>PJEL010004923.1_pt1 | contig 10859 bp, 6 predicted proteins | sample 1853271 | NCBI WGS metagenome assembly PJEL01 (sample SAMN08108733, study PRJNA415343) | Invertebrate metagenome, whole genome shotgun sequencing project. | host: Globobulimina | place: Sweden: Gullmar Fjord | collected 2015-08 | reverse complement strand
CCGCCGATTCGGTGGTGGCCGGATCATCCGTGGCAGAACGCGATGGACGCACCGATAGTCTCCACTGCGGGATAACCCACGATCGACGTTCCATTCGCAGGATTCATATTAAGGTTCCAGGCGTGTGCTTCATGCGGATGTTGAGCAGCGAAGCCATCGCTGATCCGAACCAGATGCAGAATTTGACTTACCGACGAGGGCCGAGATGCGCATGATGCACATCTGGAACCTATTCGCGTCTCTGGCGTATCTGTTCCAAGGTGACTGGTGTGAAAGCCGGGTTTTGGCGAAAATTGCGAGGGGAACCGAAGAAGCCGAGCGGATGCAGCAGATGATCAGCGACTGCACCTATGCGGAGATCCCGGGATCGGACCACATGGTATACGCCGACAACCCGGACGCCTTTTTCCCCGTGTTCGACGGCTTTCTCGAGAGGGTTCTTCGGTCAAAGTGAGCGAGATCCCGGATTGCGCCCGAGGGCTTGCCAGAGCGCTGACAACCGGCCGCGGCTGACTGCGAGCACGCGGTTGACCGGAGGATCAAGTTTAACTTCCCAATCCTGGCTTTTGCTACGCCGCCGCACTTCAGTGATACGCCGTAGGTTGACCGCGTGTTGACGATGGATTCTCAAAAAGCCAAGGCGCTCTATGCCGCCCATGACCTCGCCCAACGCCCGGCTATCACGGATGCGATCACGCCCGCGCAGCCGGACCATCGTTGTGTCGCCTTCGGCCTCCAGCCAGAAAACATCGTCAATCTCAACCACAACCCATTTACCAGGTTGCACCCGAACCAATAAACGATCGTCAAGGGTTTGCATATCAATATCGTGCCATGGAATGCAAATTAGAGCAATGATCTGCGTCAATTGGCAGTTGGGACGCAAGATTCGGATTTGAGCTGCAAGCCGCGAAGCGGCGCCAGTGCAACCTCCCGAAGGGAGACACAAGCCGTGAAACGGTGCCAGTGAACTGATCACTACTGCGGTCTCGGAGGCCGGCCGAAAAGTCCGTCATCGCAGCACGTTGCGAACGAAATAACGCCCACTCTGGGACATAGATCCCAGAGTGGGTCCTGATCTGCACTTTCGCGAATCATCAAATGAGAACGACTAGGACTGCGGCCGTCCGGAAGTACAGCTCGCATCTCCTTCCCATTTTCCAAAAGAACCGGCTTTCCGGCCGGCCTTCTAGATTTTCCGGTGCTTCCACTTGCCCCGGCGGAAGATGATTACACCCACCACGGTGAGCAGAGCCTCGGCAATCGGAATCGCCCAGTACACTCCTGTGGCTCCGTATTCCAGTTTCACCGCCAGCACATAGGCTAATGGAAGCTGGAACAGCCAATAACAAAAAACGTTGATCACCGTCGGTGTGGCGGTATCACCAGCGCCATTAAAGGCCTGCACAATAACCATGCCGAGCGCGTAGAAACCGTATCCATAAGCCAGAATGCGCAGACAATCCACCCCCGACGCCAATACGAGCGGATCACTCGTGAACCAGCCAATGATGCGCTCCGCGCCGCCGATGAAAACCACTGCCACGCTCATCAGGAAAATGGCATTGAAGATACCGGCAGTCCACACCGATCGTTCTGCTCGATCGGGCTGCTGCGCCCCCAGATTCTGCCCCATGAGAGTAGCCGCCGCGTTGGACAATCCCCATGACGGCAACAGAGCAAATATAGCCAGACGGATAGCGATGGTGTAACCGGCCACCGCACCCGAGCCGAAGCCCCCTACCAGCCGTACCAGGAAAACCCAACTCGAGTGAGCCACCAGGGCCTGGAACATGCCGCCCATAGAAACCCTCAAAAGAGCTCGGATCAGCTCGAGCTTTGGAACAAGGTCACCCAGCACGGGTTTCATGCGGCCGCTGCCTCGCACCAACAGTACAAACTGCATTGCGACTCCAACGCCACGACCGATGGTGGTCGCGACCGCCGCACCGGTGAGGCCCATCTCGGGAAAAGGCCCGAGGCCGAAGATGAGGCACGGATCGAGCACAAGGTTGACCCCATTAGCCACCCACAGCACCCGCATAGCGATGGTCGCATCACCTGCGCCGCGGAAGGCGGCATTATTGACGAAGAGAAGCATCACTGTGAAGGAGCCGCCGAACACGATCCGGGTATACCAGCTGCCTACTCCAACGAGCTCGGGGGATCCACCCATCAGAGAAAGAATCTTTGGGGCGAAGACGAAGCCCGATACACCGATGAAGAATGAGAAAATCAACGCGATGAGAATCGCCTGCACCGCCGACGTTGCGGCTCGGCGATCCCGCTTCTCACCAATACGCCGCGACACTGTGGCAGCGGTGGCCATGGCCAAACCCCCGGCCACCGCATAGAGGATAGAGAGCACCGCCTCAGTGAGGCCTACGGTAGCCACTGCATCCACTCCCAGACGCGATACAAAGATCACATCTGCCAGGGCAAATATAGACTCCATGACCATCTCGAGCATCATAGGAATCGCGAGCAGAATCACCGCGCGGCCCACCGGCCCCTGGGTGTAATCCTTCTCGCCACCCACCAGAGACTCGCGCACCAGGGCGACCACAGATGTGCGGCTGGGTTCGTTCATCAGATCTATAGTATTCGCTGTAATTGTTTTCGTCTCGTGTGACATGGATTCCTCCAGAGGATGTACTGCTGCTGGTGAACTGGATCAATGAACTGGGTGAAGGTCACGGGACGATTGGTTGATGGATACATTTGGCTCCTCCTTCGGTCAAATTGCGGAAAACGTGACAGCCTCAAAACGACGCCAGAAAATTTCACGCGATGCTAATTGAGTTGTTTTTTGGGAAAAGTCGATCAGGTCTTCCGTCCCTCAGGCCGAAGCCCGGGAACACAGATCGCTGCGCGTCCTGAACTTAGGACAGAGACGGTACCGTAACGACGGTTGTGATGCAGCGAATTCTCATGAGACGACCTCCAGCGCAGGTTGCGCGTGAGGTGAGTATACGACAACTCGGTCGCAAAGGTTAAACAAGACAATTGTGTCTTGCTTTCTCCAACCGCTCCGTCAAGCTCTCAAAGGCCGATCGCGGTTCGGAGATTTGGCAACGGTCCGACACAATTTTGCATGGTCGGCAGTAGAATTGATTGGCCACGCAATCCGCGATGTTGCGGCATTCCTCAACAAATTCCGGGCTCGGTCAGTCGCTGGCTCGATAACCCAACTAGGCCGGAAAACCATGAGATTACGTGACGCCGCTACCCACTGTTGACTTGTGAGGTTGTGATCAGTGGGTGCGTTCTAGAGATGCCCGTTTACGGTTATGCCAGCGCCGGGCGCGGTCTGGCCAGCGAGAGTCAGGTCGCCGTGCGGAATCAGGACATCACCGGCGATCACACCAGACACCTCGAACACCACGATCCGCGGGCCAGTTTGGTCAACTGCCCACTGCAGGCTGGCGGGTCCGGAGGCCGCAAGATTTGTGACCTTCACAACCTGACCACCGCGGCCGCCGCTCGCCACCGCGCCGAATGCCTCAGCGCCAGGAAATGCTGCCGAGCAGGTCGAACGCTACTCTATTGGTTGATCGAACAACGAGCCCGAATACCGGAGAGCTGTGGCGGGCCGGGGCGGCGTCTTCATTACTGGCACCAACAGCGTGTCACCACTGGTCGCCTCCCGCAGTATTGCCCAGGCGTGGAACGAACACTCGATCTGGTCGGTAGTCAGCACTGCATAGAGGTCGCCTGATGAATTGGCGGGTGGCTGAACAGAATAGTCGAAAACCCCATACGGAGGGAGGCTTACTGTCACCTCTTGTACGGGTTCGCCGGCATCCGAAAAGATCTCGATTTCGACCTCTATCGCAGCGCTGCATAGGCTCGCAATGCCGATTCTGGTCTCCATCGCTCCGATGCCCCCCTCCGATCTCAGCCCGATCAAACGGCCCTCCTCGAAGTGCCAGACTGAACGATCTTCAGCGAGACCGGGAAGAAACCGTCCACGGCTGCCCGATGCCAGGGAGGACCAGGCCCTTCCCGAAATCGCAAGACCAGGCGAATCTGGGACAAAGCGAAGCGCAGCCGCCCCGTCGAAGTCGAACAACCCAAGAACATCCTCGATGCGTTTGGTGGTTGCCGGCGCCACGGTGATCGACATGGACAACGGCTCGCTGTTGTCGGAATCGACGGGCAATAACTCAACGGAGCAGCTGACGGTGCTGGCCGACCCATTGTGGATCTCGGCATCCGTCGTCTCGGTCGCCCCATTCGAAGCCGAGAGGAAGAATGAAGGGCCGTTCGGGACGGCCCACGCGAACTCCCTGCCATGCATTGAAACAAGCTTGCGCCCATCCCATCGGATTTCTTTTGCATATTCAGCGACCGGGGAGACTGCAATCTCTTGCCAACTCCGTCCATCCGGGCTCGAAAAGTACGTCGATCCTACGATGACGAACTCGTCTCCTGCCCACACGATTTGCCCATAACCAGGAATGTCACCTATATCCAACCACTCGAAGCCATCGACGCTCGAAACCACTCGCTGCCAGGCGGTTGCGATCGCAATGGATCCGTTCCAGGCGGGCTCGGTCAAAGAGTTGTTGAAGCCTGGGAGGTTTTCGATTTCGGTCCATGTATCACCATTATCGGCCGTTACAAATGCGCCTGAGTTGGACGAGGTGACGAAATTCTGATCCACGGCTACGACCCACGACGGTGACCGGTCGGAGAGCGGCTCGAGAACGCTCCAGTGTTCGCCGGTGGGTGAGCGCACCACCGCGCCTTCTCCAACCGCCATCCAAACCTCTGAATTCCAGGCCAGACCGCGTATTTGAGTCCACGGTCTGTCCGGCCAAGGCCAGGTCGCCCAGGAACGTCCGTCCGAGCTGTGGGTGACCGACGAGAAGCCAAGCCCGAGGAAGGAGGTACCGTTGAATTCAAGCGGTATCGGACCATCTGGATATCCGACCGGCTCGTAGCGAGTCCACTCCCGAGCATTCGGGCTCCACACCAGGTCGACGTTGTTGGCCATGGCGTACACGCCGTGGCCGAACGCGAAGGAGTGCCAATACTGGTCATAAGGCGGGATCGCCAGCGTCGGCGTCGCGGTCATGGACCACAACTCCGGGTCCCGCCCCGCAACTCGGGTTACGGCATCGCCGGTGCGATTATCGATGACCGAAGAAAAGGCGAGAACTCCCGCCGAGTCGGTCGCCAGAACGATCTCGGCGCTCGCACCGCTAGCAGTGTCGAGACCCACCTTAGCGAGGAGGTCAACCAGCATCAAAAAGCCGTAACCGGGAACCGTGATCGTGACGCTGCCGCAGGTCTGACCTTGATGCGAGACGGTGACCACCACCTCTTGTTCCTCATCAAAGGGATTTGCGAATCCAAGGTTGCTGCGAGATGTTGAACTTCGCTCGAGTCCGGTGAACTGGAATCGATGACCAATCTCCGGAATCTCGTCCAGTGCTACTGCCGGAATCCGTTGGTGAAATACGCCGTGGCCGGTGTCATTTGAGGTCGAAGAATCGACATTCAAAGGCTGATTCGATCCGATCATGAGGGCTGCAGCGAGCTCCTCGTCCGCCAAGAGCGACACCACATTCTCGAGACGCCGGGTGGCGCCCGCTTCGACCTCAAGTTCGAATCCTTGATCCAGACCACCGTCTCCGTCGAGTAGAAAAACAACAGCCGTGGCGGGATCGGCTCCAGGATTGTGAATCACCAATTCGCTCGTCCATTGTGAATCGTGGAGACCGCGGCTCGAAGCAGCGACCGGCACGATCTTCACCGAGGTCCCGGGCGAGCGGAGGTCCGGCACGATGCTGACCTCAACCGGACTTGACCATGGCGATTGCCAGATTCCGTCGAAACATGTTCTCAGCGCTCGCACGCGATAAAAGACCTGCCGTCGATCGGTCCAGATATGGCTGAATGACATTTCTGGCACGGCGGTTTCGTACTTCGCTGTTCCGCGAAAATCAGCGGTGTCGGCCTCTTCGACGACATATCGATCGTCGGCTTGTTCGGCGAGCCACGTGACTGCAAAATCGGTGCCGCTGGCGGCGACTGGCGGGGCGGTCGGATGCGGTGCTGAGGGAGCGCCGCACTGGGGGATGACCTCGACGACCGCGCTGCCGTATCCGGTGGAATGCTCGTCTTGGATCTGAAGGTCGACCGGAAAGGCCCCACTGAGGTCGAAGCGATGGCTCGGGTTCTCGGCGTCTGAAGTCGCGCCATCGCCGAATGACCAATTCCAGCGATCGGGCTCACCTCGTGAGTGATCGTAGAAACGGGCGGTGTCTCCGGCAACAAGAGGCGAAGGCAACCATGAAAACATCGCATCGAGGACCTGCTCGTCTGCGTAGCAGTTCCGCACCGCGATGTGCCCGAATGTGCCTGCGACAACAAGCTCCTCACCGAACGAAGTGACAGTCCTCAGATCACCCTCGAGCCCGGGTACTTCGGTGAACCGGAGTACAGACGGCGCGCTTTTGAGCACTGTGCCTTGATCGCCGACAATGACAAAGTCATTACCCGTCCACTCGATATCCAGCAAGTCAACATCGACATCGACATCGACCTGCGACCACGTGATTCCGTCGTAACTCGCCAACACGGCCGCACGATCACCGACAGCGACAAAACGCTCTCCCCCCCAGGCGACCTCGTTCAAGTATGCATTGCTGCCGTGTTCGACCTCAATCCATGAGTCCAGGTCCTCACTGACGACGATGGCGCCGCTCCGGCCGACTGCAACGACGGTCTCACCGTTCGAGGCAACACCTCTGAGATCGTGATCGGGGAAGTAGTGCCACTCCCAGACCTCGCCGTCCAGGCTGCTCGCGACTAAGTGGTATCCGGCAGCGATGAAACGACCGTCCCACGTGATCGATCGACAGCCCCACGGACCAGTGTCGTACATAGTCCAGTTCACGCCGTCTTCGCTGACCGCAGCGACGGTATTGTATGAGGGGAGGTGGAACCAACCGTACCAGGTGGCGATCGCGACGAAACGCCCGTCGCCGAACACGACATCCGCTGAAAACCTACTATGAAGGGGACTGCTGACAATCCGAGATTCAGATTTCCAGCGCACTCCGTCCTCGCTTGTCAAAGTCTCCCACAACATCCGATTCGGGTTTCCCCCGACCGCGACGATCCGCTCGCCGTCGGAGGCCAGACCGGTCAAGCTCACTTCGCTGATTGAGTTCAGGCGACGCCAGTGGTGGCCATCCGGGCTCGATGCGATGAGGCCCCCCGGGCCGACCGCGACCGGCCCGTCCGGGTGGCATGCAATTCCGTTCAACCACATCCGCTGCATTGGATCGGAAGATCCGATCCAGTTCAGCCCATCGGTACTGAAGCCCTGGCCGCCACTCGGCCCAACGGCGATGAATCCGTCATCACAGAACGAGAGCGAGTTGATCTCAGTCGATCTGATATTCGAATCGCCGACGCTCTGAAAACGCAGCGCCCCGTCATCCACGCGACCGGCTCGTATGCCAAAACCATCGGTGGTTATCACGAGCTCCCCGTCGGAGGCGACATCGATGAAGGGAGAGAGACGACCCTGGTCTGTCTCCGACCAGATGACGCCGTCCCGGCTGGTCAGCACGGTGGCGCCGCTGCCGACGGCAATCCACCACGGGTCGGCCCAAACCGCGCTGCGAAGAGTTTTGTTTGTCGGCGGCGCTTGTTCCGACCAGAGTCGTGCATCGGTGCTCGTGAGAACCGTACCGCCTTCACCGACTGCGAGGATGCTTGTCGGTGATGCGGCGACGTCGCGCAGATTCTCGCCGGTGCCGCTGTGAACCGCCGACCAAGCGAGTCCATTCTCACTAAGCAAAATTGTGCCATCGGCGCCAACTGCAACAAAACGATCTCCGAACCAGGCCACTGCCGACAGATTCGAGGTCGAGGCGACGTCAATAACCTGCCACTCGATTCGATCGGCGCTGTAAAGAACCGTGCCGTGCTCTCCGACCGCGACGAATACGCCGTCGTGGAATTCCACATCGCTGAGATCTCTCGTGACCGGCAACGGGTTGACCAGCGTCCACGGGCACTCTTCGGCACTCAACGGCATTGCCAGCGCGAGTCCGGCGATGACCACGAAGACAGCCGGGATTCCGAGTCCAACTCTGATTTTCAAAATTGTCATGACTCAAGTATGGCCTTCTCAAAGAGGAACGTCAAAAAATGGCGATAGCTGGCGTCTCTCCGCCTGCGGCTCCGATGTGCTGGCCGCCGATGCTCATCAGCTGCTGGTGCGCCTGCAGGCAACGCCCGCTATCCTGGTGGGCCATTCCATGGGAGGGCGAGTGGCCGGAATCCTGAGTGCACGGTTCCCCGAGGCGGTCCTCGGTGCCAACGCAACCTCCCGAAGGGAGACACAAGCCATGAAACGGTGCCAGTGAACTTGCGAAGGATTGCTCGTTTTCGCCTCGGGAACCGCGCCGTTCCCATCCGGAGTTTCCGGCCGGCCTTCTAGATTTTCCGGTCTTTCCACTTGCCCCGGCGGAATATGATCACACCCACCACGGTGAGTAGTGCCTCGGCAATAGGAATCGCCCAATACACTCCGGTGGCTCCGTATTCCAGTTTCACCGCCAGCACATAGGCCAGTGGACGCTGGAACAGCCAGTAACAAAAAATGTTGATTACCGTCGGTGTGGCGGTATCACCGGCGCCGTTGAAGGCCTGCACAATGACCATGCCGAGGGCGTAGAAACCGTATCCGTAGGCGAGGATGGGTGCCACTGATCACAACCTAACAACTCTTCAAGACAATCGCCGGCTGGGTGCATCGTATCGCGGTCCGCTGCAGATAGTTGGTGAGAAGGGCGGGCTACACCTCAAGTAATGAAGTGGGCACTGTGTCGCCAACCGAGCATCGCGCAACAATGCGATCGCACCATCGAGATAGAAACGGCCGGCCTGCACGCCAGTCGAAGTCGATGTTCACATTGTTCAGATGAAGCGCGCAGACAAGAGTGATTTGGGCGACATTGAGAGCGCCGTTCATGCAACAGTTGTCGAGGTGACCCTCCCACCAGTCGGCGAGACGATGCGCCCGCTCTCGCTCGTGAGCCAAAATCGTCTCGGAACGATCCTCCGGTGGTCGATAAAGCTCCCGACTCCACACACATAAACCATCGAGAAAGCTACGGGTTCGGGCCTCGAGCCGGCGCGACTCCCATCCTTCTTTCCCTCCCGGATGAACAAAAACCGGGGCTCCATCGAGATGGTCAAGGTAGCTCATGATGAGCGCCGACTCTTCGTAGCCGATGCCGTCGTCAGTGACAAGATATGGAACTCGGCCCGATGGATTGACCTCGTAGTAGGAACTCCTTATGGTTCTTGTACACGCGCGAATGATCTCGAGACGGTCGTCGAGCCCTTTCTCTCGAACTACGATCTGCACCGTCCAAGAAAACGGCGAGGTTGGCGTCACGTAGAGCTGCATTGTTGCCTCCTTGATGCGGCACAAGAACTTAGCGGATGAGGGAAAGAGAAGATAGTGATTTCCTGTTCCCATCCACCTCAACTCTAACCCGGCTTGACTAGAGTCAAGGACAGGGCCTTCCAACTCCTGCCAAACTGAATCATGATATTCCTTGACCGCCTCAATCGTGAGCGCCGCACCGTCAACGCGATGATGCGTTTGTATTGCCGCGGCCACCACCTCGGCGAAGGCGATCTTTGTCATGAGTGCCAGGAGCTGGCTTCGTATGCCGACTTCCGTCTCGCGCGCTGTCCTTATGAAGATCAAAAACCTGCGTGTAGTGAGTGCCCAATACACTGTTACAAAACAAAACAGCGTGAGCGTATCCGACAGGTGATGCGATATTCCGGCCCACGAATGTTATGGAGGCACCCCATCTTGGCGATTTTTCACCTCATTGATGGCCGCCGCAGTGCGCCTGAACTGAAACGCCGTAGTTCTAGCAACTCGCGAAGTTGAGCCCGCCGCGCCTATTTCGCCAAGATGTGATCTAATATCGGGCCATGAGATTGAGTCGTCATCAAACCAATTCGTACAAATTCAATCGTGAAGACGGCGAAGAACCTGCGCCCGTTTCGGTCCGACGCATGTTGGCCTTGGCAAGACCAGAGTGGAAAAGGCTCATCGTCGCAACTGTTTTTTTGCTCATCGGCAGCGGTGCAGGGCTGGCGTATCCCCAGGCTATCCGGGTTCTGATCGACGCTACTCTGAATAACGGGCAGATGACGATCGACCGGGCTGCTATTGCATTAGCGATCATCTTTCTCGTGCAGTCGATCGCGGTCGGAATGCGCTACTGGCTGTTCACGATTTCCGGGGAACGAATCGTAACCCGATTGCGGGAGCAACTGTACCGCAGCATTGTGACCCAAGAAATCGCATTCTTCGACCGCCGGCGCACCGGCGAGCTCATGAACCGCTTGTCGGCCGATACGACCGTAGTCCAGAACGCGGTGAGTGTGAACCTGTCGATGGCTCTGCGCAGCGCCGTAACCGCTGTCGGCGGATTGCTACTACTGCTAATCAGTTCGCCGCGGCTCACTATAGTTATGGTGGTACTTGTTCCTCCGGTAATGATTGCAGCAGTTGTCGTCGGGAGACGGATTTCAAAACTGTCGAAGCGGGTCCAGGATGCGCTGGCTCGTGCCGGCGAAGTGGCTGAAGAGAGCATTGCCGGCATTCGCACGGTCCGTAGTTTTGCTCGTGAAAAAGCAGAGTCTGGGCGTTACGCTGATTCGGTCTGGAAGGCCTTCGATATCTCACGCCGCCGGGTTGCTGTGGTCGCTGTTTTCTTTTCGATCATGACCCTTGCCGCATTTGGAGCGGTGGCGGTTGTTCTTTGGTTCGGCGGCCGCCTGGTCGGCAGCGGCGAAATCTCAAT
>PJEL010004922.1_pt1 | contig 10863 bp, 8 predicted proteins | sample 1853271 | NCBI WGS metagenome assembly PJEL01 (sample SAMN08108733, study PRJNA415343) | Invertebrate metagenome, whole genome shotgun sequencing project. | host: Globobulimina | place: Sweden: Gullmar Fjord | collected 2015-08 | reverse complement strand
AAACACTTGACTAATTTATGAGCCGACCCATAGGTGATCATACTGGATCTGAGAATTTGTGTCAGCCAGTTCCTGAAAAGAACCATATCCCTGATTTCTGAGAAACGTTTCTGTATGGTGGTAAATACCAAACGGAAAAATACTTTTTTTCTGACAGTATAGTTCATGTTCGAAAAATCTAAAGGGGTAAATTAAGGTATCAATAACAGAAGGGAAGCCTTTCTGTTATTGAATATAGGGCGACTGAACTTGGAAATCTACATGGCCAAGCATTTACAAACGGGGTGTGTCTTGTTAAATTCTGAAACAGACTTTAAAAATTATTTGTTAGCAATCGAAAGAATGCGATAAAAAAAGGTAAATATTTTTTATGAACGGAAAATATACCCTATCCACATTAATAGTGATCGTACTGTTTTTGCTGCTACTGGGGAGTTGCTCCCAACAGACAGCAGAGAAAGCACCATTGGCTGTGGTCCAATCAGAGAGCAATGAAACGGAGCAGCCACAAACAGTTGCCACAGAAGCAAACTCAGAATCGGAAACAGTGGCACAGCAGGAAGATTCAGATACAACTGCAGAAGATGAGGTTTCGAGTGAGGACGAAGAATTGTCTGAAGAGGAAGAAGATATGGATGAGTTCGAGTCCGAATTCGAAGAGGCGAAACAGGAGGTTTCAGATCCCCTGGAGGGATATAATCGGGTGATGACAGGGTTCAATGACAAACTCATTTTATGGGTCCTCACTCCCATTGCGACTGGTTATGCCGCCGTCGTACCTGAAGCCCCCCGACAGGGTGTGAAAAATTTTTTCCACAACTTGCTGTTTCCACTCCGATTTGTAAACAACCTGCTGCAGTTCAAACTTGTCAATGCGGGTGAAGAAACACTCCGCTTTGTGACCAACACCACGATTGGTATTTTTGGCCTCTGGGACCCTGCCAAAGAATGGTTTGATTTGCAGCCCCATGAAGAGGATTTTGGTCAGACATTGGGATTTTATGGTGTGGGCGCGGGTCCCCATATTGTGTTACCTGTTTTTGGCCCCTCTAATCTGAGGGACACTTTTTCTTACGTCCCGGATAATTATCTGGACCCGACCGGACAACGAAAGCCGATTGGTCAGACAGAATCTTATGAAGCTGAATACGGTCTGCTCGCTATTAAGACCGTCAACAGAGTCTCTCTGCGACCGGGTGAGTATGAAAGCCTTAAAAAAGACGCAGTGGATTTCTACCCCTTCCTGAGGGACAGCTATGAACAGATGCGAAATAAACAGATAAAGGAGTAACTATGAGAACGCTGATAATTTCAATCATCCTCGCTTTGGGTTTCGCTCTTCCATCAATGGCCGGTGAACTGTCGGAAGTAAAGGATATAGTCGAAACGAATATCAAGATTGTCATTAAGCTTGTTAAGGATAAAAGCTTGGAGAAGCAGGTCCGGAACAAGAAAATTATCGATACGGTCGTTCCGTTTTTTGACTTTGATTTCATGGCCAAAGTCTGCCTGGAGAAAAAACACAGGAAAAAGCTTAGTAAGGCTGAATTGAAAAAATTTACGGATTTGTTTGTGACGCGACTACAAGAGTCTTTTTTGGAGAAATTGGATCTCTATACGGACGAAGAGGTCGTCATTGAAAAGGCCAAAAAAGTCAAGAAACGGATTCATGTGGTCACATATCTTGTCTCCAAGGGGGACAAGATGGAGATGAATTTCAAATTCAAAAAAACAAAGAAGGGCTGGAAAGTATATGACCTGGAGATCTTAGGGGTCAGTATGGTGCTAACCTACCGCTCTCAGTTTTCCGGTTTTTTAAAAGAGAAGAGCATGGATGATTTGATAAAAAAACTTTCACAAACCGGATCTTTTGGCGTTCCCACCGGTGAAAAGAAATAATAACTCCATGGATATGTTATGTTAAAACAATTGTATAGTCGGTATATTCTTGAATATCCTTTGCTGGTGCTGATGGCGATTATTATTGTCATTGCACTGCTGGGGTACCAGGCACGTAAACTGGAGATCGACGCTTCTGCAGAAACATTGACGTTGGAAGATGACAAGGATCTCAAGATGAGCCGCTTGTATTGGGATCGCTTCAAAAGTCAGGATTTTTTAGTGATCACCTTCACTCCCAAAGGCGATCTGCTGGGGGATGAATCGTTGGACACTATCCGCCGCCTGAAAGCGGACTTGCTCAAGCTGGAACAAGTGGAATCAGTGACATCCATCCTGGATGTTCCCTTGATGGAGAGCCCGCCACTGCCTGTCAAGGAGATGGTTAAGAATGTTCCCACTCTGGAGTCACCGGGGATTGATAAAACTTTAGCAAGAAAGGAGTTTCTTAATAGTTCGATTTACCAGAATAACCTGGTCAGCCCCAATTTTAAGAATACAGCCATTCTGGCCAACTTACATGATGATCCGAAGTGGCAGGACTTTCTCAAACAACGTGATGCCTTGCGGCAGAAGGAAAAGGGTGGGACTATCACTGCTGTTGAACAGCAGGAGTTGGAGAAAGTCCTGCTGGATTTTAAGGCGCATCGTGATATGATGCGTGATAGAGTACATGATAATATCGTGCAGGTGCGAGCCCTGATGGATAAATACCAGGAAAATTCAGATCTGTTTCTCGGTGGCGTCAGTATGATCGCCGATGATTTGGTCACCTTTATCAAGAATGATTTGAGCACATTTGGTCTGGGGGTTTTGTTTTTTCTGGTAATCACTCTCTGGATCATTTTCCGGGAACTGCGCTGGATTCTGCTGCCCATTTTATGCTGCAGTTTTTCTGTGATCGCTACCTGTGGATTGCTGGGGGTATTCGGTTGGGAGGTCAGTGTCATCTCATCAAATTTTATCTCCATTCAACTGATCATCACCATGGCGATCACTATCCACCTGATTGTGCGCTATCGGGAATTGGCAGAGGAGATGTCGGATGCCGATCAACGTGAATTGGTGATGGAATCTACGCTTTCCATGGCAAAACCCTGTCTTTTCGCTATCCTGACCACTATGGCAGGATTCAGTTCCCTGGTTTTTTCGGGGATCAGGCCTATCATCAGTTTCGGTTGGATGATGACAGCCGGAATCGGCGTTTCCCTGATCCTGACATTTCTGCTTTTTCCTTCTGTGCTGATGCTCATGAAAAAGAGCATGCCCAATCGTTCTTTCGAATCCTATTTCGCCGCCACGAAAAAAATGGCGGATTTTACCGAACAACGTGGCAGAGCCATTATCATAGTCAGTGTCCTGGTGATGATCTGGAGTATTGCAGGGTCTGCGAGATTAATGGTAGAAAACAGCTTTATTGATTACTTCAAAGAGTCCACGGAGATTTACCAGGGGATGAAACTGATTGATCAACAGCTGGGCGGAACCACTCCTCTGGATGTGGTGATTAATCTTGGAACAGAAGAGGAAGAAAAGACCCCGGCCGCTGAATCCGAAGAAGAAGATGAGGATGAAGATGATCTGGACGAGTTTGAGGAAGAGTTCAAAGAGGATGAAAATCAGGCTCAATACTGGTTTACGTCAGACAAAATGGACGAAGTGGAAAAGATTCATGACTACCTGGAGACAGTTCCTGAACTGGGCAAGGTCATGTCTCTTGGGACCATGCTCAAGGTTGGAAAAGTGCTTAATGACGGAGAGGCTCTGGATAACTTCATGCTGGCGCTAATTTATAACCAGCTGCCGGAAAAATTTCGCAAAATCGTCATGACGCCCTTTGTCTCGGTTGAACACAATCAGGCCCGTTTCTCAGTCAGGGTTCGCGATTCGGAACCCACCCTGCGAAGAGACGCTTTGCTGAAACGCATGCGCCATGAATTAACTGAAAAGGTCGGTCTCAAGGCTGAAAATGTGCAGCTGTCCGGGATGATGGTTTTGTACAACAACATGTTGCAGAGCCTGTTTAACTCGCAGATCATGACCCTTGGAACGGTTCTACTGGTGTTGATGGTCATGTTCTGGATTCTGTTCCGCTCTTTCCGCATTGCCCTGATTGCAATCTTTCCCAACCTGCTTTCAGTGGGGGTGGTGCTTGGTTTTATGGGCTGGGCTAAAATACCGCTGGACTTGATGACGATTACGATTGCAGCCATCAGTGTGGGTATAGCAGTTGATGATACGATTCACTATATCCACCGCTTCAAAAAGGAGTTCGCCATCGATGGGAACTATATTGCAGCTATGCACCGCAGCCATGAAAGTATCGGTTATGCAATGTATTATACATCCATTACGATTGTGATTGGGTTTTCGATCTTGATTCTATCCAACTTTATCCCCGGGATCTATTTTGGACTGCTGACCGGTCTGGCAATGATTATCGCCCTGATTGCCTCATTGACATTGCTACCGCAGTTGATGATCTTAATAAAACCATTGGGACCGGAAAGAGGATAGGAAGCAATGATGGTCTCATGCCCGGACGAGAACCGGTTCTGGAGCACTGTTCCGTGCGGGTTACTTCAAAGGTGACTGTTTCCTTACAGGTCATTGTCTTAGGTCTTCTTTTGGTACAGGGCATAGACAAAAGGTCTGGGACTACCGCTGGGCATGGTATAGGTATAGTCAAAACTGGAAATTAGTGTGAAGGCCCGGCCCAGCCTTTCGGTCAGATCCTGCAGAGAGTACCGATGCAGTTTTAATCCGGCACATATCTCTGCCCCTTTCTCAGAATATTCCGCAAAAACAACATACCCGCCAGGTTTCAACAGGCAGTTTAGATTATTGAAATAGCCGTTTATGTCCGACTCCTCTGTCAGGAAATGCAAAACAGCTCTGTCAATCCAGATATCAATTTCGGTCTTCAAACTGAGTATTGGTTGGGCAATATCTTGACAGAGCCAGACGTTCTGGTCTGCTTTATCTCCCATTTTGTCCCGGGCTCGTTCCAAAGCTTCACTGCTGATATCATTCAGGACCAGTCTGGCTCCTTTTTCCGCTAATTCGTCAATCAGGACTGAGGTGCCAGCCCCAGGCAGAAATATAGTGGCATTCTCCCATTCCGGAATCTGCAGCAGCAACTCAAACGTTTGAGTGGCACTTTTTTCGTACCACCCCATTTTTGAATCCTCTGTTTTTTGAAAAATTGAATTCCAATGCTGACTGAGTGATTTTTCCATCTGTACCCCAATATTGTTTACTATGGGTCGGCTCATAAATTAGTTCACATTCTGTTTGCAAAATGTCCAGTGTTTTAAGGACTTTTGCAAATAGATTATTTGAAGTTATTTATGAACGATCCCTATGTCTTCCGCATAAAATTTGGCTGTTTTATTTATTCTAACTGATAGATCGCAAATAGCAACTATTCAGGCGCATTCAACTGACTGAATGGAGTAATGCTCTTGGTGGGGCACAGTCTTTAAAATTGACTTGCAGCCTGGTTTCTCACTTATCTGTTGCACCTAATTTTTGATCCCAGTAAAATAAGGTTAGGCTCTTTTCAATTTTTTCAACCCACTTTGTTTAAATCCGCCACAGCATTGGTGCTACGATCGTTCGAAGCGACAAGTCTCGCTTCTCATGCTGTCGCTTAAGCATCACCAGAGCTGTTGTTTTAAAAATAGTTTTCAGTCATCAGATGTCGTAAAAGGTATAATGAGAAAAGAAACAGTAGTTATTGCCATGAGTGGCGGAGTCGATTCTTCTGTAGCTGCAGCGCTCTTGCAAAAAGACGGTTTTGACGTGATCGGTGTCACCATGGAGATTTTTGACGGATCGACGGCCTATCCGGAAGGCAGCCACCATGCCTGCTTCGGACCAGGCGAAGAACAGGACATCAAGGATGCTGAAGAGGTTGCGCAAGCCTTAGGAATCCCCTACCACACGGTCAATCTGAAACAGGAATATAAGACGAATATCCTGGATTTTTTCGTTAAAGAATACAGCAAGGGAAAAACCCCAAATCCATGTGTGAAGTGCAATCACGAAATGAAGTTTGGTGCCATTGGCAGAGAATTAACCAAGCGAGGTATCCGGTATGACTATTTTGCTACCGGGCACTACGCCAGGGTTGGATTCGACACGGTTGAGCAGAGATATGTGTTGAAGAAAGCGATTGACCAGCATAAGGATCAAACCTACTTTTTGTTCAATCTGAAAAAGGACCAGTTGCAAAATACACTGTTTCCACTGGGATCATTACGAAAAGAGGAAGTCAGGAAAATCGCCAGAGATTTGGTACCAATGGTGAGCGATAAAAAAGAGAGCCAGGATTTTGTCGCAGGTGGTTACGCGCAGCTGTTTCAAAATACGGACAGTTCCGGACCGATTTTGAACCTTGCCGGCGAAACCATAGGCGAGCACAAGGGCATCGAGTATTTTACAATTGGCCAGAGAAAAGGGCTGGGTATTTCATCGCAAGCGCCTCAGTATGTGACATCAAAAGATCCACATTCAAAAGCGGTTACAGTCGGAACGAAAAATGAGCTGATGGGAAAAGGATTGATCGCAAACCAATTGAACTGGCTTATTTATGAAAGCTTGCAACAACCAGTACGCCTCAGAGTCAAGATACGGTTTCAGCATGATGCCGTGGATGCGACAGTCTCACCATCAGCAGATGGTGAAGTTCAAGTAGAATTTGATGAGCCGCAATTTGCCATTGCTCCGGGACAAGCGGTCGTTTTTTATAAAGACGACATTGTTGCTGGGGGAGGATTGATTACAGAAGAGATGAAATGATAGAACCATTATACAGAAAGCTGGAAAAACTACAGGAAATCATTCGCGGGAAAGAAACTCTGGTGATCGCATTTTCTGGTGGTGTAGACAGCTCATTGATCGCAAAAATTGCTTTTGATGAACTGGGGGAAAAATCGGTTGCTGTGACGGTCAATGCGGAGTCATATTCAAAAAAGGAGTTGGCTATTGCAAAGAAAATTGCAACGGAGATTGGAATTCGCCATGAAATCGTGATGCTAAACCAGTTGGATGACTTCGATTATGTTAAAAATGAGGCGGATAGATGTTATTTTTGTAAAAAAGGGGAAATGGCGTTGATGAGAAAGGTGGCTGAGCGATTTGGATTCAAACATGTGGCATTTGGGGTCAACATCTCCGATTTTGGTGAATATCGGCCTGGGCTAAAAGCCCTACAGGAGGATGGTGATTTTCGACCCCTGGCTGATGTTGGATTGGAAAAAGAAGAGATTGTGCGACTGGCAGAATTTCTGGGTCTTTCTAACCATGACCTCCCCTCAACCACCTGCTTGTCGTCTCGAATACCATATGGGCAGACGATTACCGCCAATAAATTGTCACAGATTGAAGCTGCGGAATCCTTGCTTTACACCTTTGGTATTCGCCAATCGCGAGTGAGAAATTATGGGAAATTAGCCAGAATCGAGGTCAGCCAACAGGAGATCGATAAGGTTGTGACCAACAGACAATCCATTGTTTCAAAACTGAAAGAGCTCGGATTTTTATACATTACGCTGGATTTGGAAGGATATCGGTCGGGCAGTATGAACGATGTACTTAGTAATAATGTCACATAATTTTTGAGCCGAGTCTCAGGCATCGTTAAGAAATAACCTCACCTTCAATTTACTAAAGTCCTAAAAACTGGACATTTTGCAATTAGAATGTGCGAGCAACGTGTTTCCTTTTCACCTATGGGAAACACTTGACTAATTTATTAGCCGCCCATAGGGATCGTTAAAAAATAACTTCACATAATCTGTTTGCAAAAGCCCTAAAAACTGGGCATTTTGCAAACAGAATCTGAAATAATTTTTGAGCCGACCCTCCCTTAATTGTTCTGAAATCGATAGGGCAGGATTAGAAAAAAAGTAACGCCACTTTCAAGATTGTTTTCAACCCAAATCTTTCCCTGGTGTGCTGTCACGATCTCCTTGCAGATCGCCAACCCAAGTCCGGCTCCTTCAGAGCTGGTTTTTGAACTGCTGTTCCGGGCAAATTTATCGAGGATATACTCCTTTTCATCTTCTGGAATTCCAGGCCCTTGGTCGCTGACGGAAAATTGCAGTGCAGAAACTTGACTATCCATGTTGACAGTCCCGGTTTTCTGATACCCGATTGAGATACTTTTTTCAGCTGGGGAATGGCGGACCGCATTAGCAAGCAGGATGCGAATGACCTGTCCGATTTTAAAAACATCACAATAAACGCTGGTTGGGATTTCCGGTTCAGCTGCAATGAGTTGGATGTTCTTTTCATTCAGAGTCGGCCCCAGATCAATAATGGCTTCGTTGACAATCTGAAAAACATCGTTCAATTGGATATTATAATCAATATGACCTGATTCAAGCTTTGAGAGATCTAGGAGGTCATTTAGTAAAAACAACAATCGGGTTCCGGATTTTCGAATCTGGCTAAAATAGTGTAGTATTTTGTCGCGCCCGATACGGTCAAGCTTTTCTACCCCCAGTTTAGAGTAGCTGAGCATCTGATGCAGCGGATTTCTCAATTCTTGGGAGATACTGGCCAAAAATTCACTTTTTGCTGTATTTGACAGTTCCGCTTTTTCCTGGGCGACTTTCAACTTTTTCTCGGTCCGTTTACGTTCCTTGATCTCGTGTTTTAATTCTTCGTTAACCTGGACCAGCTCGAATGTGCGCTGTTCAACCCGCCGTTCCATTTCATTGGACGCTTGAGCCGATTCTTTCTCGATCTGTTTTTGATGGGTAACATCCCTGGCAAAAACGGCCAGTTTGTTTATTTCACCGGAGTTGCTTTTGACTGGATTAATAGAAATGTCGAGTATCAGACCCTCATTATAACTTTCATATTTAAAGAGCTTCCCGGTTTCCAGTACTTTACCTGCAAATGCCTTTCTCTCCTCTGCCTTTGAGGGGGGCAAAAGCTTGTAAAAGTTCTGCCCAACCAGTTCATTTGCGCTTTTATTGAAAAACAGGGCTGCTGAATCATTGATAGTCAATATCACCCCTTCGATGGTGATAAGAATCGCGCCATCAAAACTGGAGTTTATCAATGTCCGCAACACATTTTCGTTATCAGCCAAGGCTGCTGAGGCCTGTTTGCGAATGGAGATGTCCCTGACAAAGGTAATTACGGCCGGTTTTCCCGCTAAATCAAACTGATGGCCGCTGATTTCCACTGGAATCTGCCTGCCAGTCTTTGTTTGATAAACAGTTTCGGTGATCAGCGTTTTCTCCTTATTGAATTGCTGCATATCTAAAGAAATCTGCTGCTGCTGTTTTTCTGCGACGAGGTCGATGGGAGACATCCGCAGCAATTCTTCTCTTTTATAACCCAGTCTTTCACAGGCCACATCGTTGACTTCAACAAATTGGCTGGGTTGGCCACCCATTGTTGGATAATAGACAAAGATTGCGTCGTTCCCATTATGAAACAGCAGCCGGTACCACTCCTCCTGAGCCTTTAACTCCTCTGGATGCTCTTTGTGTGCAGTAACAGTTTTCTCTGGATCGTCTGGTAAATTTGATTTATCGATATCTTGCATTGCCAGAAATCCTGTATTTAATATAAACCGAGTGAAGCCTAGATGGATTCAGCAGCTAAAACTACTTTATCTGCTAGCCTATATTGTACATGGAGCCTGACTAAATAACAATAAAAACCGATCTCACTGCAGCGGGAAATTTCATCCTAAGAGCCTCAAATATCTTTAATTAATTGGAGGATTGGCCTTTTTTAGAGCAACGAATGAGATTTTCAAAATGAGTAGAATCCATGGAAAACCGTGCAGGAGAAGGTCGAACCAGTCGATTGCCTGTTTCAGGTCTCCTGCAAATAACATTTGCAGCTTTCCCAAAATATGGGGGGGTGCGAACGGTGCCAGACCCATTGTCAGGCATGCTATCAGAACTATAGACCATTTAAGATCCGCAATCCAATTCATAGCGTATACAGTCTAAATGCTGTTAACTGATGGTCGGTGGGACGAGAGTTTGTTTCTGTTACAGTCGGGGATACTGTCAGACGGTGGCATGTGGAATCGGCCGGGATCTGAATCATCCTTAACTCAGAAGTTCTCCCGGCCGTAATAAGCCTTTCTGGCTTTATAACACTAAATTACACTTTCTCGATTAACACAGCGTTAGCGTTTCCAAATCCACCACACAGAGTTGCCAGACCATATTTTTCATCTGGATAATCAGTCTTCATCCGATTGAGAAGTGTCACGATAATGCGGGCACCGGATTGTCCAAGTGGATGACCCAAAGCCATAGCGCCGCCCCATGTGTTTACTTTTTTAAAGGGGACGTTGTTACTATCCTCCAGTTTCAACTCGCGAATAACTGCTAGTGATTGTGAGGCGAACGCTTCGTTAAGTTCAACCGCACCGATATCTGAAGGTCCCAATCCGGTTTTCTTAAAGAGCTGTTGGACTGCGGGGATAGGACCAACGCCCATCACTGAAGGATCATTTCCCGCCTGTGTACCAAAGCTGTACTTGTATGAATAGGATAGACCCAGTTCATCGGCTTTTTCGCGGCTCATCATCAGCACAACAGCTGCGCCAGCTGTCAGTGGTGAGGATGTAGCAGCTGAAACGACACCGCCTTCTTTGAAAGGAGATTCCATCAGCATCATTCTCTCTTCGTCGGGATTGTCCCGGATCCACTGGTCGTTTTCCACTAGAAATTCAGTCCCATCTTCCTGCTTTCCCATCACTGGAACAATTTCACTCTTAAATTTACCTTCATCCCGTGCTTTAGCAGCAAGACGGTTTGAGTTGGCAGCAAATTTGACCATGTCCTCTTTTGAGATGTTGTATGTCTCAGCAACTTTTTCAGCAGTGTTTCCCATTGGAATTTCTGCGGGATTTAATATCTCCCATAAGCGTGGTGGGAAATCCATATTTGCACCCATACCCACTTTATCCATATCTTCTGC
>PJEL010004921.1_pt1 | contig 10864 bp, 13 predicted proteins | sample 1853271 | NCBI WGS metagenome assembly PJEL01 (sample SAMN08108733, study PRJNA415343) | Invertebrate metagenome, whole genome shotgun sequencing project. | host: Globobulimina | place: Sweden: Gullmar Fjord | collected 2015-08 | reverse complement strand
GATTATTATTCTGAATCTCTCACTGCCGCAGGCACTACACACGCCAAGCACTCCCAGTGGAGCAGGATCCTTTCACACTGTTGTACACAAGTGCTGACCTTGACGGTAGCTATCAGAGTCCATGCCCATACTTTCCAGCGGGGGGGATTAAAAATGATGGCTTTACCATTTGCGGGGGGCAGGACAAGCTTTTCACATTCACTGGCCATGTTGGAAGAATCACAAGCGTCCCTGGTCGTGATGTGCATGAAGATCGATATGGGGTTACCTTCAATGGTGGACGTACAACTTACATGTTCAGTGAAGAGGAAATAAAAGTCGAGGTAAGACATGAAAAGAAAATCTTTGCATCATCATTGCGTGTACGCGCTGCTACTGCTCACTCATCATCATCCTTGAATTAGTTTAGACACTAAATCTGATTCTTCTTCCAAATTCACAGTCTGATGGGCACAACTACGAGCTCTGGTGGGTGCAGCGAGCTCAAGGAAGAAGTATTGTGAAAAGAAAAAAGCACTTTTCAGTCCAGTCACCTTCGTGCACGTTTGACACAATTCACGACCAATATTTCCCCTATGCAAAACTTGACGTGCTCGGAAACCCAATAGCCTGATAATGTAAAATATTTTTGGCTGCCAGGTACATAGGGAAAGTTGTCGCGCCTCACATGCTGACGCCGTCTACATAATGACTCGTTGTTGGGGTAGAAAGTAACATCCATTACGGTCATGCACATACAGGATTTCTATTGTGCTGTCCATAGTAGGTTATGAGCCAGTGAGATTTCCATTCTTGCATCATCCTATGAGTTAGGCTCGTGAGAGTGTTTCTATTCTTGCAGGTTATAGAGTATGGAAAATTCCATTTCTAATGCACGTTGCAGAGGATGATTTGATTTGAAAGTTTCTCTCACTGTAAAATCCAATAAAAGTAAACTAACTATTTACTCAAAGTAACTGCAACAGGACAGAATACTTGTGTGAACCTTGTGTGCGGTTGTTGGCAGTAGAGGGAGAGTAGTCCAAAATCAACATATATATACCAATTTGTCGTGTATCTTGAGCTAGGCAGCTATCTGCCCATTACCCTGGAGTTGATGGAGCTAATCTATATAAAATCACCATCTCCCGGCCAACATCTTTCCACAAATCCACCTTTGCTCCAAGTACTGTAACGTTGTCTTCAATATCAATAACACCACCCCTTCGTTCCCCTAGGTCCATGCATAGTTGCAGTTTCGACTCTCTGGTATCCAGTTTCTGGCGGAGGAACTTAATTATATGCCTCACCGTGCACCCCCCTTGAGTTTGCAAAAACTGCCATAGAATGAATGGTCGAATATTAGTATGGTAGAAAGCAAATAGGAAGCAGAGAGTTTCAGCAATGGGAAAACAAATATCCTGAGCTCGCGATGAGCGACTTGCCCAAAGTTGTCAATCAATAGCATATTACCTTTTTCTTCAGAAGTGGGAGAGCAGTTTCATTTGGATGCCGGTGCAACTGAAAATGGACAAACTCTGGACAACTACTATTCACTGCAGACGGGGGGGGTAAAGGGGGGGACTCCTGTGATGAGTCCTGGGTCTGTCTTCTCCTCGGCCTCTTACTTCGCTGTTTCTACATTTCATAACGAAGAGTTTTGTTTTGTGTCAGACATACCCCAATATTTTCTTGGGACAATGATCCATCCACTTATAAGAGAAAGCAAGGCTACACTCACAGTTACAGTTATGCTGTTTTCCGAAAAGGCCTTTTCCGTAAGGTTATCAATGTTATTGATGTTGTATTTCATTGCAGCGTTGTCCAGGGCCTCATCAAACTTCTCCAGGTTCGGTATCAATGCACGTACGAGGCTATCAAATTTAGGGTCTGATCGAAGGGACCGTTTGCTAGAGAGCTAAACATGCAGTGTGGGGGGGAAGGCATGCAATGACACCAAGTTAGAGAACCGTTTAAAATTTGAATTTGATAGTAGAAACATACGACAGGTTATGCGAGGAGGAGGAACACACCTTTGTGCGGCATATAGGACATCCCTTCTGTCCCTGATGTATACAGGATTGGATGCACGCGCAACAAAAACGATGTAGACATTCAGCTACAATATGGGTTTCCTTCATCGTGCCAGTGCAGATAGGGCATCCAATTTCCGCAGTCAGTTCATCCGTTGGGATAGAGATAGTGGATGAACCTGACAGCTCCTAAGCAGTAATAGAAAAAAATGTGTGTAAATATAGCAGCATAGTGCAGTGGGGGGTGGTTAGGATCATTAATGCATGGTAAGTGCCTGATACTACTACTAAGACAAGTTCTAATAAATGTACTGTTAAAATGCACACCACTGTATACCCTCTCGCTCCTCCACCCCTATACCTAATGGAGCATTTCATATCGTGACAAGAGCTTGATGCACTACCGCCATCGATGCAATCCCAGTTAAAGTTAAAACAAATGTTGTGCGTGCTGGCTGCCGTCCTAACGCAACATCACCCTCCATTACTATTATCTGTCCTATTCATTCAAATTTCATTCCCCTCTTTTCTCCCCAGAGATACGTTTCTTACCAATATCCTTGGACGTCTGTTTATTTCATACAGTGTAAGTCCCTCGATAACCTCTTCCTGCAGGCAGTCGATTATTAATCGCGTAAATGCAATCACCTACCTTACCCCCCAACTTCGCCACTCTCACCTCCACATACTGGGACCTAGGGTTGATGTAGACCATTCCCCTCTTCCGGACCATAGTCGATAACCTTGGGTCCCTCTTGGCAGACGGACAGTCACTGTTGAGGCCAAGCTAGCTCTACCTCCCACCCAGATCAGTCTATTTCCATGGGTAACACCAGCTGTCAGCTCAGGGTTAGGGTTAGGGTTTAAGGTTAGGGTTTAGGGTCAGGGTTAGAGTTAGAGTTAGTGTATAATATTAGGGTCATTGAGTTAGAGCTATGGGGATAGGGTTATAGAATTAGGGTTATGGTGTTCAGGTTATAGGGTTAGGTTTGGCTCTTGCTGGTATATTCGGCATTGTAAGGGTCCAAGGTGTCACCGACATGAAGATGACCCAACGTTATGGTTTTCTGTATACCGTCACGCTCTTAAAATTATGTGCAAAACGGAATTAGGGTTAGGGTTTAGGGTTATGGGGTTAGAGTACGACTAGGCAGTTATTACATATGCTTATGTGGCTTGTGACTACTCTGTATAATCCGTGCTTACTGTCACGCCTCACCTGCCTGCGCCATGGACATAATGGTGGCTCATTGTTGGGCTAGAGGCTAATACGTATTAAGAAGTGATTCATCATTCGGGTTGCTTTCCTTACATATTGTGAATCACTGTTGTGAGTGCATGATAGCAGCGAGTCTGCACTTAGGGAGTTGCATTTGCATTGGTGAGGGGGCACAGTCACTGTAAAGTTCGTGTATTTTCCCTAACCCTAACCCTGACCCTAAACAGTGAACCCTAAACCTTAACCCTATAGCCCTAACCCTATAACTCTAACCCTAACCCTAACCCTACCCCCAAATCTAATCCCAACCCTAATCCTGAGAGAGTGATATGTATATACACCTCTAAACATGTAATTACACTTTCACATAACCCTAACCCTAAAACCCTAATCCTAACCTTCCCTAAACCCTTACCCTAACCCTAACCCTAACCCTAACCCTAACCCTAACCCTAACCCTAACCCTAACCCTAACCTTAACTCTAACCCTAACCCTAACCCTAACCCTAAACCCTAAACCCTAAACTGTAACCCTAAACTCAATCCGGTGAGTGGGAGTGGTTTAATTTATAATAGAAAGTATTGGGGTTACTATGGAACGATTTCGTCACGGGATACGAGATTGAAAAGTGGGCATCCAGCCCAGGCGATAATAATTAGCTGTTCCCTCTTGGTGGTACTACAGCGGTGAAGGTGGAGGCAGGTGGTGGAATAGGGAGAATTATTGAGTCCCACTATGAGCACAGCAACGTCGGAGGGGAGCATTACCGTAATCAGTAAGACTGAATTTCCTGTGAAAGTGCGCAATTTGAGCTTAATCTGGAAGCCTTGCAATTTAGCTACGAAAGAGATGCACTGTGACCCCAACATCTTAAATATTGAGATAAATACTTTGCAATCTGCAACGATGATTGGTGACATCGATTAGTAGTGGGAAAACTGTAATTCCTGTCAAATCTTACGCACAGAGGAGGACTAGTACTTTGATATGGGGAAGAAGCACCCTCGAGATGCGAAAATAGAGGAAGAGATAAGCCCTCCAGCAACATCGGAGTTTTATCATGGGAAGGTAAATATTACTGGGGCAGGGCGGGTGTGTGAAAAGGAGCCATTGTCAAATGGACAAAAGAATAATATTCGAAGAAAGAAGAAGAGAAACAAAAGAAAAGATGGAAGAGTAGTTGCCGTCAACGGGAACGGGATGATTGAAGATAGGGCGGGAGCTGCTTTGCCCCTCGATGGAGTATCTTCCACCACTCCTAGATTCGGAAAGGCTAGTGAAATTGATGAAATATTCATCCAGGGGAAAGCAGCTATACGTGAAAAGAAGCTGAATGACATCGAAGCACGTAAGCACCGGAAAGTGGAGGAAGAACTCAAGAAAGTTAACCCATTTTGTGATGATGCGGAGGAAAATTCTGCGAGGCGGCAGCACAAGCTTAAAGGAAAATCTGCACCACTGCAATGGGCTTGGCAGGACGAAGTAAGACCTCTCAGATATGATGACGAAGGCTTACCCATCTATTCCTGGGATTCGTTGCGGATCAACAAAGGAGGAGGGACTGATCTATGTCCTTTTGACTGTAATTGTTGCTTCTAGATGATTTTTTCATTACAACGTTCGTTCATTTTTTGCACATGTGGTAGTTGTTGTTTATACTGTTAGGTCGTACTGTACATTTTTTACTCCAGTATTTCCGTGTCACTCCCTTCTTCATCAAAGAAATCTTCTTTTTGTTCATCCCGCCCTAGAACTTGCTTTTTCAAGCCACCCTTCGTCTCCTTTGGGGGCATATGGGTAGTCGTAGCAGTTATTTTTTCAACTTAGCTCTTCTTGCGATTGGTGGCAAGTCTGTAAAGGATATCGGTTTCATCACTCACTTTATCTAACCGCATCTTTGTGATGAGTATGCTGTGTGATGCAACACCTGAATAGTACAGTAGTCACATCAGTATTGCAGATATCAAGCTACTACATGCGTTTGCCTACGATTTATATCTAGTGCATGTGAGGCGGATTATGCGCCAGTTGGATGTAGCTGCTGGCCACTCATTTTCTCCAAATATGATGGAGGCTGAGAGTAACAAACAAACACATCTAGCTTACCTATTCGAACATCAAAAGATTTGATCTCATTTTTTATCTGTGATGTATGTACGAAATAAGCACGCGTGTAAAGCATTAGAGAGGCTGCTCTGCTGCTCCCAAAACGTGGCGGTGCAAAGGATGTAAGTAGTACCTGCTCTAAGACGTGTTTGGCCTGTATCAGCGGGGAAGATTCGTGCACCTTACTTCCACTGAGTAGTGCATCATGGTGTCAATTTTTGTTATGGAGAAGTTAAGGCGGCGAAGAGTAGGAAAATCAGCTAAACGAGTGATGGGGCACACCTGTCTGTCAACTTTTCTTTCATGTGTTCCACCTATGCAACTCATGTGTCAGATGGCTAATGAATCAGGGGCATCTGTAGTTTCAAAACGTTGTACGTATACACATACAAATGGCCCCAGGGAGGCGCCAATGGATCAGAATAATTATTCGTTACATCATGAAAGCACCTCACCTCTTCAGATAAACAAGTTAGTTGGTCAGAAAGTTCCACAGATCTGGACTCGGCCAATTCGTGCTCTTTCTCTGCTTCGGATGCAGCAACACGTAGGTCTTTAAACTCTGCCCTGAGTTCCTCCTGTTTCATGGTTATGCTCCTTTCTGCGGTTCTTACTCTCTCAAGAACTTCAGAAATTTCTGAAGCTATGTTCAGCAGCTAGCAGAGGAGGGGCGGGAGCATGTCATAGTGGTTTCATTAGCATTAGATAAGGGGGTTCGAGCGTGACACACGTCGAGCTTATTCTGAAGGAGTGTAGTACCATCATGCACAACCGCAGGATTACTAGGTGCTAGCTACTACTTTGTTCAAATTGTTCCAACTTCAAGAATACTACTCTGCTTAACCTGCTCACATTACTTATTATTGAGTGCGACATGCCCTTGCTGACTGCTGTCTCAAATTTTCTTGTCTAATTGAGAGAAGTTCAGAGTGAGGAGGCAGTAGTTAGTTACGAGCAGGATTAGGATGGGATGGTCTCCTCTTATGCATGAAGTTAGTTTTAAAGAAAGGGAGTGTTGTGAAGTTTTAAAGAAAGGTAGCAGCGTTTCAGTCTCTGGCTTAGAGGGCATAAGCGACAGCCCGACTATTTGTAAGTCGTCATACAGTGGTGTTTTGTTAAGGGAAAGTGAAAGGTGAGGTGTTCAGAGACCGACCGACCGACCTGTTCAATGTGACTGTGCCAGTGCGTCGATGGCAGAGCAGAGATGATAACCTGATGAAAAAGTGCAAATGAACATGCGTGCCATTCGGACGCGAGTAGTTTCGCAGGAAAGAGTTTTTTGCTAACGTCAAGGCCGTGTTACTTGGAGTTTTGGAGCCACTCGCTCCAGTTCTTTGTTCCATTCAATTGGGTCCACCTTGTACAGGAGGATTCATGAGGTATACAGCACACGCAATCATGCAGCAGTATTATTAAACCCCCCATTCGTGTATACAGTTGGTTTATACGTGTTAATCATATAAAACTAAAACCGAGATCCATAAAATAGTCGTCGCCCTTTCACGGAGTTGGGAAAGAGTGAAAACCTCTATTTGTGTAAACCAAAGTCTATTTTGATTGAGGATTGGGGCTTAAAGTATCACACACATATATCATTTGGAATGGCGGAAGAGCAAATAATCGAGTAGGTAGTAGTAAAGATTTTCTCTGAGGTAGCATATGGCCTAGACGGCCTAGTTACCTTTACCTTCTCCAACGTGTTGTGTCGCTCGGCATTAGCATCATTCAAGATACTGCCAACCTCCTTTTCCTCAGAAATTAATATCCCAGCACACATGACATCATCCTCCTCTTCCTAAGCAGCAAATCAGAGTTGGATGCGGAGACCAAAGCTGTTGTTAAACATTTGCATGAACACCAACGTCTTACACTACTATATACCTCTTTCTCTTCTACACTATCTTCGACCTGTGAGGGCAAACAAGTTACAATGATACAATAGGGACTGGGCACACTAATGGCGAAATAGTACTAGTGATATTGCAGGCCTTGGGGTAGAGTGGAGGGCTGGCACGTCAAGCTCAGATACCTCTCCCAGATCTGCGTCTTCTTCTGCCTCTGCCCTCACAGCAGAATTTTCACCATTTATGTATTTAGGAAGCTAAAATAAAGTAGTCGTATTAGAGACATCATAGAGCTGTTATCTTATCCATTTCGGCATAGTATCCACCTAACTTGAAATGTAAATCTCTTTGTTTCCAGGGCTCTATCAGTCAAATACTCGAGAACCGTGCATGTACTCTCTCCACAGGCCTGATAGAGGGGGTGAAATGATCATCTTCCACAAATTGATACGTATATATATAAACGAGAAGTCCTACAGCAAGCAAGATTACAATATTCGGAGAGCAAGCGACTGAGAGCTACAGGAATTTCTACACAATAGAAACCACCACCTGCTTCAGGCGGCTTGCTGGAAAATCTACATTGAAAGAGAGGCCTGAGAACCAGGAGCGAGACTTATTTACTTATTTGCATGAGAGAATTATTTAACTACATCTCACGATGCAATAAGATTGCAGAGAATATGGATGGGTTTAAATTTAAATGTGAGGCAGAAACACATGGCTGCCATCTCGAGTAAGAATCATCATCAGCCTTACAATATGAGATGTGAGTAAACGACGTACCCTTTAAGGCGATGATAATCTCATTCACCGAGGTGTTGGAATGGTCACACTGTGGTGTCATGAACCAATGATGTTTAGGGGATTGCAAGCGCTTTAGTCCGGTTGAAGTTCAAGTTCAAGCAGAAGCTTAAGAGTTGTATCCCCCCACAGATTGGAATGTTAATATTACAGCACTCAGCAGCATCCACCATCTCGGAAAAAGTAAGATTAATTCTAGCACAAATAGCAGCCAGCCCTTCCATTTCTATTGACAAATAGTAGTACGACGACAATGAAACCCCCCCCTCCCCCAATATAGACCATGCCTGGTCAATCTTGTGAAGGCGCTTCTGTGGAGAGATAATACCGAGCAGCCACCACACAATTTCTTTGAAGCTGCCTCAAGGGGGGGGGGGAAATTAGGATTCAACAAAATTAGTGGGATGACGACTGGCCATCACACACCAAACATCTTGGTTTTATATTGGCATGTAGGCAGTAAATACGAGTAAATACGTGAAGTACTGTAAACCACACTATTCCCTAAACAATATGATACCACTTCTCTCCTCTCCATATCACACATACTACTATTACTAAAAGTTAAACAAGACAGCATACTCGACCCCACCCCACCCGTTGTTAAATTTTATACTCTCCACTTCTTCTGATTCATAAACCTATTGCAAGCTAACCTGCGGAATTGCAATTCCAGGTTTGGGGATGGAATAGCAAAGTACTCCCGTGTAAAAGGCTTCGAATTCTTTAAACTATGGGCGTTTGGAAAATGAACGATATGATGGGAGATTCATCTCATTTCATGGTACGACGTGTAGCAGCAGCAGCCCCATTGGAACAACCAACCGGCATACCTGCAAAACTCTGACTCGTAGTTCAACGTTTTGAGTTTCTCCAAGGTATTTTCCCACTGAATGAAAACAGATGACTATAAAATGGGTAACAGGTAAGGGGTCAATGAATCAACAAAACGCTGGCAGGTATTGCTCGTATGGAAGTCAACCTATCAGCCAAAAACTCGACAACAATCATCAGTCGTCATCACAGAAGAGAACAAGCACTCTTTATTTTTCTCTTCTGTATAATAAACGTCTCTGCACGTCACGTTGCGCAACGAATGAATAAATGGCGAATTTAGACCCAATGCCATTAAGTCTGCAATGCCACAGCAATTTTAACCTGGACTCTGAGCTGCTATGTACGAGGAAATTCTTACCGATGGGTAATCAAATTCTCCTACCAAGGCCCCCATATGTCTCTTCTCAGAGGCCATTGCAGCCCCAACTACGCACCAATGAGTGCGTAATGCAGCTGATGAATAATCGTTCTGTGTGGAGTTAGGGTTAGCACTATGAAACCACCCACCCCGCTACTGCCACCACTACAACAGAGTTAGGGTTAGTGTTACGGTGGTTAGGGGTAGGGTTAGGAATTAGGAATTAGGCCAAAAAACAAAACACTCCGTTATACATTCGACAATGTAACATCCGCCCCAGATTTGTTTCTATATTATAACTAAGAAAAAATGTTTGGTGATTGTCAATAAATGATAAAGGGGAAGGGGCTCTCTCTCTCTCTCTATCAATTAACCACCATGAGGTCCACCCACCCCTCAGGTAACGTCTTGGATACGAAAGGAAAATATGTGGGGTATGACACCCAACCAACGGCTCGGTATATGATAAGATAATTTGCATTGTGTGCTGTAGTAGAAAAAGAAAAATGGCTGGGTCGCACCGCGTCATATACTTGAGTGAATATACTAAGTGATTTGAAAGCGAGTGAGCAAACGCGGGCACATTTGTATATATTTGGATGGTGTTGAGATGTGTGTTCTGCTGCATATTTCCATCACTCGTCATGTGAAAGATTCTAGTGAAAATGAGGAATTGAGTTTATTATCCAACCAACCCAGAATTTAGAGCCCCTGTGCCCATGCTGCCGTCCTTCCCACCCCCAGTTTCCTGATTTTGACATTCCTGTGCTGGGCATTTTTGTTGAGGTCATGCGCAAAAATACATGGTTGTGGTATACTCTCGGAGAAGGTGATGATGATAATGAGGATTAGGTAGCAGCAAATATACGCACGGGGATAATAAGTTTTGCAAGAAAGATACCATGATGTGCTTATCGAAGTTTTCAATTTCCTTCAAGATCCATTTCAGGTTTCAGGCTATCAAACTCAATAGCAGGCGGTAAGACATTGCATTTCACTGTTAGAAGGCTTGCTTGACCTTTAGGCCACCATCAACTGCAACTGGCCTGGTTAATTAAGACTCTGAATGTACCGGTGTTGTTTTGCAATTTGTGACAAGACTTGTATCGTTGATCCCTCTGTCTCAAAATCCAATTCACCAACTACCTCATGCCAATATTCTCTCAAACTCTCGATTTCATTCACCTCACACATATATATATATATTCTAGTGGTCAAGGAATTGATGTTGATGTTCGTTTTCGGGCTTCAGATGTTTGCCCTACCTGTTCGAGCCACTGATTTCCCGTTAACTTATCTGATCTTATCGATCCCCCTATTTAAGTTGCTGCTTGGTGCCTACTTTCTCATGCTTTTAGTAATGCTCTATGAGCCTTGGGTACTCTTTATGATCATTTCACCTCTTATGACTGACAGGCATCGTATCTACCATTCATTAATGGTGATTGGGTGACTTTTATTCAAAATTATTATGGTTACCACACCATTTCAATGAGAAAATTGCAAGTTATTTCAATTCAGCACGATTAATATCATTGAAAGTGTCTCTGCGAGGCTGAAGTGGGCACTGGGGTGTCATGCAACTGCAAAATTGTTGGCGTAGTCGCACAGTCAAAGGGGGGGGGGGGGGGGGGAAGGCGGCCCAAGGGATACATTCCACACAAACACAAAAAAATCCTTACA
>PJEL010004920.1_pt1 | contig 10864 bp, 8 predicted proteins | sample 1853271 | NCBI WGS metagenome assembly PJEL01 (sample SAMN08108733, study PRJNA415343) | Invertebrate metagenome, whole genome shotgun sequencing project. | host: Globobulimina | place: Sweden: Gullmar Fjord | collected 2015-08 | reverse complement strand
GCTGAAGGTGGTTTTGTAACCACCCAAGCTAAAGAAGTATCTGGCCTGGAAGATACCGTTCTGGCCGGCGCTGACGGCATGATCTCACCAGACTTCATTGCCGCCGCTGGTGATGCTGCCGAAGGTATGTACATCAGTGGACCTGACCTGGGCTTTACCGGGGGCGAATATGAAAGCTTCCGGGCAACCCATACCGCAAAGTATGGCGAGGACCCCCTCAGTGCCTTCCACGCCCATGCTTACGATGCTGCCAATATGATTTTTAATGCGATTGAAGCGGTAGCCGCCCAAGATGCCGATGGCAACACCGTTATTGGTCGTCAAGCTCTGCGTGATGCTCTGTACGCCACCAGCGGCCACGAAGGTATCACCGGTAGTCTAAGCTGTAATGAAAATGGTGACTGCGCCGACCCACAAATTGCGGTTAACCAAATTCAAGGTGGTGCCTATGTCCCCGTTTCTGCTGGGGCTATGATGGAAGAAGAAGCTATGGGCCCAGCTATGGAAATGGCCGAAGCCGGTCTGACTGAAGTTGATGGCCTGCTGGTTCAAAGTGCCGGTGACTGTAGCTACGGCGGTAAAATTGCTCAAATCAAGGCCCTGGACGACTTAACCGTTGAATTTTCCATGTGCGGACCAGACCCAGCCTTCCTGGCCAAGGCAGCCTTTACCCCCTTTGGTATTCAGCCCAGAGAATTTATTGAATCTTCAGGTGGCACGGGTGACATACTGGAACATCCTATCGGCACCGGTCCCTATATGGTCGATTCCTGGAACCGGGGCGATAGCCTGGTCTACAAACGTTTCGATGGCTACTGGGGTGAACCCGCCATCGCCGAAACATTTGTGGTCCGTTGGGCTTCTGAAGGCGCGGCCCGCCTGCTTGAACTGCAAGCCGGTACCGTAGACCAAATCACAAACGTCAGCCCCGATGACTTTGAAACTGTTGAAGCTGATGAAAACTTGCAGCTTTTACCCGTTGCCAACCCCAACATCCTCTACCTGGGTATGACCAACACTTTTGAACCGTTTGATAACCTTCAAGTTCGCCAAGCCGTTGCTATGGGTATTGACCGCCAGCGTATTGTAGACAACTTCTATCCCACTGGCTCAGTCGTGCCCAGTCACTTTACTCCATGCAGCATTCCCAATGGCTGCCAGGGTGACGCATGGTACGACTTTGACGCCGATGCAGCTAAAGCCTTATTGGCCGAAGCTGGTTATCCCGATGGTTTCGAGAGCAAAATCTACTACCGCGATGTCTTCCGCGGTTATCTGCCCGAGCCAGGTTTAGTAGCAGTTGAGTTCCAAAATCAGTTAAGAGACAATCTAAATATCGATGTTGAAGTGGTGGTTATGGAATCTGGTGAGTTCATCGCCGAGTCTACCGACGGTAGGCTTGATGGTTTCCACCTGCTGGGCTGGGGTGCTGACTATCCCCACGTTACCAACTTCCTTGACTTCCACTTTAGTGGTTCCAATCCTCAGTTTGGCGATCCCCATCCTGCAATTTTTGAAACCCTTGAGGCCGGCTCTAAAATTGGCGACGTTGATGAAGCTGCGCCTTTGTATGTCGAAGCCAATAACGCCATCCGAGAATTGGTTCCCATGGTTCCGATTGCCAACGGAGCGTCCGCTCAAGCCGCCCGAGCCGATATCACCACCAATGCCCCACCCTTTGGCGCTGTCCGAGCCGAGTTTGTTGATCCTGGCAAAGACACCTTCGTCTGGATGCAAAACGCCGAACCGATTGGCCTGTGGTGTGCTGATCAAACCGATGGCGAGTCGCTCAGCGTTTGCCAGCAGGCAGTTGAACCCTTGTTAAACTATGCCCTTGACTCTGGCGATGTTCTGCCCTCTCTGGCTACGTCCTGTGAGCCAAACGCAGACTCAACCGTCTGGACTTGCTTCCTGCGGGAAAATGTCAAGTTCCACGATGGTTCAGACCTTGATGCCAATGATGTTGTTGCCTCTTGGGCAGCCGGTATTGACGCAGCCAACCCGAGTCATGTCGGCACGACTGGCTCTTTTGATTACTACTCCTACTTGTGGGATGGTTTGATGAACGTCGAAGAATAATTCTTTGACTTGCTGTGTTAAACATATGAGTGTAGCTCAACACGCTTGACGTGTTGAACACACTTGACATGTAAGTAAACGTACCAATGCGGGATGGCTTATCCGCCTCAATAAGGCCTAAGCCATCCCGTAGTTTTTAACAATTATTTCAGTCTGATTTTACTCGTTCCCAAACTCCAGTTTGGGAACGAGTAAATAAAACCATACCAGAAACCTCAACCTAAGATTGGGTATTAGAGATTGGGAATTATTTGAACCCTAAATTCCAATCTCCAGTCTCTAATTTTTGTAAGGAAGAGATATAACCCATGTATAAATACATTATCCAACGCATCTTAGCTGCTGTGCCGGTTTTATTTGGGGTGTTAATCATAGCTTTTTTCCTGGCCCGAATCATGCCGGGTAATCCCTGTAAAGCCATCTTGGGTGAAAAAGCCACGCCTGAAGTCTGTGAAAAGTTTAATCGTGATAAGGGCCTGGACCAGCCAATACCCATTCAGTTTGCTCGATACCTCGGCGAGTTAGCCCAAGGCGATTTCGGTAACTCAATCCGCTTCAATCGCCCAATTGTTACCATCCTGATTGAACGACTGCCAACCACCCTTGAATTAGGTATTGCCGGATTAACCATTGCGGTGCTTGTGGGCATTCCCCTGGGCATTATTTCGGCCATTCGTCATAATTCTGCCGTTGATGTAGCCACTATGGTGGGGGCCAATATTGGGGTGTCGATGCCCGTATTTTGGCTGGGCCTGATGTTGGCCTACGTTTTCGCCTTATTGCTAAAGGATACCCCCTTCTGGTTACCCCCATCCGGCCGCTTGTCGCCAGGACTAGCAGCTATTCCCTTTTATGAAGTTTATGGTCTCCAGCTAACTGAAGGGACATTTATCTTTAATGTTATGGAGTTTTTTGCCAATCTGTTTATCTTGAATTCTGTGCTTACGCTGGATTGGAAAATTCTGAAAGATGCTGTTCAACATCTCATCCTGCCGGCGCTCGCCCTGAGTACAATTCCTATGGCCATTATTGCCCGCATGACCCGCTCCAGTATGTTGCAAGTATTAAGCTTAGATTATGTACGTACAGCCAGAGCCAAGGGACTGGTTGAATGGCGGGTCATCTTATCGCATGCCTTTCGTAATTCTTTGCTGCCTATTGTGACCATCATTGGCTTACAGGTGGGTGTGCTTTTTAGCGGTGCTATTTTGACCGAGACAATTTTTTCGTTGTCCGGTATAGGACGGAGCATGTTTGAGGCCATTACGGCTCGCGATTTTCCAATTATTCAGGGATTCACAGTGGTCATCGCCACGGCATTTATTGTGGTTAATCTACTTGTTGATTTATCTTATGGTCTGCTCGACCCGCGGATTAGGTTAAAATAGCCACTTATGAAACAAGGTTTCATAACAGCTGGACGTTTTTTAGGAGAATAAAGACAGCTTATGACCACCACAACAAAAAGTATTCCCAGGGTTGCCAAAAAATATTCGTTAGCAAAATCTGAGAATTTATGGCTCGTAGCCTTACGCCGCCTCTTTCGGCAAAAGTCAGGCATTGCCGGGATGCTTATTTTGGGTTTTTTAACCCTAATCGCCATTTTTGCCCCACTCATTGCCCCCTTTGACCCCAATAATAGCTTAATTGGTAAAGAAGAGATCAAAAAACGAGCCGCCCCATGCATTCATTTGTTTGGCTGCCCCCAAGACCAACCCCCACACCTGATGGGAGTCGATGGCAACGTTCGGGATGAGTTTAGTCGAATTATTCATGGAACCCGTATCTCACTGGTAGTTGGGTTTATCACCGTCGGGCTTGCCATACTCGCGGGCACAATGCTCGGAGCCTTAGCCGGCTATTTAGGAGGGTGGGCTGATAATGTTATCATGCGTTTTATGGATGTCCTGCTAGCGTTCCCATTTTTGCTGTTAACTATTTCCGTTACCAGTGCCCTTAGAACTCTATTCAACAACAACGAGGCCTTAGAAACAAGCTTTAAAAATAGCGTCCCCGAATTTATTTTTGACCAGCGAGGCCTGCTCTATGCCATGGTCGCCATTGCCGTGGTCAGCATTCCCATCTATGCTCGTGTTATTCGCTCTACGGTCTTATCCGTCAAAGAGGAAGAGTATGTTTTGGCCGCCCGCTCTATTGGTAACCATCCCCTCCGTATTCTCTTTCAACACGTTTTGCCCAACGCCTTTCCGCCGCTCATTGTGGTCGCGACTCTCGGTATCGGGACTGTAATTTTAGAAACCGCAGCACTTTCATTTTTAGGCTTAGGCGCTCAACCGCCAACGCCCGAATGGGGCGCGATGTTGGCCTCTGAACGAAATCAATTATTTAGTGCCCCCCACTTAGTTCTATTCCCTGGTATCGCCATTATGATAACTGTCTTGGGCTTTAATCTCTTGGGTGATGGCCTGCGCGATGCACTTGATCCCCGTTTGCGCCTCTAATTGCGATTTCATCTCCCTCCCGAATTGCATGATTATGTTGATTTTGAGTACCCACCACAGGAGGTGGGGATATTCAAAAAATATACCTTACAACTAAGCCACATAATAGCTATGTGGCTCCTTTTATTATTGGAGAAGCCGGGAAAACCCATTAGGCTTCAGCTATGGGATGAAAGGCCAGTATCTTTTGCCCATCTGTGCTCAAACCGGCTTTTCCAAGTGGAAATGCTTTTATTCCGCAAGAGACCCATTGAGCTGGCTGAAGCCCAAGACGTTTACGCTTGGGTTTCTCGCTTTCTTCAAAGATATTTTGTATTAAAAGGAGGTTCAGCAATGAACAAACGATTATTTATGGGCTTAACAACCTTAAGCGCCATACTTTTACTTTTAGCCGCTTGTGGAGGAGGGGCAGCGCCAGCCACCACCGAGGTAACAGAAGCAGCGCCAGCCACTGAAGAAGCCGCCGCAGGATGTGCAGATGAGTTGGGTTGTGTCACCATTGCCCCTGGCGATCCTATCAAAATCGCCTCAGCGTTGGTTATCGCTGGTCCCAACGAAACCCTCGGCATCGACTCCCAACGGGGGGTTGAAATTGCCATTGCTGGCCGGGGTGATGTTGCCGGTCACTCCGTTGAACTGGTTGCTGAAGATGGTGGCTGTTCCGCTGAAGGGGGTCAAACTGCTGCTACCAAGATTGCTTCTGATGAAAATATCGTGGCGGTTGTCGGTCACAACTGCTCAAGCTCTTGTACCCCCGCCGTCCCCATCTACAATGATGCCGGGCTGACGATGATTTCACCCTCATGTACAGCCCCAGCCTTGACAGACCCCAGCACACACGTTCCCAGTCTGTTGCGCACGGCTCACAATGACAATATCCAGGGTCGGGTAATGGCTGAGTTTGTGTATAACGAACTGGGCTTGCGTTCAGCCGCCACCCTCCACGATGGTAGCCCCTACGCTGAACAGTTGCAACAAGTCTTTGCCGATGTATTCACCGAATTGGAGGGCACGATTACAGCTCAAGAAGCGGTTAATGTGAATGACACCGATATGCGCCCGGTTTTGACCTCGATAGCCACACCGTTATTGGTCGTCAAGCCTTGCGTGATGCCCTGTACGCCACCAGTGGACACGCTGGTATCACCGGAAGCCTGAGCTGTAATGAAAATGGTGACTGCGCCGACCCCCAAATTACGGTTAACCAAATTCAAGGCGGCAAGTATGTCCCCGTTACAGCAGGGATAGAAGAAGGCGGTCTGGAGTGCTCCTATGGCGGCCTGACGTTAAATTCCATGATGGCAGCGATTTGGATGCCCAAGATGTTATTGCCAGCTATGAAGCTCAATGGGATGCAGCCAGCCCCAATCATACCGGGCGGACAGGTGACTTTATCTACTTTAGTGCTTTATTTGGCGGTCATAAAAACGCAGAATAGATTCAGGATGTAGGCTCAGGATATGGGTTTATATATTGTACGCCGCTTACTAGAAAAGCCGGGAAAGCCCCTGGTCTTTAGACAAGGGATGAAAGGCCAGAATCTTAGCTTTACCATAAGCTCAATCCGGCTTTTCTTTAAGAAAAACCCCATTGAGCGTTGATTTGATATATCAAATCAGAAGCCCCCTAACTTTAGTGGGGGGTTTTTTACCCCCCTCAGGACGCTTAACCGCCGGACTAAACAATCCGCCCTTTTATGAAGTTTGGGGAGTGCCTGTTACAGAAGATACCACCCGTTTCATCTTCTATAATTTTATGGCTAACTTTAGCCTTATAAACGCTGTCTTAACGGCCAATTGGGAACTTTTTTGGGATGCGATTAGACATTTGATTTTGCCGACCATCGCTGTGGGGACTATTCCTCTGGCTATTATCGCCCGTATCACCCGTTCTACCCTATTGAATGTTTTGAGCCTGGATTATGTTCGGACTGCCAGAGCCAAAGGTTTGGCCGAAATTGGGGTTGTTTTCAGGCATGGTTTAAACAATGCCCTCCTCCCGGTAATAACTATTGTTGGTTTGCAGTTAGGTTTTCTCTTGGCCGGAGCCGTGCTGACCGAAACCATCTTTCGGGCCATTTTGCCCAATGCCATTACCCCCTTAATTGTGGCCGGGACGTTGGGCATTGGCATAGCCATTGTCGAAGTCGCTTCCCTCTCATTTTTGGGTTTGGGCGCTCAACCACCAACCCCGGAGTGGGGCTATATGATCAGCAGCGAGCGAAATCAAATCTTCAGCGCTCCCTTCCTGGTTTTCATTCCTGGCATAGCCATTGCCCTGGTTGTGCTTGGCTTTAATCTATTGGGTGATGGCCTACAAGATGCCCTAAACCCACGCCTCAATCGTCGCTAGGTCCTTAAGGGCCACACATGGACAAAAGATTGTCGCTAATTGTGAATAATTAAACTTCACAATTCACAATTTTAGTTTCCTCTTAGGACTAAGGATTCTCAATCCTTACTCTGGTACATTCTTTTATGGAAATCACCTTATTAGGCGAAACCCAACAAATTTCTGCCAGGGTTCGTTATTCATACTGGCCTGAAACATCCCCAACATCCAAACCTTAAAATTTTATTTGGACTCCATAAGTCTCCTCGAATCGCTATGTTTTCACTAGCATAACTCGTTACTTGCGCCCGACTCATTACGATTTCATTACGCTAGAGTGATATTCTACATTAGGCCCTAAATCTGTGGCAAACAGTGGATGACGAGCGGTGAAGCATCCAAATTACTAAAACTATTTTCAGGAGTGTCAAATGGGAAGCCAATCATCTTCAACCCATGCTCAGTTTGACCATTACCAGTTGTTTATCTTGCGGGTGTGGCAAGATACACCCGACAGCCCCCGGCGTTACATGCTCAAAGCCGCCGACGGCAGCCAGCGGCGCGTGTTTGCCAACGCCTACAGTTTAGCCGCTTTTCTGGAGCAGGCCGCTCTGACTGTGCAGCACAATACAGAATAGAAATTACAAAAGATTTGTGGGGTGGCCGAAACGAAGACCATAGCCTATACGGCTTTTATTGCAGTTCTCTATTAAGCAGCCAAAAAGATGCTAATGTCAGTCTTCATATCCGACTTGTCGAGAATACTTAAAAAGTTCTCTATTAAGCAGCCAAAAAGATGCTAATGTCAGGGCATTTTCATAAACGGAGGTGATAACCAATAAAGATTTACGGTATCGATGTTGAACAATTGTATTATTATGTCATTTAATCTTAACAGTGAAAAAAACAAAAAGGAGAAAATCATTAATATTCGTATACAATGGTTATTACCAATAATAGTTATCATATCCCTGGTGTTGGTGGGCTGTGCCCCCTCGAAAGAGACCCCCGTCGTCCCGGAAGAAGAGGCCCCCACCCCAGTAGTAATAGTAGTGACAGTTGAGGTACCGGCGGCCCCCGCCGAGGTAGCAGCCCCCGCTGTGGAAGAGTCACCCGCCGAGGTAGAGCGCCCTGATATAGGCCTTGAAGATGTTAGCGAAGAAGGAAGTGTGATTTATGTCGGTTCAGAGGATCCCGCTTATGGTCTATATCCAGAGGGTGCAGAGGTGAAGCTATACTTATTGGCTGTGGATGCTCTTGGTTTGCATGGGCCGGGGCTAGTAGTAGATCCCAATGCTTTCGAAGGAGAAGAAGTAGACCCCGCTTCTGTCAACCCTGAGAGGCCTGTAGGCGTAATTTTAGAGGGTGTGGGCTGGAATATGGATAATGGTTTAATATTTTCAGAATTGCCGCTTGGATACTATTGGCAAGCAGAGGATGGTTTTACTTCAAAACCTAATGGGGAAGCAAAGTGGGTAGGGCCAGAAGAGGAAGGCATAGCTTTTTTGTACGATCCCGATGGTGAGCAAATTGCACATGTGGAATTGTCTGTAGAATTTCTCGAAGACCCCGTGCAAGTAGCTATAGCGACCGGTGTTGCTGCTACACAAACAGCACAATCATCAGATTCAGATACACTGGCAGCACAAGCAACAAATACACCAGCGCCCGAAGCTCCCGCCCCCGTCGAAGTTCCCCCCACAGCAACACCAATACCGCCACCGCCTGCCGCACCCACACCCACAGCAACACTATTACCGCCACCGCCGGCCATACCCACAGCAACACTATTACCGCCACCGCCTGCTATACCCACAGCAGCGCCAATTGTGCAAACAAGCGGCGTAGAAACAAAAGTAATTTACCACGATGGAGATTTTCAAAATGGGGTAGGTACGTATCCGTCAAATATATTGCCCTGGTTAGACCTGTTGGTTAAGCTAAATGGTGTTTGGTATGGACCGGAAAGAGAACCCGGTGATGGAATAAATGCTGTCCCATTGCCGGGTGGATTACATTGGGAAGCAACGGGTGGTTTTGCCGCAAACCCTAATGGCGAAGCATGGTGGGATGGGCCAGAGTTTGTAGGCGTAGGTCTATTGTACAATGTTACTACTGGGTTAACCATTGAAGTGCCGTTGGAAGTAGGGTTCTTTAGCGTCGGTGGTAGCGATGACGAAAAATGTGATGATCACGACTCTTCATGTAATGGTAGTGGAAGTGGTCACCCCACCGCCACGCCCTTCCATTAGAGTCTTTGCCCGATAAGCAAAAACCACAAGATATAGTGGTTGAAGAAGCATCTATCCCCACTACATCTTGTGGAAAATTTTACCGTGCAACAACTCTATTAGCTGTCTCAATGGTGTGGAGGCAGTGAAAGTGGTGGTTAATGCACCGTTAACAAAGTGATTGGGCAACAATTTGGCCTCATGTTGCCTACTTCTTGCACACAAGGTCTTATATCGGACGAATGGAACGGGGTGAGAAAATTCCTGATGCCGCAATGATACTAAAGGTTTCTGATGTATTTAATATTTCAATAGACCGCTTGATGAGAGATGAATTAGAGCTAGATGAATGAAAATTTGTTTTATTTGTAGCACACTTTCAACCTCAAATTGCCGCCTAACAATGCAAATTGTGCCGACCCGGAAAGCAGCGCGATTTTTGAAGGTCTAAGCCAACAACCTAATTTTTAATTGAAGCGCCCCCTGCTGTCCTTTCCGTGCGGCACATTTGCGGGCGTTAGGCGGCTTACCATCAAAAGAGAAGCTACTCACTTTCTCAAAATATAAAGAATTCGCACTTTAAGGAAATGCTATGGGATCACATCCAATCAATCTCACCATTCGATTTCTGCTTGAATTATCGACACTGCTGGCAATGGGTGTTTGGGGCTGGCGGCAGAGTGAAGGCTGGTTCCGGTTCGTTCTGGCGTTAGGTGTCCCAATAATCTTTGCTGTTGTGTGGGGGACATTTGCTGTTCCCAATGACCCTAGCCGTTCAGGAGGAGCCCTGGTGCCTGTACCGGGTATGGTACGGCTGACCCTGGAGTTAGCATTTTTTGCTATAGGAACCTGGACGCTTTACCAAATGGGATACCCACCGCTTGGTCTTATTTTCGGCACCATTGTAGTTGTTCATTATCTGGTGTCGTATGATCGAGTCGGTTGGTTAATTCAGCAGTAAACACAAAACACTAAGGGGAGCTTAAAAATGAAAGAACTTTATAGCGAGATTGAAATTGAAGCAACGGCTGAACAGGTATGGCAAATACTCACCAATTTTGCTGATTTTCCACAGTGGAATCCCTTCCTTCGCCGAGCAAGCGGAGAAATTGAGGTAGGGACGAAGCTTGAAGTGGAAATCCAGCCACCTGACGGAAGCGCGATGACGTTCAAACCCACCATTGAACTGCCTCCCTCACGATTCCCTCCTGCAAGGAAGCCCCTGCGCTTTAGACAGGGGAGGAATTGCAGGGCAACTGCCCCGATAGGGGTTGCCATCTTTTCTTGCTGTATTTGATTGCATCGTTAACCTCTTTGGTATTCATATCCGTTTGCACGATGTAGAATAGTACAATATTTCCAATTAATCCCGTCCACTTTGCCAACCCTAAACGAACCCTTAGCTCGAACAGCGACACGGCCTGTATGCGTTCCTGCCTTTTTACCTTTGGGGACAACAGCTTTAACAATATCGCCTGTCTGGAACCCTTTAACTATTCGATTTTTCTTTGGCTTTGTGCGAGGGAAGCCGTACTTGTCCATACTGCACATCTGCCGAGATTGACGACCTGTGGCCTTGATTTGCAAAGGCTCAAGACCTGCTGGAACTCTGACACACTGACCGCTCTGACCAACACAAACGGCATCTAGCCAATGGTCTTTGTCGTACCCTTGCTTGATGCGGTTGTGTTTAGTTCGCCCACCGCTCCAAAAGCCGACTGGCAAGCCCAAAGACTTCAATGCGTTTCCTGTAGCGTAACG
>PJEL010004919.1_pt1 | contig 10868 bp, 8 predicted proteins | sample 1853271 | NCBI WGS metagenome assembly PJEL01 (sample SAMN08108733, study PRJNA415343) | Invertebrate metagenome, whole genome shotgun sequencing project. | host: Globobulimina | place: Sweden: Gullmar Fjord | collected 2015-08 | reverse complement strand
CTCTTAGCTCCTTAATCTCTAATTCGGGATTAATTAAACGGCAAAGCGATAAAGTGAACTGGGATGAAAATTGAATATCGGTTTTACACAAAAGAGTTCGGGGTAAAAACAAAATAAACCCAACAAATATTAGATTTATAATGCTAAAAGTCGGAATACTTGATTTTGGTCAATAACTATTCGATTAATAAATACATTTTCTAATTCAAAACCAAGATCACATATCTAGTTAATCTAGCGATAATTAAGGCTTTCTGTGACATATAGGCGACTAAAAACATCAAATATTGAGCACAAATCGAATTGTGATTTTTATCCCCACGACACCGACAATATTTAAATACAATTCAAACTAACTTATTTGCACTGAGCAAAATATTATTTGGAGAGTTAAACATGTCGAAGCCTATTATTGTTGTTGCTGTCGGTGGGAATGCTTTACTACAACGTGGTGAGGTAATGAGTTGCGAAAACCAAAAAAAGAGCATCGCGCAAACCGCAGGCTCTTTAGCTGAGCTAAGCAAAGACTACCGTTTAGTGGTGGTGCACGGAAATGGCCCTCAAGTAGGCCTACTCTCATTGCAGAACAATGCTTATAAAGATTGCCCCCCTTATCCGTTTGATGTACTTGGCGCTGAGACTCAAGGAATGATTGGTTACCTTATCCAACAGGGGCTAAATGCTGCAATTAAAGACCGCTTTACAACTACGATTCTGACTCGAATTGTTATTGACGAGAACGATCCTGCGATTGCCGACCCAGCCAAATTTATTGGCCCTATCTATACCGAGGAACAAGCTAAACAACTCGCAGAAGCCAACCAATGGGTTGTGAAGCCTGACGGCGCACACTGGCGTCGCGTGGTGCCATCACCTTCGCCAAAAGAAGTGCTAGAAATAAAAGCTATCAAAGACTTGCTAGAGAAAGAACACCTAATTATTTGTGGCGGTGGCGGTGGCGCTCCAGTCGTAGAAAAAGATGGTGCTTATGTGGGTTTTGAAGCAGTAATCGACAAAGACATGACAGCGGCACTCATTGCAGAAGAAATCGGCGCAGAACATTTACTGATCCTCACCGACGGTTCTCATGTTTGTTTAGACTGGGGGACACCAAAAGAAGAGAAACTTGAAAACGTTTCCGTTGAACAAATGAAGAAATACACGTTCCCAGCCGGTTCGATGGGGCCGAAGGTCGACGCATGCTGTCTTTTTGTTGAAAAGACAAAACAACACGGACACATTGGTGACCTATCGAGCGCACTAGAGATCATTGAAGGGAAAACGGGGACACATATTAACGCCTAACATCGGCTTATCATGCTTTATATAAATAAAGGGCCACAAAGTCTAAGTTTTGATATTCTAATTGGAACTTTGCTTGAAAACCCTTTATGTTTTTTGTGTTCCAAATAAAGGTGAGGACCATTAGATGCGCAAAGTAACAACCGAAGAAAAATTAATTCGAATTCATGATGCTGTTGTGCAACTAATGGAACGCCGTGAAGCAACGGATATTTCAATGTACGATGTTGCTAAAGAGTGTGGAATGGCAACGTCCACGGTTTATCATCACTATCCAAATATAGAGAACTTGTTCCATAACCTGTTAGATGACGTATTTATTGATTTCGACTCTCTACTCAGTAAATGTATAGATGCCGAGCATGTTAGTCATTGGACTGATATCAATCGTATGATTGAAACAGCCTATGTGAATTATTATAACAATAACCCGATTGCTAAAAAGCTTATTTTGGGTCGTCATACATTCACCGAATTAGGCCATGCGGACACTGAAAATGACTTAATTCTTGGTAAGGAAGTAGAAACGATTTATCGACAGTTCTTTGATGTTCCTCAATTGCCACAATCCATTAATGTCTTCGCTATCTCACTGCAAGTCGCTGATAAAATATACTCGTTATCTTATCGCCAACATGGCTGCATCACACCAGAACTTGCCAACGAAGCAATCCGCTTAACCGAGTCTTACCTTCAGCTGTACATACCTCCTATCTGTCAAAGATCCGTTCCAATTACAGAACTTACTCATTGAGTATGCAAAATGCCAGCTACATAGCAGCTGGCATTAATCGATTATAAACAAAACCTTAAACAGGTGATTTAAGCAATCACTTAATCGTAGTTTTTTTGACCTTAGTAAATGGTGTCGATTTCCATTTATCTTCTCTTACCTCTTCACCGGGCGTGTACATGCGTAACACTGAATACCATTGGTGATCGGGGATAGGTAAGAAGTTAGGATCATCTTCATGTCCTTTTACGTCGTTACTCATGTAAATGGTGTAACTGCCATCAGCATTAGGCGTTAGCGTTCTGTCTCCACGGGAGTGACGGTTTAACTCGTTTTTCTCCATCAATCGGGTTTCACCACTGTAAGCCGTGTATGACCAAAAACCACCCTCTTCTAGCGGTGGCGCATCGAAGGTCACCGTGTAATCATATTTTCCGCCATCGAGCGCAGCACCTTCACTATCAACGAAGTCACCGCTATACATAGTGTGCTTTGCAGGTAGCCCCCACTGGCCCATTAACGTGCCGTAGGCGTGTTGAAAGCTAGGAACCTTGGCCATTTCATCGCGAGTGCCTAATACGTCACGTGAATCATCAAAGCCCGCATTAATGATTCGTTCCAGTCCGTCTTTTTGACCAGACTCGATCATACGAAGCTGCTCTGTCGTAAATGGATGATTGGATTTGCCTAATTCAACATCTCCCAAGCCAATGTGCTCGAACAGTTCAAGCAACTTTTGGTCATGCGCTTTCATTGTTCCTTCAGACAGGATGAAATTGGTTCGCTCGACCCAATTAGAGTCTTCAGGATCTGGATACTCGCGTACAACAGGATCTGGCCCTTTCTGACCTAAGTATTCCGACAACGTCCTAATATTCCATTGATCCATTAATTTTTGAGCAGTTATAGAATCGTCACCGCCAAGGTCCATGATTCGACCCATCATCTTGACCAGCGGATGCTCGACATAGATGACTTGGTCGACACTCGCAGGCACTTCACCTTTCCACCCTTCAACTGCATACATGAAACTGCCACCTTTTGTGCCTCGCTGTGGAGAGCCAAAAGCCAAGTCAGTAAAGTGCTGCATATTCATGGTATGGAACAACCAGTATCGATTGTCATCATGACCTGGAATCGTAATGATGACCGGCTCTGCCGCTAGGTCCATCCAACCCATCAAGTGTAATGTGTCATTGTTAATCGTAGGATGTGCAGTGTAAGTGTCGTCAGCAAGTATTCGAATATTTTGGAATCGATTCAAAGGGTAATCTTGCTCAACCACGGTTTTATAAAAGTATTTGTAGGCTTCATCTATCGAGTACGTGTACTCGTAGGCAAGTTGTGCCAATAACTGATTATCCTTTTTGAGCGACGCTAAGCTCGCCATCTCAACGGGGAGAGTTTCCGTCTTGATCCCAATAGCTGCGCTCGTCGCGTCCACGGATTGGCTCGCAAGTACCGGAGACGGAAGTGCAACTATGCAAGCACAAGCCAGTGCTGCCGCAAGTATGTTTTTTTTCATCATTGGATATCCCAACTAAAAGGAGTGCAAAAGGTGCGCTTGTTACAGCACACCTTGCATTAGTCGTATTTGGCGTTAGTCAGCAATCACTGATTTGTCTGCCATACCAATACCACCGGCTTTCTGTCTTGGTGGGAACGCTTCAAGAGACTTTTGATATTTCGCGGCTGCTTTGTGCAATTTTGGTAATACCCAAGACTTCTCTTTCATCCATAAGAACCAACCGCGAGTATCAGGGCTACGCTCGTAAGGATCAGCCTTGATGTTGATGAGCATCCCTAGTGGCCACTCTTCAGGAGGCGCAATCCATTCCGTTTTGGTTTTTAGGTGCACTTTCCAATCATCAACTCGGAACGCATTCAAATCTTGTTCGTTGTAGAAGAAGAACTCATGACGTTGACTCGGCTCACCTTTGATCAACATGTCCAGCTGGTTATAACCATCCAAGTGAACTTGATAACGCTCGCCGTTTAACTCTTTTCCATCAAGCAGTTGTTGCTTAATGTCGCCTTCACCCACTGCAGCCATAATGGTTGGCACCCAGTCTTCAGAAGTCATGAAGCCATCGGTGTATTCACCTTGAGGGATTTTATCAGGCCAACTCACCAACATAGGTACACGGAAACCACCATCCCATGTTGTGCCTTTTTGTCCTCTGAATGAGGCAGAGCCTGAATCAGGCCAGTGATCTAGGTTTACGCCATTGTCAGATGTGAAGAGAATAATGGTGTTGTCGATTTCGCCCAAGTCTTCAAGCTTATCGAGCAGCACACCAATCTGGTCATCCAGTTCGATCAAGCCATCGTAGTAGGTGTTGATTTGACTCGCGCCTTGATATTCCGGACGCACGTGCGTTTTTTGGTGCATACGAGTCGGGTTGTACCACATGAAGTAAGGTTGTGCGTCTTTCTCCGCTTCATGTCTATCAAGCCAATTCGTAGCAAACTCCAAAAATTCGCCATCAACGGTTTGCATGCGTTTAGCGCCTAAAGGGCCTTTATCTTCAATCGTTTGCTTTCCAACCACACCAAACCTTGGGTCTTCTTGCATATCCACACTCTCGGTAGCGAGGGTGTGAAGAACATTACGAGGGCGTCCTCTGAAGTTAGGGTCTGTCGGGAATTCCGGCTGTTCAGGCATCTCCATAACATTGAGGTGGTAAAGGAAACCGAAGAATTCATCAAAGCCGTGTACCGTTGGGAGGTGACTGTTGTTATCGCCTAAGTGACTTTTACCGACATGCACGGTCGCATAGCCTTTGTCTTTCAGCATTTCGGCTAGGGTTGGATCTTCTTTTTGAAGGCCAAGTGAAGAGCCCGGCTGACCGACAGACGTTAAGCCTGTTCGGAAAGGATATTGACCTGTGATAAAGGCAGAGCGCCCCGCGGTAGAGCTGCCTTGTGCGTAGTAATCGCTGACCATCATGCCGCGTTCGGCAATTCGATCTATGTTCGGCGTATCCACCGCGCCTAAACCACGGTGGTATGCAGACAAATCCGTTGGGCTCACATCATCAAGCATGATAGCAACCACATTGGGTTGGCTCGCTGCATGTACGTTGACGCTCGCCAATACCGAGAGCGCCAGAGCGGATTTAACAAAAGACTTATACATTTATAACCCTCATTCACTATGAGTAAATCGCTGAAGTCAAAACGAAAATTGTGCATGTCTCAGCGAACCATTGTTGAGGCAAATGGTATAAGAAAGAGGTCCAAAATGGCTTGATAGCCACTATTACGATTCTTAATAGTGGCAGTGATAAAGGGGCGTTATTTAGAAAGAATAGTAGCGTGACACTAGGATTGAATAATCGACGTAATTTCTTTTTGAAGCCAATCAGTGAACGGGTTATTACGGTTTGCTTGATGAGTAAACAGTGCCAATTCTCGGCGATAGGTGTCTTTCAACAGTTCTGGCGGTAAATCGATACAACGATAAGAGTGATCAAGCAAATAACGGCATTTCGACGATGTCACATAGATGAAGTCACTGTCCTTAACGACTTCTAGCATCAAATTCATATTGTTGCTTCTGAGCCCAATGTGTTTATCTAAGTCATATTTTTTGATCAACATTTCCGTCTTGGACGGCTGAATGTAACCAGGGATCATATTGATACAGAGTGGGTATTTCAGGATTTCCTCAAGGGAATTGCCTTGAATTGGGTGGTCAGCTCTTAGCACCAACATGAACTTATCAAAGCCAACTGGGCGCTCAGTCAGGGTTTTATTGACGTCCATAGGAAGATAGCTCACTCCCCAACACATTCGGTTGGTCTCTAGGGACTGGACGCCATTATCTAACCAAGGCGAGCATTGGAAGGTCACTTGCGGTGCTTCTTTGGTCAGCTTTTTGATTAGTGGCACACCTACTGGGATCAACAGCGGGGAAGGCAACATGATTTGAACCTCCCCTTTTAAATCTTCCAAGCCCCACTCATCATTGGGTATGTAAAGGTTATCTAGCTGCTCTAATAGCAGAGGCAAGGTTTCGATGAGCTTCAAGCATTTTGGGGTGGGTTCAAGCCTTGCTTTATCACGAACAAACAACTCATCATCAAATTGTTCTCTGAGCTTACGAAGCATGACACTGATCGTCGGCTGACTTACGTTCAAGGCTTTGGCTGCACTCACCGTTTGACGAGTTTCGTTAAGCACCAAAATGAGCCGCAGTAAGTTTAAGTCTTTGGTCATGCCCTACTCCAAGTGATTTAGAAAAGTGGAAAGTACGCTGGCGAATACCCTTTTTTCATCGCTTCTACCATAGGCAATAATTTGGGTAATGCGTGACGAAAAAACATCTCATACCCTTGGCATAAATGATTCATCGGACTGCCATCTACGGTTGTTGCTATTCTGTTTTTAGGACAACCACCTTGGCAGAGTTCAACAAAATCACAATGTCGACAAGTGCTGTTTAACTCATCATATTTGTTGGTGCCAAACGCTACTTGTTCTGGTGAGCTCGCCATAGTTGCAAGCTTATCACTGTTCATAGTGCCCAATTGATGATCTTGATACCCATAATGGTCACAACTGTAAACATTGCCGTCATGCTCAACCATTAATTGCTGCCCACAAGTCGCGCTGTGATGGCACATTTGGCTTTGGTAGCCCATCAACACCATTAAACAGTTTTCAAAAAACTGGATATACACTTTGCCGACATCCTTGGCGCTCCATGCATCAAACAAATCACAAAGAAATTGCCCCCATTGCTCCCCCGTTAACGACCAATCATGCCCTGTTCGCCTGTCCAACTCATGATCGATACAAGGCTGAAACTGCATATAACCACTGCCATTTTCAACCAAAAATTGATAGATCGTTTTACCGTGTTTGTAGGTTTTATTGTTCACGACCGTTAACGTATTAAAATCAACATTGTGCTTCTTTAGATAAGACATCCCACGCATTGTGCGTTCAAAAGACGACTCGCCATTTTTGTCGATCCGAGCGATGTCATTCAGAATATTGGGCCCATCTATACTGATGCCCATCATAAAATTGTGTTTAGCAAAGAAACTCGCCCAGCGATCGTTAATCATGGTTCCATTGGTCTGCATCGTATTCACGACGAGCTTTGTGGTCGCTTTACTTGCCTGCGCTTTCATCGCTGCTTCATAGAAATTGAGCCCTCTTAACATAGGCTCGCCACCATGCCAGATAAAGTCCACTTGCTGATCTTTCATTGGCTGCGCGTCGATATGAGCACCGACAATTTGCTCCATCATGTCCAGAGACATTGAAGATCTTTTATCGACATCTTGTCTATTGAGATAATAGCAGTAGCTACAATCCAGATTGCACTGAGCCCCTTCTGCTTTAATGAATAAGCTAAAAGGATAAGTGAATGTGTTCATATCGATTCCCGTACTTTTTTGCCAACATATCAACCGAAAATCAATCAAACAATAGCGTCTCAGGCACCCTACCTGCATACGTCGTCGAGTCGCTTCACCACTCCAAATCAATGTTAATTAAAACAAACACTTGAAGGGTAAAAAGAGACTATTAACATCCTTAATATCGGCTATTACACTCCTTAATCTCACTTGCTCATATGATAAATGCCTAATCCTGTTCCTACGATCTAAGGTGTTCCATGAGAAAGCTCCTCTATAAGAAAAGTGTACTGACCAGTTTAGTGTGTTCTTTATCCAGTATTATCGCGATGCCATCCCTTGCCCAACAATCTATTAATCCTGAAGAAGAGCTCGCTTACAACCTAGGTGTTCAAGCATTTATCTATGGTACAGGCCCATTAACCGTGGCAGCGGTTAGGCAAACGACCACATCTGTTGATGCGCCAATGGACAACGCCATGGCACCATTGAATGAGATGGGTAAAACGCGCGTTCTATCCGGACCTCAGGATAGAATTGTACCTACCGTCAACAACGATACGCTCTACTCACAAGCTCACTACGATCTGGATTTATCGGGCCCAATGGTGATTGATATTCCTCGCACCGATAACCGTTACTACATTGTTCAGTTATTGGATGCTTACTCAGATTCGATTGAAGATCTGCACATGAAGAATGTCGGCGACCAAGGTTCAAAAGTGCTTTTGGTCAACAAAGGATGGGCAGGCGAAGTGCCAGAGGGGATTGATCGCGTTGTAGAGTCTCGCACTCCTATGGTTTGGTTGATTCAACGAACGGGCGTGTTTGGTGAGCAAGATCTTAATGACGCACTGGTTACTCACGATAAATTCCTCAGCTACCCACTCGATCAACTCGGCGCAGAGCACGACATCGCAGAACTCAAAGCTTCGACAGATCGTATCCCACCCATGGCGAGGCCTGAAGGGTTAGAGTGGTATTCATTGATTGACCGCGAGCTACGTAAAAATCCAATTCCAGAAGATGCCGCCATCGTTGATCAATTCCAACAAATTGGTATTGGAGGATCGACCCCCTTTAACCCTGAGGCGCTATCTTCAGCACAGAAAGCAGGGCTAATGCGCGCGATTGAGTCTTCACAACAGATCATTCAATACGCTGGTCGAAGCATCGGCGATGTCAATAACGGCTGGTCGATGATGTACGAGGGAGGCCGTTACGGAAATGATTATCTAAGCCGAGCGAGCATCAATATGCGTGCGGCTGGTTTGAATGTACCAGAGCGAGCACTCTACCCAAATCGATACACGGACTCGAATGGCGAACAGCTATCGGGATCCAATCAATATCGAATGACCATGCCAGCTGATGCACCCGCTGACGCCTTTTGGTCTTTGACCATGTACGACGCTAAAAACCTGTTCATGGTTGAGAACTTCATTCAACGCTACTCCATTTCAACCAATCGTAAGGATGAACTGAAATACGCAGAAGACGGCACCTTGCCAATATGCATTCAATACGCAAAACCAACCGATCCTACGTGTAACTGGCTGCCTGCACCTCAAGATGACTTCTATCTTCACATGCGTCTGTATGAGCCGACTCAAGCCGTTCTCGAAAATGAATATCCACTGCCACAAGTTGAAAAACTCTAGCTCTAATTAAGCCAATTAAGTCGATCAAGTCAATTGCCACGGCGTTATTAGTGTTCGCTCGTGGTAATTCGTTCTATCCCTAAACACATGACTCAAACTGCTAGAAACATGACTCATACACTGAAAATAAGGTTCTATTCTTGAAAACACCTTTCATCACACTGTCTCTGTTAGTAACAGGGATAGTCAGCTCTCTCGCGCACGCGGGAGGGTTAAACCTATCTCAGATTGCGACTACCAAAAGCGTTGGCACAGCTGGCGTAGGAAACGTAACCGCGAACGATGCATCCGCAGTGATCACCAACGCTGCGGGGTTATCGGCCATTGAAGAAAGCGCTTGGATTCTCGGCGTTCAATACCTCGATGTGAAAACCACTTTTGTCCGCGACGATAACTCGGCTTCAACCACAGGAAGCAGCGCCGATGTTCTCCCTCACCTGTCTTACGCATCAAGGTTAAATGACCAATGGGTCGTCGGCGCAGCATTGCACGCAGCTGGCGGCACTGGCGTTGAATACTCACACGGCGTTGGCGCGCACCCTGCTTTATTGATCAAAGAAAATAGCATTTCGGCACTCAACTTAACGTCGTCATTGTCATCTCAGGTCAATAAACAACTGTCTATTGGTGGTTCTTTGATATTGCAGCACACAGCGCTTGAAACTCAAGCTTTGAACGGTCGCGAACTTCAAGGAGATAGCCTTGAGCTAGGGTTCGGCCTGAGTCTCAATCTCCACATAAGTGATAACACACAATTGGGTGTCAGCTATCAGGGCCAATTTGATCACGACCTTTCCCTTGATAACGCCAACGCTTTTGGAATTAGCTCTGAACTGACGTGGGTTCGAAGCTTAAATTTAGGGCTGAAGCATTCATTAAATGAAGATTTAAACCTTCTACTCAGCTCCAACATGGAGACATGGCAAGATTATGATGACAAATACTCAACCACCTATTCTCTTGGGGTTGGTGTGGAATACGCTTATGAGGATTGGTTGCTGTACAGCGGACTGAGCGGTGACACTAGCCCAGTAAGCAGTCAAAACAGAGATGTGTTACTCCCACTCGATAAACAGTGGCGTATCGGATTTGGCGCTGAGAAGAAGATATCCAATGACTTACATCTAGGATTGAGCTACCAATACCAAGATCTAGGCCATGGTGAAATTAATGCTGACTCAGGACTATTTCAGCCTTCTGGCAGCTATTCGACCAACAGAGTTCACTTCATCACTTTATCTCTTCGCCATTAAAGCGAACTCTTGAGCGTTCCATTCTAACTTCTAGCTTCTAGCTTCTAGCAGGAAACGGTACAAAAAAGGATTGGCTGTGAGAGCAATCCTTTTGAATTCATGAATATCATTCCGCCAACCAGAAAGACTCAAACACCCTTTACGCTCATGGTAATTGTCGTTATTGTGAATCTCTACGTCATCATCACAAGGACTGTCTGAGAGTTATGAACAGCACGATTGAAACTATTCTGGGGCACCGCTCCATTCGTCAATATACAAATCAACCAATTGATAAAGCACAACTTGATGTGGTTATTCAGGCTGGTCTTGCCGCGTCATCATCGAGCTTACTGCAGGCTGTTTCTATCATAAGAGTAACAGACAAAGAGAAGCGTAAGCTACTAGCGGAATACGCAGGTAACCAAGCTTATGTTGAGAACGCGGCCGAGTTTTTGGTGTTCTGTATCGACTACCAACGCCACGCTCAAATCAACCCTGAAGTGAAAACCGACTTTACTGAACTGACCCTGATTGGCGCTGTTGATTCCGGCATCATGGCGCAAAA
>PJEL010004918.1_pt1 | contig 10868 bp, 23 predicted proteins | sample 1853271 | NCBI WGS metagenome assembly PJEL01 (sample SAMN08108733, study PRJNA415343) | Invertebrate metagenome, whole genome shotgun sequencing project. | host: Globobulimina | place: Sweden: Gullmar Fjord | collected 2015-08 | reverse complement strand
ATAAAGATTGGCGTAATTCTGGCGGTGTCTTTTTGGTTCTTTCTGAAAATTAAAAAGGTGTAACGCATGGGATTAGAGTCAATTGCCGGAATGGCGGGAGGAATGAATCCCGCCACTGCCGGACTAGGGGCGCTTGAGTCGCTCACAGGGGGCGGTGCTGGTCCATCTACTGCGACTAGTACCTCAACAAATACCACAACCAATGAAAACGGTTTTAAGGGCAATACGCTCAACATGGGCAGCAAAAACGGCTTGCCGTGGTGGGTGATTGTTCTCGGGATTTTAGCAGCACTTTGGATCTTGAAAGGTAAGTAACGATGACAATGAATCAATGCACATGGGATGAAGCGCGGGAACAGTTACGCCCCGCGTTGGCTGAGTACTTCAATGACGCAAAAGCGGAAGTGTCGGCAGGTCGGGAGGTGGTTTTCCGTGTGTGTGGTGATTCGTTTGCCTTGTTACGTGTTGAGCAATATGAAGCGGGAGAAATTGAGCTCGTTATTGTGGGGTTTTGTGGGGATTTGGCATCTAGCGCGATTGCACTGTTTGAGTACGGACGGGCGCTAGGTTGTCATTCTCTACGTTGTCACACACCCCGAAAGGGGGAAGCTCGATTTCTCAATTCGATGGGTATACCGATGCAATGTATCGGCCTCGATGATGAAGGACACTTTATTTTAAAGGTTGAGTATGGGCGGTAGAAGTAAATCAAGTAACCAGACCAGTAACGTTACCAACACGACAACGACGAATACAAACTCGACCGTTGGCGTATCAGGTGATCAGAATGCCGGGATTGTTTCAGGGGTTAATAACTCGACAATCTCGATGGTCTCAACTGACCACGGCGCAGTAAGAGCCGGGACAGCATTAGCCAGTAAAGCCCTTGATAACAATCGTCTAGTGATGGACGACGCAATGAGCTCATTAAGTCGCGGTTTTGGTGACATGACCAAGAGTAATGAGCGGGTAACAGCGGATGCACTAGCCAAAAACGAGGAAGTAACAAAAGCCGCGTTAAAGCATGGTGAAAATTCGCAAAAATCCGCATTTGCCTTTGGTGAGAAAGCGTTAGAAAGCCATGAGAATGTGCAAAAAATGGCGTTTAACTTTAGTGATGGTGTTGCTCAAAAGGCGTTTGATTTTAGCGATAAAACATCACAAAAGGCGCTTGATTCGTTACGTAAAAATAACGAGGACTCAGTAAGAGCTGTGACTCAAATGGCGGCGAATAGCTCGCAAACGGCGCGTTCTGCGTTAGCAATGGCAAATGAAACAGCAAGCCGTAAGCAAACGGGCAGTTCTGCGGATATGGCTAAGGTAGTGATGGCCGTTGTTGCAGCGTTAGCGGTGATTTTTATCGCTATGGCAATTATGAAACGGGGGCGCTAATGAGCCAAACAACATTACAACCGGGTGAGCCTAAACGTTTTGCTACAGGCAAAAACAAATGGCTAATCGTTCGTGAGTGCTCAGAGTTCGTTTATCTGTGCTCTGAACGTCAGGCGAAAATTCGTTTGGAGTTTGGCGACAAGCTCGATGTTTCTCACATGGACGAGGTGGAGTTAGTCAATCCGCATTCGGTGCCAGTTGCGATCATCTATCAGCTATCACAGGTTGATATGAGCGTTCAGCCTCGTTTTGAAGCGAAGCTATCGGAATCTGTGGCGGTGTCTGAAATTCGTTCCGTTGTCAGCGTTAACGCGGTGTCAGCTCAGAATTTCCTAACACATGATCACATTGAGATTCAGCCATTGGAAACGAAGCGCCTTGTTTATCCAAGCGCGACCCGAAAAGAAACCATTATCCAAAACATCAGCCCGAACGCAGCTGAGGCGCGAGTCGGTGATATCAACATCGGCGCAACTCGCGGCCTTGTGTTGCATGGTTCGGCTGAAAACATTGGAGCAATGGGGATAGATGGGGGCGGTGAATTGTTTGCCTATAACAATTCGTCGTCAGTGTTAAAACTGGCCGTCTTTGAGGTGCATGAATGAGTTACGTAATGCAACCACAACAAGCACCCAATGACCCACTAACCGAAGTGCTGACCAATTTAGACCCGGCACAGGCTGACGCTCTGGCGCTGATGCGAGAAATCGCCAGTAATCAGGGCGCGTTAGCCGCTGCGGTTGTCGGGTTACAGCGTCATGCTATTGATGCGGATGGTGATTTACACGAGTTAGGCGAAAGCGTCGCGGCGAATACCTTGCCGCGATTCATTCCAATTGTGGAAGAAGTGGAGAAACTAGTTAATGAGTGATTTTGCAAAAATTAGCGAGTTGGTCACACAAGGCCAACAGCTATTAGACAGCATCAAAGGCGGTGCAATTCGCACGATGCAAGCGCAAGTTGATGCACTGAAAAAGGCGTTTTCAAGCGATACACAACAAGCGCTAACTGACTTTCAAAGTAAATCGAAAGCCAAGATTGCAGAGCAAGACCAAGCATTGAGAAATGCTGTTGCGCCAATCTTGGGTAAAGTCACAGTTCTGGCGCTTACTAAAAACCAAACAATGGATATGAGTTCAGGCTCAATTCCTGATGGCTTTCTCGTGAACTCTGGCGTGTCTTTTACGAAAGTGGAGACCATTAGTTCTAATCCCGGTTTGCGTTCAGGGGCTCAATTACAGCTTTTGAGTGAAATGGCTTCGGGTATCAAAGAAGAGTTTCCAGATTTTAATATTCGAGACCAAGGGTATTACTTCCGAAGCTTTAACGTTTTTCGTGTGAGTTGGGATTTTGGTGACTCGTTTGACGGGCATGAATGGATATTTTTCCCTCCTTACGGTGGTGACAATAAATCAGGAAATAAGCCCTTTCCTAATGTTGGTGTAAGTACGGTTGCATCATTGATAAAGCTAGAAACTGGCGGCGTTTCGGGTTTTCTTGCTCGTGGTTGCGAACAAGGTAAGTGGAAGTTTTCACAGTCGCTTAACTCCGGGGATAACTTTGGTGCCTATGTACACCCGCACCCAGTGACTGGAGATAGAGCAGGTTCGTTTTTAATTGCCTTACCTGTTGCTGCAACGGGGTTTATTGACCACCCACGCAAACTGTTTGCCCTTCCGGAGATTGGATAAATGGAAAAGACTTTTAATTATGAAAACCTAAATCCAGAGTGCGAACTAAACCGCATTCGTGAATCTCGTCAGCTCTTGTTAGTTGAAGCGGATCACCTTGTTAATGTCGCGCTAGATAATGGCGTAGATATTGCGCCGTATCGTCAGTATCGCCAACAGTTGCGCGATATCACTCAAACCTACACAACGCTTAAGGATGTGGTATGGCCTCAAAAACCATCATTGCCGCAGGCGTCGGCATAGCTCTAGGAGGGCTTATATACATGGCTTATAAATCAACGTTACCGCGTGGAGTTCGTAACAATAACCCGCTTAATATCCGCGAATCGAAAGGGGATAAAACGCAGTGGAAAGGCGAGGCGCTTCTCAATACAGATGAAGCGTTTGAAGAGTTCACAAACCCTGCTTTCGGTTTTCGTGCCGGGGCGCGAATCCTACGCAGCTATCAGCGTCAGGGTATCCGCAACCTAACGGGCATTATCAATCGATTTGCACCAAGTCATGAGAATGACACTAAGGCTTACATCTCGCATGTTAGCCGTTGGGCTGAAGTGTCGCCGCTTGACGTACTCGATCTAGATAATGACGAGTTGCTTGCTCGTCTTCTTCACGCAATGAGCCGAATGGAAGTGGGCAACTTTTACGGCTTAGAAATGGCTCGTAAGGGAGTCGCACTGGCATGAAGGCATTAATAATGTCGTTGGTTGGCACCGTTATCGGTGCCTATCTTCTTAAATTTCTTAGACACTTAGGTATTTTGTAATGGGTATTAAAAATCAGCTTAAAGACAAGTTAAACATTGACCTTGACCAACCATCAACCAAAAAAGGACTGGCGTTAGTCGGTGCGGGCGTGGCGTTGGCTGTGGGGCATCCTGAACTGTTAACCGTGGCTATTACGGACTCAGGCACTCAATACGGCGGTTTGATTGGTGCAACGGTTCCGTTGGTGTTGGGTTTGTGGGAAACCATCCGCAACGAGTTTAAGTGATAGCAAAAGTTTAACCAGGAAGCGCTTGCCGGTTTCGATTTTGATAGCAGTATTTGTTCTCGAGAGCGATGGCCAAGCGCTGAACTGGGGGAGGTGTGATAGTAAATGGAAACAATCATGCAATTAGCAGCCCCGGCATTGACCGGGTTCTTTTCAGGGTTTGGGGCAGTGGTAGCGTTAAAGGCTGATGTTCGTTGGCTTAAATCCAGTGCTGAGAAAGTCGAAACCAAGGTTGATAACATCAATCAGCGTGTTTCACGGTTAGAGGGTCGCGGTTAATATGGCGAAGATCACAAAAAAAGAAGCGCATTATCAATCGGGTGTGAAGAAAGGTAAGCTAAAGCCCGGTTACTATTATGACCGTGACGGAAAGTTAAGAAAGGCGCAGCCCGTCAAGCGTACGCGCTTGTATAAGGCGGCAAAGGCGTTAGGCAGTGCAGGCGGTAAAGCAACAGCGAAACGTCAGCCTAAGCTTTTTTAACTTGGTTACATGGTTTTCATTTGGTGACTATGTTAGTATTTTTCACCAACAAGGCGGTATAATTGCAAATGCCGCAAAATGCGAACAAAAATAGCTCGATTTAAGGCGTTTTGAGGTGAGTAAAGTTATTTACCATAATACCCTAAAGGCGAAGTGAAACGGGCGTTTTGGATTACAGGCCGATTTTAAGGCCAAAGGCGAGAAAAGATTAGTTTCCTATTTTCTGAGAGCCAGAAAAAGGAAAACCCGATGCGCTAACATCGGGTTAAATCTTTGAGAGCAACCAACCTACTAAAGAAAGCCAATCTCTGTTACTGATTGTAACGGAGTTGGTTAAAAAAACCAAGGGAAGACCGAACAATGAGTAAACATTTCCAACGTAAAGACCGACCATTAGCCCGTTTGAACCGTTCTCGCCTTGAGAAATTGGTTTCGAATCCGTCTGGCTCCCTCGATTTATTGACCACTTGCGGCAAAGCAACCCAAAAGCAATTTCTAAAAGATGTATTCCGCGTCATGGATTACCTTGTCTCTGAAATGTGTTTTGTTACTCAAAAAGTTGGCGTAGCGACTGAACACGGCTTTTTATTGCGTACGTGGGGCAATGCTCAAGAGGCGTTGGATCTTCCTGAATGGCGACTCAAGCAAATCCGTGAATGGATTTTAGATCGTGAATGGGTAACGTCAGTGCAGCCGCGTGAACGTCGAACAGGTCGCGATGGTCGCGAACAGTGGCGCGGTTTGGCCTCAATTAAGCGTGTGACAATGAAGTATTTTAAATTCGTTGGTTTGCTTAATGAGTTGGAAGAAGCCAGAGAAGCAGCAAGAAAGACCATCAAAAAGATGTCTAACCGCGTGAATGTGGCCGTTCGTTACCTGTTAACCCCAATTACATTACTGGCGAAGTTCCGCCACCGTCGTAAGCAAGCCAATGAAGCTAAGGCCAATCAACCCGCTAGCGAACAGTCAAACGACTACAACAAGTACGCGCCGATAAATTCCGATCATGGTGATGCACTCCTAGCCGAGTTCGATAGATTCTGCCCCGGCTAATCTAACCCCTTTCAATTCGCTCTGTATGCCCCTTTACTGGGGTTTTTCTCGTTGCGTGTAATTCCTCATCCTCTTTAAAAAAGCCGCTGAGAGCCAAAAACAAGGCGCTCTTTATCCACATTTCCAATTTACTCTCGATCCTTTGTTCAACTTACCCCCGACATCTGTGGATAACCCATGTATACGCTCTATTAATTAGACCTAGTTTTAAGGCCTACAAACCACCTACGCATAGTGTAAACACTAGTGCTCTTATATCTTCGATATAAGAAATAAATGAAATAAATTAGTGATTTAAACCCCGTAAAACGGGGATAAGTTGATGAAGCGTCGCCTTTTGCTTGCAAGCAAGCTAGCTCCTTGTGACAGGCTGAACATTTCTTTTGTCATACGACAGGAACCCCCGGCACACTCTAAAGGTTCATTTGTATTGGTCGCTTCGCTCCGGCTTGGCATTGAAAGAGCCTTTTTATTGAGAGTGGCTTAAATTAAAAGCCTATCAGTCACAGCGCGTTGATTAGAAGAAAAGACAAGCAAAGCTAAAAGCGAAAGGAAAAAAGCCTTACAGCGCGTTACAGGGGTTCTGATGGGGTGATAGTAAAAATGATTCCAATTGGGTCAGTTCGATTAAAATTAATAGCAAAAGTTCTTGCAATTATAAATAAATCGGTTAAATTACTATCTAAACGAGTTACACGGTTATCGAGTAATGTTATTTTTGATAGTAAAAGGGTTAATTATGGCTGTTTACACTGTTCGACCAGACGAAAAGCAAGAATTACACGTAGAGGCATTAAAAAACCACTATAGCGAGAAAGCAGCAACTAAGGCTTTGCTTATGGCTGCGGCTGACGTTCCGAAGCAAGCGCGAGAAATTGAAGAGCTGAAAAAGAAGCTGCAAAAGGCATTTAATATGCTGTCGAACTACAGAGCGTCAGCAAAGGGGATCACAAGTGGCTTAATGTGTTTCGAGATTTACGAGAAAGCATTAAAGGAAAGTGAAAGGTCGAATTGTTACAACGACCAAATTGAGTTTGATTTGTGATAGTTAAAAGGAAATTGAAATGAAAAATATTGAAGTGAAATGCACAATTAAAAACGGGTCCCTAGTCACGGAAGCTAATGCCCCCAAGCTTAAGGTAATCGGTGTTAAAGGGAGTCTTCATAAGACAATCGTTGGTACTGATGTCGATACTAAAAACTATTCGCCTCTCTATGAGTTAGTGAAAGAGACTGAGGGGTGGATTGCTAGGGAGGTGACTTTTAATACTGGCATCGTTGGACATACTAAAACCTTACGTCAGCAAATCATTAATATCAGTTTAATGGGTAGGCATAGCATTATATTTTCTGACGAATAAACAATAAAAAGCCCGGCAACATGGCCGGGCTGATTGAACGCTTTAAATGTTAATGGGAAATTCGTTCGATGTATTCAGTTAGTGTTAACCCAAAATTAGCCGCGTGTTGGGTCGCAGCATTCAATTCTTTTTCCGACATTAATTTTTTCAAACGTTCAATCATTATTGTTATTCCTTCAATTCAGGCTTTGCTTGTCCTGATAAGTGGGTATTTATAAGCTCGTCTATAACTTGTTGCATCGATACAAGTTTTCCGCGTCGCACACCTAGCCGTAATGCTTCCGCTACCACCAATTCATAAGAAGTTGGACTTACTTTGATGGCCTTGCCTCGAGCTGCTTTTTTCGTTGGGTTTTCTGTCTTTGGAGATGTCATTAGTAACTGCCTCACAATGTATTTAAGTGACACGGATACTATAGCACCACGTTTCTGGTGAAAACCCACAAGCGCTGTTGTATCATAAAACCTTACTGGTTACTTGGTAACGTGGTTTTTTTACGTACAACGAGGCACGATTATGAATAAGACGGCACTACAAGAGCAAGCGCAACTATTGATTTCATCAATAAAAGGTCAGAACGGTGATCCAATGCCGGATTTATCAAATGTTTTGAACGGTGGCGTGATGGGTCTAATGTCAAATCCCAAGGTATTAGTCGAGGCGGCACAAGGGCTCGGCAATAAATTTGAGTCACTTATGCAGTTAGCTGAAAACATCAACCAACGTCTAGAAGCTTTGGAGGCTTTTGCTGATGAGTCTTCCAAGTAGCGGCAGTAAAAACCCCGTTCTTGGGGTTATTCGTTGTCTGTATTGCAACGAAGCGGCCACCGTCCACGAAACGAAACGGAAGGGGCATCACAAATATACAATTTGCCCTAGTTGCGGAATAGATCAGAAAACGGGTAAGCCTTTTCAAGATTATATTGCTGCAAATATGGTCGATTCCGTTGATAGATTGCCAGAGGCCGCACCACCTTTAGGTTCTCAGACCGAAGTTAAACCGAATTTAGAACCGAAACCGACCGAAGTTAAACCGAATTTAGTAGACCAAACCGAACCGAAACCGAACCAAACACCAACCGAATTTAAACCGAAAAACACCCCGGTAATGTTAGGCGTTGGGGCGTTGTTTGTAATTTTGTTGGGCGGGTTGATCACGTTGTTCCGCTCAAAAAGACCGTTGAATAATTGATAGCAAAACATTCCCCAGGAACCGCGAACCGGTTCGAATTTTGATAGCAGGATAAGTTCTGCAGCGCGACGGCCAAGCGCCGAACGCAACAACAAGAGATAGCATTATGGAAAATGAACAAGTAGCACCCGAATTACAAAGCGCAGTGGCTCAACTAACGGCACTTGATACTGAGAATGGGATCGGAGTTGACGCGACCCCGGAGCCAACCGAGACAGAAAAACAAGAGCAAGCGGATAAGTTTGAGTTTGATGAAATGACCGCCGCGTTTACGGCTCAAATGGGTCTAGCTTCTTTGGAGGCATCATTAAAATTCTTGCTTCATCCTCGCTTTGAGTTTAGCGAATCAGCCAAGGCTGAAGCTATGGCGAAGTTTGCCCCGATGTTGGTTAAATATGGTCTGTTGTTGCCTGAGTTTATTATGCAGTACCAACAAGAAATTGAAGCAGCAAAAGCAGCATTCGTTCTAGCGAAAGACGGTTACAACAATGTGGTTGATTTGCGTCAGGAAGACGCTCTAATGATTGCTCAAGAGCAAAGCGAAACCGAAAAGGAGAGCAGCCAAAGTGAAGCAGCTTAACCTACCACAACCCGGCATTGATAAGGCAAACAACGCACTAGATGCGGCGCATATTACTTTGGTTGGGGCAACGGGTTCCGGTAAAACATCCGCTCTAAAACGATTACGAGCACCGTTCTTACCGACCAAAGGCGATCACGTGGCCATGTTTGACCCTTACGGAGATTACGCGGGGGATTCATTCCGCAATAGTCCGGTTAAGTCTTTCTCATCATGGGCTGAATTTTATATAGCTTTGCATGAAGCGAGAAAGAAAAGAACCGGGTTTAAAATTGCTATTTCTGGCATTGCGGCCAACCCTGAAAACCTTGATATTTTTTGTCAAATCATCTGGTCGCTAGGGGATGGATTCAACAAGCCTTTGTATGCAGTGTGTGAAGAGACAGCCCGTTGTGTGACAACGGCAGGCAAAGCACAAGGCGCATACGGTGAATGTCTGACAGGTGGCCGTAAGTTCAACATTCGTGTTGTGTCGCTATTTCAGCGCGGTCAGGAGGTACCCAAAACCACACTGACCCAATCGGCGTATAAATGGATAGGCGCTCAAGAGGGCATGAGAGACGCCGAGTATCTGAGCAAAGAAACCGACATCCCCGCCGACCAAATCGGGGCGCTGTTAGGGGCGCGAGATAATAACGGAGTCGCGCAATATTTCACGCGTTCGCCGGGTATGAACAACTTTAAAGGGGGCGATTTTAAAGTATTTTGATTTTTTTTAACCTAATAGGTAACTAGGTTACTTAGTAACTTTACCTTTTTAGCTTGAACCTCGTTAATAGTGACGCTTTCAAACGTTAACTATTACGAGGTTTTTTTTATGAGTAAAGCAAATAAGCAATACCTAATCATGGCTTTCATGTGTCTGGTTATTGCTGGTCTTGTTGTCTGGGCATCAAACAATGTTGATGCCGTTGAAAACATCCTAGATTAAGGGGGAATCATGCCAAATCTCTCTAAATTAAATTCATTCACTGGTGTCGGTTACGGCGAAAAAGCAACGCTTGTTTTGCCTGTTGGCCCAACCATTGAAGAAATTTTTCTTGAAACGAATTTATCCCCGGCTCAAATCGTGCGCGTTTCGGTCACGTTGAACGGTGATGAAATCTACATCCTTACAGGTGAAGAGCTGCGAATGCTTGAAGCTTACAAAGGCTTACCAACTCAAGACGGTTGGTTTGTGATCCCGTTTGTCGATATTACAGGCAAGACGAAAAACGGCGTTCGTTACACTGGCCTTGTGACTGAAATGGGCGACAACATCACCTTAGATGTTGAAATCAAAGACACTTCAGCAAGCAACGCGCCGAATGTGAAAATTCAAGCTCACGCCACTCTAGCACCGCCGCAGCCTGCACGCGTTCTAGTGCCGCGCATCCGTAAACAGACAATGCAAGCAACCGCCGCCGGGGATAATGAATTTCTAAACCTGACGTCTGGCCAAAATGTTTTTGTTCGTCGTATGCACTTCCAAAATGCCAACGTTAACGGTCTGAAAATCTACCGCGATTCAATCAAGGTACACGAATCAAATCGAGCACTGGCAACTTATCAGGCCAAGCGAAACGATAAGAAATGGCAAAGCAATAACTACCATTTCGATCCGATTCAGCGCGGTTTCTTCATCAATGAAATCTTCGAAACGGCACACGCTTCTGAACTGAAATTCACCGTTCAGACTTCGACGCCTTGCGGCACGATTCCGATCCTTGTTGAGTCCATCGAAGTGGTTCGCCCTGAATTCATTCAGGCGTAAGGGGGCTTAATGTCGTGGTTTGATGATTTAGGTAATTTCGGTTCCGGGTTACTCGATGATGTGGGTGAGGGTGTCGGCAACTTGATTCAAGGCGCTACCACCGCACCTAAAGCCCCGGATAAAACAGCGAGCCCGGCAGTGCATCAACAACCGAAACAAACGGTTGTTGATTCCCACGGTAACGCAGTGACCAAAGGCTTTGGCGAGAAGTGGCTCGACAATAAGCCCGTCATGATTGGCGGCATTGGTCTAGCGGTGTTGTTGGTTCTGTTGTTGTTGGTGTTGGCGTTTCGTAAGTAGGGGGGATGTATGCCGTTAATCGTTTTACTGCCCCTACTGGCGGGAGGTGCCGGGTTCGCAGGCGGTTTTTTTAC
>PJEL010004917.1_pt1 | contig 10874 bp, 8 predicted proteins | sample 1853271 | NCBI WGS metagenome assembly PJEL01 (sample SAMN08108733, study PRJNA415343) | Invertebrate metagenome, whole genome shotgun sequencing project. | host: Globobulimina | place: Sweden: Gullmar Fjord | collected 2015-08 | reverse complement strand
TTCATGATTGCTGTATAATTTGTTTTTGCTTCCTGTTTTTTGATATAATAGACGTATACTATTTTCTATTTGTATATTTAATTTTTTGCCTCGTTCTTCTATTGTTATATCTTTTTTTTGGATCCTCTGAAAGTGAGTTGTACGCTATAAATCCACATATTGAAAGAGCAAATAACACAAAGCCAACAACATCTAAAATCATTACGGTGTTATCCTGTTGCAATAAAGGAGAAGATATATTTAGGATATTTTCTATGCTTGCAAGGGCGGTAGTAGAGGGCGGAACCAAAGTTGGGGTTGTGGTGGGCTCGCTTGTTAGCGAACTAGGATCTTGACTTGGTTTTAGTGTTGGTGAAATATTGAGATTCTTACTTGGAGAAAACGAAGGAGACAAGCTAGGCATGTTTGTAGGAGGTTGAGAAGGCGAAAAAGAGTGAGATTTAATTGGTGCGAATGTTGGTGACATAATAGGAGAGAGTGAGGGAGGTAAGCTAGATATGTTTGTAGGAAGTTGAGAAGGTGAAAAAGAGGTAGCCAAGCTAGGTACGTTTGTAGGAATTTGAGAAGGCGAAAAAGAGGGAGATCTACTTGGTGCTAGTGTAGGTGACGTACTAAGAGAGAGTGAGGGAGATAAACTAGGCACGCTTGTGGGAGGTTGAGGGGGTGAATTAGAAGAGCTCTGTAGGGGGTTATTATGACAACAGCTAACTTTAAATCCTGGTCTGTCCAAGAGTTATAACTAATAACAGCATTACCTGCACTGTTGAGTGCTAGAGATGTATATGAACCTACTTGTCCAATAGAATCTACTATAATGATCGTAGAGGAAGAGCAAATAGCATCATTACAAACAGCTAACTTTAAGTCGTCGTTTATTAAACCCATATAACTAATAACAGCATTACCTGCGCTATTCAGTGAGAGAGATGTATGCAATATACCATCCTCAGCCGAATCCACTATAGTAAGCGTACGAGAAGAGCAAATAGCATCATTACAGACAGCTAACTTTAAATCGTCGTTTGTATTATCGTAATAACTAATAACAGCGTTGCCTGCGCTGTTGAGCTGTAGAGATGAATGGCTGCCCACATCCCCAGATGAATCTACTATAATGATTGTAGGGGAGGAGCAAATAGCATCATTACAAACAGCTAACTTTAAATCGTCGTTTGTAACATCCATATAACTAATAACAGCATTACCTGCACCGTTGAGCTGTAGAGATGAATGGCTACCCACATCCACAGCCGAGTCTACTGTAATGATTGTAGGGGAGGAGCAAATAGCATCATTACAGACAGCTAACTTTAAATCGTCATTTGTAACATCCATATAATTAATAACAGCATTCCCTACACTGTTGAGTGAGAGGGATGACCACCAATCTACATCGCCAACTGAATCCACTATTGTGAGAACAGGAGAGGTACAAGTAGTATTATTACAAACAGCTAACTTTAAATTAGCGTTTGTGTGATCAAGATAACTAATGACCGCATTGCCTGCGCCGTTGAGCGAGAGAGATGAATGCCGGCTGCCTGCGCCGTTGAGCGAGAGAGATGAATGCCAACCCACAATCCCAATCGAATCCACTGCGGTAAGCGTAGGGGAAGAACAAAAAGCATCATTACAAACAGCTAACTTTAAATCGCCGTTTGTTTGATCATAATAACTAATAACCGCATTGCCTGCGCTGTTAAGTGCAAGAGATGTACATTCACATACATAATCAATCGAATCTACTGTAGTAATAGAATCCACTGTAGTAAGGACACCCCCTTTTCCTACTTTCATCAACATAAGAAGTACCATCATTATCTTTTTAATGGTGCCGAGTGCGCTTGTTTGAATAAAAATAGGTGCACATATAAGTGAAAGACAAACAATAAAAAAGCTACTCAGAGATATACATAAAGAAGTCAGAAGTTCATTTGCTTTGAATCCGGCGTTTTTTATAGTGGGATATGGTAAAAAACTCGGAGTTGAGAGATCTTGTTTATCTTCACTCATTTCAAATTGGTGGTCTCCAGCTTGGGATAAGCCTTTTCTGATTTTATTTTCCTTTCCTTTAAACTCACTTGCTAATATAATTGTATCATTATGATTCATTTTAGAAATATTTCTATCTAAACTACAGTTTGTTATAACCACACTATAGCTCATCATAATAAATGCATTTATTAAATTTTTGTTGATTTTCATGATAAAAAAGAAAGGGGGTATACCCAAAGTGTATCATTTTGAATAAACATAACATTGATAATCAGTCGGTTACATATCATTTTAACTTCATTTTCAAATGTGATCAGTATACAAGGAATATTCATGGAGAGTGTCGAAAACACCGGGTTTTATCGATGAAAATAGCTTTAAAATTAACAAAAAGCTGTCTCATAATAAAAGGATCAACAGCCCCTCATGCCAAAGACACGTTGAGAAATTAATTACATTTTAGTATTATAAATAAAAACTGATAGGATATTTTTAGTAAAACATGATTGATTTAATACTATATGGTAATTATGTCGCTTTATCGATTTATATCTATACTTCTTTCTCCCGTAAAACTTTTAGGATATTCCTTAAAAGCTTGTTTTTCATTATTATGGGTAGATTGGTGCTTATGCAATAAAGCCATCCATGGATGGTTCATTTGAAGATGTTTCTAAAAACTATACCAAAGGTATTTTAAGTTACTAGACAAATCGTCCTTTATGATACTTTCTTCCAATCATTTGAAAAATTTTTCATTAGTTACTTGCGTTACGCAAGCCTTATTATACAGGCTTTATGATAGCTCGATACAAGGCAGTTTTAGCATTTAAACAGATATTCTGCGTAAGTCGGAAATAATTGTTAAATTGTCTTTTGTGTTGTCCTAGATATAGAAAAGCTGCACCAAAAGGGTATGATTTTGAATAAACATAATATTGATAATCAGTCAGTTACGTATTATTACAACTTCAATTAGGAGCGCATGTGATGGAACTGGTAGACATGCTATCTTGAGGGGGTAGTGCCTTCTGGGTGTAGGGGTTCGAATCCCCTCATGCGCACAAAACATCGGGTCGCGGGTTTAAAAAACGACGATTTTAGCATTCAAACAGATATTCTGCGTAAGTCGAGTAGTACACTATTTATATTCTAAGATCTTACTACATATTTCCTGTGCCTTAAGCATAGCTTTTTTCAAGCCTTTTAAATCTTTACCTCCTGCAGTAGCAAAAAATGGCTGTCCGCCTCCTCCACCTTTAATTTCTTTCGCTAGCTCCTTAATGATATTGCTGGCATTTATAGAATATTCCTTTACAAGAATATCCGACGCAATAACAGATATATGCGGATTTTCATCAATTTTTGCCAATAATATAACTAATACAGGTTCGTGTTGTCTTAAAAGCTCGAAGCTAAGTTGTTTTAAACTTTCTGTAGAATGGAGAGATACATTGGCACATAATACATTTATGTTGTTATGTTTTTTTATTTGTTGTTTTAAGTCTTTTTTGATATTTTTCATTTGCTCTTTTGAGGCAATAGATACCTGCTTTTTTAAATCGTCACAATTTTCCAATACCTGATTTAATGATTTTACAGGATCTTTAGGATTTTTTAGAGTTTCATTAAGAGATTCTAGAATAGATAGTCTAGAGTTAATATATCGCTCTGCACCCGCAGCAGTAACTGCCTCTATCCTACGTATACCCGCAGCAACAGATGTTTCGGATATAATTTTAAAATAACCAATTTCTCCCGTAGCCTTTACATGAGTACCCCCACAAAGCTCTAGAGAAAAATTTTTATCAAAAACTATCACCCTAACTTTTTCACCATATTTTTCACCAAAAAGGGCATTAGCTCCCATTCTTATAGCTTCCGCTTTATCTACATCTAGAAGTTCTGTTAGTGGTATATTTGATCTTATTTTTTCATTAACTTTTGATTCTATATCATAAATTTCTGCTACAGATAGTTTATTGAAATGGGAAAAGTCGAAGCGAAGTATTTTGGAATTTACTAAAGAACCCTTTTGGGATACATGTTTACCTAGGGTTTGTTTAAGAACAGCATGTAGTATATGTGTGGCTGTATGGTTGCAACAGGATAGATTTCTATGTTGTGTGTCTACACTACAAAGCAACTCTTTATCAGGGTTTAGAGGGAGCTTATCTACGTAAACTACTATATTGTCATTTTCTTTTTTTGTGTCTACAACTTTTATAATAGATTTATCATTACATGAAATAGAACCTATGTCACCTACTTGGCCACCACCCTCGGGATAAAAGGGTGTTTTATCTAAAACTAGCTTATATCTCCCTTTGTTTATTTTCTGATATTTGAAGATTTTAGATTTGGATACCAGAGATTTATATCCGACAAACTTAGATTTATATTCTTGATTTTTATCTACAATAACCCAATCGCTAGATTCTATCTGTGTTTTCGATTGAGATTTTTGTTTTCCCATTGCTTTATTAAAGCCTTCTTCATCGATATCTAAAGAATGCTCTTTTGCAATAAGTTTAGTAAGGTCTAGGGGGAATCCATATCTATCATAAAGTTCAAAGACAGTCTTGCCAGATATTAGATTTTTCGGAAGCATTGCCTCTTTTTTTATCTTGGCATCTATTTTTTTATCTGGTATAGAACTAGATAAATCTAACATTTCTGGTTTCATATTTTGTATAATCCCTTCCATTATGTGGATACCTTGTCCCAAAGTTTTTAAAAAAGATTCCTCTTCCCCCTTTATAATTTTAGAAACATAAAGTTCTTGTTTTTCTATATCTGGCAGTAAATCTTTAAAGTGCTCCACTACCATAGAAACCAATTTATATAGAAAAGGTTCTTTAAGGTTTAAATAACTATAACCATATCTCACAGCTCGCCTTAATATACGCCTCACAACATATCCTTCTCCGGTATTGGATGGCATCACTCCCTCAGAGACAACCAGCACTATTGCCCTTATATGGTCTACCACAACTCTAAGAGCGATTTCTGTCTTAGGAACATTGCCCTCTTCATTATGAAACAGCTTTTTATCAATTTTAGAGTTATTTTCATCCATAAACACAGATGTTTTCAATGTTTCTATTTTAGAACTTAATGATCTTTTTATATTTGTTAAACCTAAAAGCTTGTTTATCAAAGGTTGGAAAATATCTGTATCATAAGTAGACTTTTTATTTTGCAGTATCATACATAGTCTTTCTAAGCCCATTCCAGTATCTATGTGTTGCTTAGATAGTCTTTCTAGCTTACCAGATGCTACTCTTTTGTATTGAATAAAAACTAAATTCCATATTTCTATTACAAGAGGATGATCTTTGTTGACTAAACTTTTGGCATCTATTTTTTGCTTCTCATTAAGTGAGCGGATATCTACATGAATCTCTGAGCAAGGACCACAAGGACCTATAGCACCCATTTCCCAAAAATTATCCTTTTTGGGACAGAATATTATTCGCTCTTTGTCTATATATTTTTCCCATATTTTGGCAGATTCACTATCTGCTTCTATAGCATCTTTTTTATTGCCTTCAAAAACAGTTACATACAGATTCTCTTTTGGGATCTTATATACATCGGTAAGCAGTTGCCATGAATATTTTATTGCATCTTCTTTAAAATAGGAGCTCTCTCCTCTTGTATTAAGAGACACTTTATTATCAATTTTAGATTTATTTTTATCGATAAAATCCAAATATCCAAATGACCAGTTGCCAAGCATCTCAAATAAAGTATGGTGGTAGGTATCTTTTCCTACTTCCTCTAAGTCATTGTGTTTCCCAGATATTCTTAGGCAAGGCTGAGAATCGGCTATCCTATTAAATTTAGATTCAGCATCTCCAAGAAAATACGATTTAAACTGATTCATTCCTGCATTAGTAAACATCAGTGAAGGGTCGTTTTTATTTAAGAGAGGAGCAGGAGGATGTATATTATGATTTAGCTTTTGAAAATATTCCAGAAATTTTCTTCTTACTTTTTCAGATGTCATAAATTATTGTTTAATGAAAATCAAAGAGTCTCTATTATATTTATCTATACTTTTTTCTTTATATTGAAGCTTAAATTTTTTAAAATACTGTTCTAAAAATTTTAAAGATTCTTTTTCTAGTTTTTTACTTACTTCTTTTATAGGCTTTTTATTACTAAACCAATCAACAGTTTTTTTAAACATTTTTGCTATCCAATTGGGACCCCAATACCTTTTATTAGCTTCATTAAATGGGGCCATAGCTTTATCATATTTTTTTACAACCTCATCCGCAGCATTTTTATCTTGAGAAAGAAACTTATAACCACCGCCTTGTGAAATTATGTGTCCTACATAACTTTTGCCGTCACCTACTATATACGGAGCACCTTTATTTATATCTCTTTGGTGCTTGCTCCAATCTATAGAACGTGCCACGTTAAAATAAGTTGTTGCAAGACGGCCTACATAGTCATTATCTTTTTCCCAAAATAATATTTTTTTAGGCTGCCCACGGATATCAAGTAAATAGCTTGGCAGACCAATTATTTCTAGCACTCCTCCCTCTTTCAATTTTTTACTTATGTTGCTCTATACTTGGAGTTAAAAGAGAACGGGGTATTGCTTCTGTAGTAATCTTTTCATACGATTCATTTTTAAGTTTTTCCCATAAAACATCATTTTCTATTCCTGCAACAATATCGGGTTCTATATATTCACTGGGATCTACGGTTACAGCATCGGAATGATCGTGTTTTTGATTACAAGTTTTCCCTTTTTTGCCACATCCAAAAACAATTTTTTTTGAAGCATCTTTCCTATCCAAGATTTCTAGCCCTTTTGGAATAATTTCCGGTTTCTCATCTTGAGAAATATTAATCTTTGTGACATCATCGCTACTATCATCATCTTGCGGCGATTTATGGCCCAGGCCACACGCAACTATCAATGCCGAGATCCGGCATTTGTACAATAAAGTTCTCATATGTATATCATAAACTATTTTTTGAGCATTGGCTGTTTCGGAGTCTTTTTACTATTTGAATCGACTTCTTCGATTTTTTCGGTCTTATTTTTATCTTCTTGTTTAATGAACGTTATAGAATTTCCTTCTATTTTTTCGTAGCGAAAGCTAAGTAGATCAAAATATGCTTTAATGTAAATTAAAGAATCTTGTTGCGATTTTTCTCCAGATTCTTTTTCGGTCTCTTCTTTAGAATTCCTAATAAATCCTAAGAAGCATTTATTTTTTTTCCATGACTTTCCTTTTAATTTTTTATCTACTAAGTCATTTGCAACTTTAAATGGCTTCATCCTATTTTCATACGCATCTGTAATGAGTTTGTTTTTATCGCTACTAAACAAAGATCTGTCATTTTTAAAAGCTAAAAAATCTTCTACATGTGGGATTCTATAAGGAGCTGCATTCGTTATACTTATAGCATCTTCTGAAGAATTCCAATTATGCCAATTTGTTGGTGATTTATTTCTATCAAAATAATTTATTGCTGATCGATCATGACAATTGTCTTTTTCCCAAAATAATATTTTATTAGGCTCATTGTTATTATAGGGTAAATAGTTTGGTAAGCCAATTATCTCTAATTTTCCACCATGTTTTAATTTTTTTGAAATATTTCCGAATAACTTTGGTGTTAAATTACGACAACCTACATTATCTAAGGTGATCTTTGTATAGAAATTACCTTCGAGTTTTTTCCATAATGTATTGCTGTTTATATCTGCTTTAATAGTCTTTTTTATATCAGATTTAATATTTGTGTTAATGTCTTTCTGCAAACATATTGTTATTTTTGTATCATCTGCAAGATTTTCTTTTCCACACCCAAAAACAATTTCTTTTGGACATCCCTCCTCATCTAGAATCTCTATTCCTTCTAGTATCTCTTCTGTTTCTGTGGATGGAGAGGTACCTCCAGCATCTTTTTTACCCTCGGTAGATTTTTTATTTTTACTAACATCACTACTATCACTTCCTTGCGTAGATACATAATTGACATTACCTTCACATGCACATATTAATGCTAAAAGTGAATATATATATATTGTTACTTTCATTTTCATTAAGTTTAATAGGTTAAAAATAAAATAGCTTTGCTTTGCTATACTTTGCCTTCTTTCAATTTATCTGCATTATCTGCTATTCTCAAAGCCTCCAAAATCTCATCTATATCGCCATCCATAATACTAGGTAGAGCATGACTCGTAAACCCAATCCTATGATCTGTAACTCTACTTTGAGGATAATTATATGTCCTGATTTTCTCAGATCTATCTCCACTACGCACCAGACTTTTTCTTTCTGCACCTTGTTCTTTCAATTTTTTTCCTAGTTCCAACTCATAAAGCCGAGCTTTTAATACTTTGAGAGCTTTATCTAAATTCTTGATTTGCGATTTTTCATCTTGGCAAGATACTACTATTCCTGTTGGAATATGCGTTAGCCTAATAGCAGAATATGTTGTATTCACAGACTGCCCTCCAGGACCAGATGAGCAAAAAGTATCTTTTCTAACATCGTTCATGTTTAAATTTATTTCTACATCTTCGGCTTCTGGTAAAGCTACAACACTAGCAGCAGAAGTGTGTACCCTTCCCTGAGTTTCTGTGAAGGGTACTCTCTGTACCCTATGTACGCCAGACTCATACTTCATTTTACCATAAACTTCGTCTCCACTTATCGAACATACAATTTCTTTAAATCCACCAGAAGTACCTTCGGTACTAGATATTACATCAAAAGGCCATTTCATTTTCTCCGAAAAACGTTTATACATTCTAAAAATATCTCCTGCAAATATTGATGCTTCATCTCCGCCACTGCCTGCTCTTATTTCTAAAATTATATTTTTACTATCGTTTGGATCTTTTGGTATTAACAACTGTTTAATAATTGTTTCTAAATCACCATGCTTTTTTTGCAGTAATATAATTTCTTCTTTTGCTAATGCTTTAAATTCTGGATCTTTTTCTGTCTTCAAAATTTCTTTTGTTCCCTCCAAATCTTCTATAATTTTTCTTAGCTTATCGTATTCCGTTATTATTAATGATAATTCCTTATATTCTTTGGAGAGAGTTTTATATTTTTTTATATCCGCAAGAGCATCTGCGCTACTGAGCAAGCTATCTACTTCTTTGTAACGTTCTTTAATCAACTCTAATTTATTTATCAACATGTACCAATATATATGAAATTAATAGCCACATCATTCATTCTTCCCAGTATTGCTTCATCAGATTTTAGAAGCAATTTCAAACGGAAGCAGTATAAAAAAAACTTATACCGTCTGAATTTATGCAGCCTAACTAAAAATTCCAATTAAAGAATAAAATATTTCTTTTTCTAGCACAGTTGCTCTTAGTTATTCGATAGACCATCTGCAAAAGTATTCGCGATTTTGTGCAAAATATTTTCCAAAAAATCGGCAATACGACTCCATATAAAGCCCGTGACAAGACGATCTTATGACAGTTGATACTAGATATCATTTAAAATTTAGAAAATATCTCTAAAGTACAACTTTTTTACTTTTGCAGACGGTCTAATAAATAAATATTTGTTTTACTATCCTGAGTTCTTATATTACAGTCATGGGAAATGTTATTATTTATAGTTTATATTAAAATACCATGTATAATTTCATCCTTTCTTCATCTATATGTTTATCTACTTTTTTATTAGTTTCATGTAAAGATGAATCATCTAAATATAAAAAGGACAAGCATCCTCTATTGAAATATAATAACCAAAATTCAAGAAAAATAGCTGGGAAAAACTCTGTTTTCGAAGTCCCCAAGAAAAGGTCAAAAACATTCACGGAAAATATTGAAAAATAAAAATAACAAATCTTTGGTATTAAATAACAAAAAAAACATCAAATCTAACTCATCTATACCCATCAGAAATGAAAATGATTCTAAAAAGCATCGATTAGTCGACAATTCGTCGCTTTCAGGTAATAATAATGCCAACTTGAATTCCCATGAATATAACCAAAATAATGATACATCCTCGACGATTGTAAAAATCGACCATGCAAATGATCTAGTAACAAATACAAAAAATGCTGGAGAATGTAAATTTAAGTTTTTTGAGGACCCTAAAAAATATAAAAAGATAAGTAATAGATTTATACCTGCCTATAAAGATTTATTTATAACTACTATAGCAGACGAAACAATTCTATATAATTTCCACAGGATGAGAATTGGGAGAACTAGCAAGACGAATGAAATAAATTTATTGAGTAAATTATTCAAATCTGATCCAGATGTAGCTAATTTAATTCCTCTAAATAAATACAGCACAAACCCTTTAATTAGTAATAAGTTAATCGGAAGACTTATATCGTTATTGAATATTATAAAGGACAACAAAAGTAAATTTAAAAATATGTCAATACAAGATCAATTGTGTATTGGGAATATTTTAATAGACAAAGGATTTAACTATAGTCAAGTAAATGATTATTTTGCCAATTTTAACAAAAAAAATTTAGAATTACCACTAGATCTTCCCAATCAATCACAAGATATCAATAAAAACAAAATATCAACTTTAAATGAATTGATAAAAATTGAAACAGATGAATTAAAATCAGATACAGATACAGACGTGGAAGAACTATTACTAAAAAACAAATTTAAATACGCAAATTTTAAAAAATTTGAAATTTCGGGAAAAGATGTGAAATATTTAATTTCTTTGATCTCTATTGCACCTAAAATTAAAAAATTACTTACTACTATAGACCGTCTGCAAAAGTAAAAAAGTTGTATTAAAAGAGTATTTTCTGAATTTTAAATGACTTCAGATATTAGCAACACCTAGATCGTCTTGTGGCGAGCTTTATATAGAGTCATATTG
>PJEL010004916.1_pt1 | contig 10874 bp, 10 predicted proteins | sample 1853271 | NCBI WGS metagenome assembly PJEL01 (sample SAMN08108733, study PRJNA415343) | Invertebrate metagenome, whole genome shotgun sequencing project. | host: Globobulimina | place: Sweden: Gullmar Fjord | collected 2015-08 | reverse complement strand
AAAATAACTCTACTTAATAAAAAGAAATAAATAAACTATTATTCCGTTGATATCACTTGGTTTTGTCCTTGACAAAGGGGGCATGAAATGGTGATAGTTACATATTGTAAGAAGCAGATATAAGCGGTTGCAGGCTTTTCATTATTAACAGGTAATTATTCAGCGTATACCTAGAAATAATTATAACCACCGAATCGTAACAGTTGATAAATGAATAAAAAGTCATCAAATCCATATTCACTGTCCAATCTATCGCATCAAGGTAAATGCGCTTTCTTGGCAGGCGACTACGAACGTGCTTTGGCTTATTTTGAAGAGGATTTCAAGGATAATCCTACCAGCATTGATTCTTTATTCCATATTGGTTATTGCCACAGTATTCTCGGTAAATGGGACCAAGCCATTTCCGCCTATCAGCAAATTGTTGCGGTTGATCCTAATCATGCCCATGCCTTTGATTTGCTCGGCACTGCATTTCAAAAGCAAGGTATGTGTAATGATGCAGTTGCAGCGCTTGGCAAGGCTGACAAGTTGCGACCTGGAGATGCCTTGACAAAGTGCAATTTAGGAATTGCCATGCGCGAATTAGGGAACTTGGAAGAGGCCGCAGCAATCCTTGAAGAAGCTGTTGCGCTGCGAACAGAGTTTGCTTTTGCCCATTTTGAGTTGGGGGCTACCTATGTAGAGCAAGATGAATGGGAAAAGGCGGAAGGTGCTTTTAAGCAGGCAGTGGCAGTAGAACCGGATTTTGCGAGAGCTCATCTTAATCTTGGCATTGTTTATGCAGTGCTTGGTAATTGGCAAGCAGTACAGGATGAATACGAGCTTCTGGGTAAAATAGACCCTCACCTTGCTTCTAAGTTGCATAGCGCGGTAGAAAGCAAGAAATAATAATCAAGGTGGTAGCTCTCACCAGCAGGGAATATCATGCGCAACACAGTTTTTTTCAAAAAGAACGATAAAATTGGTCAACTCCTAATCGCTAAAGGTAAGATTCAGGAAAGCGAAGTGGAACGAGCTCTGGCTCATATGGAGACCGTGCCGCAGGGCTTTGGTGAAATTCTGATCTCTTTAGGCTTTATAAGTGAAGAGGACTTGGTCGAGACTCTAGCCGAGCAGGTTGGGGTTGAAGTGTATGAGCAAGATCCAGCCGATGAATTTTTACCCATTGATATTTCTAACCTCTTTCATCGGGAGCATCGTTTCGCCATGCTTAACCGAGGGGAAAGACTGATAATGGTGAGCAACAACCCATTTGATGGAGATATTTTATCAACTGCCGAATTACTCTTTGTGGAAGAATTTGAGGTGCAGATCGCAACCGAGGCATTGGTTAAAAAAATTGTTTTTGAACATTATGGGCTTGAGCAGGAAGATTCTGATGGTGACTCAATTGGTGCTGATGAATCGGATATTGATAAATTAAAGGATCTGGCCTCTGAAGCGCCGGTAATAAAATATGTTAATACCCTAATCGATACAGCTGTTAAGCGACGCGCCAGTGATATTCATATGGAGCCCTTTGATGAAGGGTTTCACATCCGCTTAAGGATTGACGGTATACTCCATGAGTATGAAATTACCCCGGTGGGGATGCAAGCCGCAATTGTTTCTCGGACAAAACTTCTGGCCGGGCTTGATATTGCTGAACGTCGTTTGCCGCAGGATGGGAAAATATCCATCCGAATATCTGGCATGGAATTGGACCTGAGGGTCTCAACCATGCCTACTGTGTATGGCGAAGGGGTGGTTATTCGTATCCTTGAAAAGGGTAATATTATTCTGGAATTAAGTGAGCTTGGCATGCAGCAAGATGTTGAGGATAGTTTCCGGAAGATGATCAGCATTCCTGATGGTATCCTTTTGGTTACGGGTCCCACCGGTAGCGGTAAGACAACCACCCTCTATTGTGCCTTGAATCAAATTAACTCCGGATCAAATAAAATAATCACCCTGGAAGATCCAGTTGAGTACCAACTGCGTGGAATAAACCAGATTCAAGTGCGTCCTGAGATTGATTTGACCTTTGCCAAGGGCTTGCGTTCCATAGTTCGTCAAGATCCTGATGTGATAATGGTTGGAGAGATTCGTGACCTTGAAACAGCTGAGATTGCGGTTCAGTCATCGTTGACCGGCCATCTTGTGTTCAGCACCTTGCATACAAATGACGCTGTATCTGCTGTAGCAAGAATGGTAGATATGGGGGTTGAACGGTTTCTGCTGGCCTCGTCTCTTAGGGCCATATTGGCTCAGAGACTGGTACGATGTAATTGTCAGGCATGTAAGGTCGAAAAAGGAATGATTTCAGAATATCTTGGCCATAAGCCTCATGGCGAGGATTTTGCAATGTATCGGGGTAAAGGATGTGAAGAGTGTTCCAATACTGGCTATATGGGCAGGATTGGTGTGTATGAATTTTTGGCTATAAATGACTCGTTAGGAAAAGGTATCACTCAGGGAGTGGACTTAATAGATTTGCGAAAAATCGCAGAAAAAGACGGTTTTGTAACCATGTTTAACGATGGCCTTAGTAAGGTGAAAGCCGGGAAGACCTCCTTTTCAGAGGTTATGCGGGTGACTAGGAGCGATATGCATGAGTCTGTATAGTTACTCAGCCCTTGACTCCTCTCGTGTAATTAAAAAAGGAGTAATTGAGGAGATTAGTAAAAATGAGGCGGCCAAGAAGTTGAAGGCACAAGGGTTCCGTCCGCTAGAAATCAAGGAATATCAGGAGTCAAAAAAGCTCAACATCTCGCTTGATTTTTTAGGTCATAAAAAATTAACCAAGACAGACATTGACTTTTTCACAGCTCAAATTGGCCTTCTTTTGAATGCTGGGCTTTCTCTTGATGCTTCGTTGCGAACCATGAAGCAGAACAGCCAAAAGCCTGCCTTTAAAGAGTTTACCTGGGAGATGGAGCGTAAATTAAAAGAGGGTAAATCTTTCTCTGAAGCATTGGCCGATTACCCCATGTTTTCACCAATGTATGTAAATATTGCTAGGGCAGGAGAGGAGGGCGGTATACTCCCTTCTATGTTGGCCCGTATATCAGCGTACCAGAAAACATTTCAGGAGCTGACTCAGTATGTGATTTCTGCATCGGTGTATCCAATTATTTTAATGGTTGTCGGGATTATAGCGCTAATTGTTTTGGTGACCACTATCTTACCTCGTTTTGAAGTGCTGTTTCAGGGCATGGGTCAAGAGTTGCCTTTTCATGTTAAAATTTTGATGGATTCAGCCGCATTTATTTCGAATAATTTGTTGATCACTGCTGTTGTTCTGGTAATTCCACCAGTTGCTGCAATTAAATATTTTAAATCGGCAGCGGGCAAAAAACTCCTTGATACGAAGGCGATAAATATGCCTATAATCTCAGGATTTATAAGGGAATTAGAGACCACCCGTATTTTCCGAACCATGGAGGTGTTGGTTAAAAACGGAGTGCACTTAGCGACCTCACTCAAGATATGTAGTGGTGTTGCGGGTAATGTTGAATATCAAAAATTGTTAAAATCAGCCACACGGGCATTGAAAGAAGGGCAACAAATTGCCCCGAAATTGCGCGTTGGCGGCTTATTCCCTGATCTTGCGGTGGATTTATTGGCCATTGGTGAGCAGTCCGGTAGTGTGGGTGAGGTCTGCGGCCAGATTGCTGATCATTATGAGAATGAACTGCGGGTGAGGATAAAACGGATTGTTGCCTTGGTTGAGCCGCTTTTTATTCTGGTTATAGCATTGGGGGCTGGATATGTTGTGATTTCCATGCTTTCGGTAATCTTAAGTATTAATGATATTGTCGGATAATGGACTCTGGACTGGTGCAATTGACCGATTGCAAGGCGAGTTGGTCACCTAATAAAGGGTTTTCTTTGTTGGAATTGATGGTGGTTCTGGTGGTTTTAGGAATCATGGCCTCAGTTGCTGTGCCAGCTACAGGTCGTTTTTTGGATAGTTTGGAATTCAAAAAGCAGACAGAAAAGATTATGGCCTCAGTGCGTTATGTTCGCTTAAAGGCAGTAACATCCGGGAAACCCCTTAAAATCGCAGTGGCTGAAGAGAGCAATTTCCTGGTAATCAGTGGTGCTTTTTCTGAAAATAGGGATGTGGGTTTGACCAGTGATGATACCCTTGAACTAGCGCCAGCAGAGATCTTTTTTTTTCCGGAGGGTTATGCGACACCTGGGGTGTTATCTTTTACCATAGGAAAACGTAGCCGGGAGATTATCATAGATCCTTTGACCGGTTTGCCGATACTGGATTATTCGGATGATTGATCACCTAAAAGTGAGGCGTGTGAGCTCGCTGTTACCTTGTTTGATAACGCACCAAGGCAGTAAACCAGTGGGAGAATTGTTTTATAAAGAAAAAGGCGTGAACTCTTCTGGTCAGAGCGGTTTTACCTTGGTTGAGCTACTTGTGGCCATGGTGATGTTAGCCATGGTTTCAGTCATGATTTATTCTATTTTAAACGTGGGGATTAAGTTTACAGATAAGGGCGGGCGTAGCATCCTTGAGATGGAGCGCAAATATGGTTTTGTGAGTCTCGTCCAAAGGCAGATCAAAAGCGCTCTGTATGATAAAAAGAAGAAAGAAATTCTCATGTCGGCAAATGATGAAATCTTTCGGGTTGTGACCAGGAATCCATATATTTACCAGAGCGCTGGCGTCGTTTTGGCCATTTATAGGTACAATTCATCGGAAAGAATCATCTATTATACTGAAAAAAGGGATTATTATAATATTGATTATGATGATCAATATGTGCCTGATTTCGACGAGATGACGATTCTGGCTATAGACGAAGATTCATTTTCAATGAGTTATGATAAAGAAACAGGGCCAGAGGTGCTGTTGACCTACCGGGAAGAGGAGTATGGTTTGATTCCACGCTGTGTTGATGAGCAAGCCCTTGGTAAATTAGAATTGTAAGAGTCTAGCAGGCAAGTTTGTTTGATGGAAGGAAGTTCAATGTCGGGTGCAGGGTTTTAGTGTTTTTTTGATAATGCCGATATGTTGAGGGATATATAGCGTTCTATCATGATGATATTGACAGGCGAAAAAGGGTTTACACTGGTTGAAGTACTGGTGGCAGTTGTGATTATGGGACTTGCTTATGTCGCTATTTTGCAGAGTTTTTCTGCCTCTGCCAGAAATATTGTCAAGATGGAAGAAACGCGCTCTTCGCTGTTGGTTAACTCGATATTATTTGACAGAGAGTTGTTGTCCCAAGAGGAAAGTGAAGACCGTTTGATTGACTCAGGTGAGGCGATGGTCGAAGGAAGCCGGTATCAGTTGTTACTGGTCTCGGATGAGAATGATAATTTTATGACCTTGAAGCTAGAGAAAAAGTGATGGCGTCGCAGATAGCGCAGACTTCGAAAAGGCCGATCTACTGCGCCTTGCACCTCAAGGGCATTTCCTTCGGGGCATATATCGAACTTTTTGTATAGCCATCTGGGTGCTTCGCTCTGACTTTTTGAAGTCTGCACTATCTGCGAAACTATTATGGTAAATAATACGTGCAATATGGGTAGCTCATTAATGCATCCAAGTCCAAAGGTTCGCTGTAAAGAAAAAGTAGGCGAGCAAGGGTTTGCTCTGGTGGTGGTTATTCTGGTTATGCTGATGGCAAGTTTTTTAGCTTCGCAATTGATCATGCAGGTAAAGACAGAGTTGAGCATCACCCATAATGTTAAGTCAAGGGTGGTTGGGCAGTATTTAGCAGAGGCCGGGGTTAATCTTGGTCTGTTTCGTTTGTTAGAGAATCGGCCTCCCATGGATATTCCAGAAATAGGTAGAGAAGAGGATTGGGAGCACGCCTATTATGATGGCTACGAGTATGAAGTATTCCTCGCCAAGGGCAAGGTATCTTATTATATTGCCAGCGAAACAGGGAAAATTGATTTAAATAAGTCATCACAGAAGCTGATTGAGTATTTTATTGAATATCAATTAGGGGAGATGGAAGAGGAGAAGATTGCAATAGTAGTGGATTCCCTGCTTGATTGGCGCGATAGCGATGATCTGCATCGAGTGAATGGAGCAGAGAGCGAGGTATATACAAATTTGGATGATCCTTATATCGCTAGAAACGGTAAAGTTGAGGATCCTGCAGAATTTTTTTTGATAAATGGCACCGATGAAATGGTTGGGAAGTTTTTTGCCCAGGATATTTTTACGGTTTTTAATACTGGCGGCAAGATAAATTTTAACAGCTTAACTCCAGCTATGTTGGATTTTTTATCGGGTGGCAATCAGGAGAGTGTTGAGGCATATCGACAGGCCAAGGAGGAATTTAACGGCAAGTTAAATGCTGGTTTGGTTGCGGAGATTATTGGCCAGGAACAATATGAGAAATTCAGGCCATATCTTACCTATGGGGTAGGTAGTAATAAATATTACACAATTGTTGGAACCGGTTATGCCGGGGTCGAACAGGGTGATGATAATAGTGAGCAGTATGAAGATGAAAAAAAAGAGAATGTACCGGGTACAATTAATAGCTTGTTAATTGAAAAAACAGGGGCCCGTTACATAAGTAGGGCTTGGCAGGAAAGATATACATAATGGAGCATTTTAGTTTCATTGATGACTTCTTAAAAGGGATTTTGTTGAATAGTAACCATGAGAGAACCTCTTGAAATAATAATCCGTAAAGACGGGCTTTTACTGTGTCACCCCACCGATTACTCCGTTACGGAGTTTGTCGGGCGTGAAGAAAAGGGCATAAGTGGGCGGATTGCCGGTTTTGTCTTGCGTACAAGTGCGTCAAAATCAACTGTTCACCTGTTTGTAACTGAAGATTTGCTTTTCTTCAAACGTCTGCAAATGCCGCTTGAAATCAGTGATTTGAATGAAGCCATGGGGTATCAGTTGGAGATGGCTACGCCGTTTTCAGATGAACCGACCTGGTATAGTTATAAAGCAGTAAAGGGAGATGATGCATATCATATTACGTTATACGCTACTCAGAGTGCTTATGTTGATGGTTATGTGCAAGAGATAATGGAAGGGGGCCTGCATCTATCCGGGGTGTACCCTGAAAGTCAGCGATTTGTTAATAAATTGAATCGGAAAAGTGATTGGGCCATATTAATTCCTGGACGATTTGGGAAAGCATGTATTTTCCGTGGCGCTGTCATGGAAGATCGTTGGCTTTGCAGTTCTGAACCAAATTTTCCTGAAGCAGTGGATGTCTGTAGGGCAGACACGGTATTTAAGTATGAGATGGAGGCGGAAGGGACACCTCCAGCCCAGGATATACTCGATCGAAAGCCTTATTTTGATTTTATTGATGCCAGAATGCTCATCAGTCAGCGGCCCTTGTTAAAAGACTACAATATGTTGCCGGCCTCATATCAACGCCCGGATTATCTGAAAATTGCCATTGCAGCTTTGCTTGTTCTTAACCTGGTGACATTTTTGGCTTTGGGCGCTGTAAAGGTTTATAAGTTGAATAAATTCAACTCACTGGTCAATCATGAGATTGAAAAAATAATGCCTCTGGTCAATGAAATGAAAGAGTTACGCAAAAAGGAGGAAAAAAATCTCAAGGTGATTAGCCAAATGGAGAGTGCTGGTAAAAATATTGATTTGATCAGTTTTTTAACAAAGCTGACCAATGAGATGCCCACAACCTCCTATGTTGATCAAATGCGGATGGATAAACAGAATCAGACTATTCAACTGCAGGGATATACAGCTGATGTTAGCGCCCTGACAGCTAAATTGCAAAACATTGGTGATACTCAACTTAAATCAACCAGTCGGCGAAAGAATAAAACCTATTTTCACGTGGAGATCAGCTTGTAATGATAAATTATCAGCAGATACTCGGTTATGCTCGATCCCGCACTGGAATGCTTGTGATTGTTGGGGCACTGGTGGTCTTAAACATTGGCAGGCTGGCAACAGATAAGTATCAGGATCATCTACAAGCGATTGACAGTAAGCATGCCTTATTGGGGCAATATCGAATATCCACAGCAAATATTGAGGAATTAAGAAACAGAATAACCAAGTTAGAAGCTGCGAAGAATCAATTTGAGAGCCATCTCTTTACTGGTAACTCCCGCAAGGAGATATCTTCTGCCATGCAGATTCGGATACAGGAGGTGTTGGACAGATCCGGCCTGAATCCTGAGTCGTTGCGGCCTATTACCAAGAGCAGTAAAAATGAGGAGTTGCAGTATGGTGAAATTGTAATAAAAATTCGTCTTACAGGGAAGCTTGACAACCTTCTGCAATTCTTTTCAGGATTGTATAAGATGAAATATCTTTTTAAAATTGATAATTTCACTCTCAAACCATTTAAAAAAACGGATTTAAAAGTATTTCTTGAGTTAAAGGGGTTTTACCGCTTGAAGGAAAATAGCCAAAAGAAACAAACCAATGAGGCTAAGCGGAATAGATGATTCGACTATCCGTAGTGGCAATACTTTTTATTTCTGTATTTGTGATGATGCAGAATATTGAAAGTTCTTGGCGAGGAAAAGATATTGCCGTTGAAACTGGTGCGAAAAAGGAAAGTGCTCCTGCTCCTGTATACTCCAAAGTGGCACTGCAGCCACAGGTTCCAGGGGTTTTGCCAGATTTAAAACCAGGCTATTTGTTTAATCAGGATCGGTTGTTGGAAGGGGAGGCAAGTAATAAAGAAGGGGATTCTGCGCAAGATGAATTAGCTGATGTTAACTTTAGTATTCAAGCTGACATGAATGAAGTTGTGTTTTCAGGCGCAATCATTGGAGAGAGCGAGAGTGTGGCGATTATCTCTTTTCCTGCAGCCAGAAAGACCATTAGGTCATCAAGATCATCTAAGAGACAGCGCCGTTCATCAAAAAGTATGGAGAATGCTCGGCTCACAGAAGGTGATGTTATTGATGGGTATACCGTAGTGGATATTTTTACGGATAAAATTGTCTTTAGTAAGGGGGAAGAACAGATTGAAAAATATCTCTATGACCCTAATAAAAAAAGGACAGCAGTATCTAGAAAACCAAGTAGGGCTTCCAGGGGGCCTGCCAGAATGGCACCCCCAGTTCCAACAGCAGGTAAAACTAGCAGTAGAACCCAAAAAACCGTAAGCAGAACAGCAACGAAGAAGATGGTTGTTGAAAGAAAGCCTCCGGAAAAACCCGATACCAGTAAGGTCAGTCGTAGAAAGCGTGTTACCGGGTCCCAATTAACACCGGCAATGCCGCCTTTTATGCCAAGGCAATAAAAGACCCGGATTGAGAGAGAATTAAATGTATAAGGTGACGCATGATTTTTCGTAATAAACTATTTGCACTGGCGATGGCCGCTCTACTATTTTTGATGTGGGGCTGTTCCACTCCAAGAGACTCTAAGCATAAGACCTGGTTTGATTTGGTGGAGATCAGTGACAATGTGATGCGGGCCAAAGAAACTGCTGGGCCGGATTCTCAAACACCTGACAACCAAAGTCAACTTGAGGACAGGGATGAGGGGCCTAGAATCAAAGACCTTTCCATGCAGGAAGATTCCGGCAACCAGTATCTGGAAAAAATAAAAAAGCAGCGAACCTATAATGCAGGTGAGGCAATAGATGGGGAAGGCGTTATCTTGAATTTTGATAATGCCGATATCTATGAGGTGATTCAAGTTATTGCTGAGACCTTGGACTTAAGCTACATCATTGATCCGCAGGTAAAGGGAGTGGTTAACATAAGATCTGGCAATAGAATACCCAAGGATCAGCTCTTTGTTATTTTTAAAAAATTACTTAATATCAATGGCTTGGATATTCGTAGCGAAGGAGATCATGACTATATATTTGTTGCCTCCAAACCTAGTTCATTAGCAATATATGACCGGAATCAAGTTGGGAAGCTAGAAGACTCATCTCGTATGATTACCCAAATTGTACCGGTGATGCACATCGCTTCTGCTGAGGCGCTGAAATTGATTGAGCCCTACCTGTCTGAACACTCTGTGATCTATAATTTAGCTGATCAGAATTTGTTGATAGTGTCTGATTTTGAAGGGCAGGTGGTGGATGCCCTTATGATACTTGCTCAGTTAGATGTATCATCCATGTCATCTTTGGTTGTGCGCATGGTCAGAGTTGAAAATGCTCCACTGTATGATTTGCAAGATGAATTGAAAGAAGTTCTTTCTGCTTTGAAGATTAACAAAAAAGATCATGAGGGAGTTCAGGTTCTTCCTTTAGAAAGGGTCAATTCACTTTTGTTAATTGGCTATAATCAGTCCTTGATTTCTGCAACGGTAAAGTGGATCGAAGAACTGGATCGGGCCCCTACCGAAGGGCGAGACAGTATTTACATATATAACGTTAGAAATTCATTGGCATCTGAACTGACTGAATTGGTCAGTTCCTTGATTGAAGAGAAAGATTCAAAGAAAAAGTCTACCACATCAAAACTCAAAAGCAATAAAGGGGTGTCGGTTCGCCCTCCTGGGTCGGTTGCTAGTAAAAAGACCTCAACCTCATCTATTAGGTCCTCTGTGAAAAGCAACGCCACTGGCATGTCTTCTATGCAGTTTGCCGGAGAGCCGGTTCTGATCTCTGATGATGCTAGAAATATTGTTTTAATCCGGGCCCTGTTTGCTGACTATAAAAGGCTGGTTAAATTGTTAGAACGGCTTGATAACCTGCCTATGCAGGTCTTGATTGAAGTGTTGGTGGCCGAAGTCTCATTGACCGATGAACTAAAATACGGAGTGCAGTGGGCCTTAAAAAATAACAAGACAAATATTTTTGATGGAGGGATAACGTTTAACCCTCTCGATTCCGATGGTGCATCAACAAGCAATACCACCTTTAATTTGGCCTTTGATGCTGATACCGATGTTTTTAAGTTGCTCGATTTTCTGGCGACCAATAATGACT
>PJEL010004915.1_pt1 | contig 10874 bp, 7 predicted proteins | sample 1853271 | NCBI WGS metagenome assembly PJEL01 (sample SAMN08108733, study PRJNA415343) | Invertebrate metagenome, whole genome shotgun sequencing project. | host: Globobulimina | place: Sweden: Gullmar Fjord | collected 2015-08 | reverse complement strand
AGCATTGCTCATTCTCGCGAACGATGCAAGTGCTATTCATAAGGAATAACAGAAACCTTTCGCCTTCGCGGCGTTAGCGCCAAAACGCACGGCTGGAAGTCGGCTCGAATGCTGGGGGATATTCCGTCAATCCGTGCTCACACTCCGCGCCTGAGGACCACTTATACGGATCCCAGTTGGATCATGCGCTCGCCCTGAACTGGGTCGTGCTAAGCCGCAAGCGGCTCCCCTGATGGTTCCGCGCGAGCTTCATTTGAGGTCGGTGTTATACATACAGACATGGTTAGAATGGCTGTTCACTTCGATGGATCGGAGCGAGAAGGGTTTATCTTTGTCACAAACCGGCCGAGGGGTTTTGATAAGGATTGCTATCAAAGCGTTCATGCCGGGACCTCGATCGGCTGAGTGGTCGCGAATTCCGCGGTTGGGGCTGAAGAAAAAACCCACAGCGCTGCTGTGGGCTTTGGGGAATCAGATCAATGAAAATCTCGTTATAACACACTGCGGGAGCGTGCGTCGCTGGTGTTTATGCCAGCTCGGGGAAGGTGTCCTTGACGATCTTGACGAGTCCCTTGACCGCATCGATGGAGTTGTCCATCAGCGCCTGTTCATCTGCGGTGAGGTCGACTTCGATGACCTTCTCGACTCCGCCGGCACCGAGTACGCAGGGCACGCCGACGAAGAAACCGCCGACGCCGTATTCCTTATCGCAGTAGCCGGCACAGGGGAGGATGCGTTTCTTGTCCTTGAGGATGGCCTCTGCCATGAGGACGGAATCTGATGCGGGAGCGTAGTAGGCGCTGGTCCCCATGAGCTTGACGATTTCGCCGCCGCCCATCTTGGCTCTCTGGACCATTGCGTCGATCTTGTCCTGAGACACGAGCTGCTGGAGCGGCACGCCGTGGACGGAGGTGTATCGGGGCAGGGGGACCATGGTGTCGCCGTGGCCGCCGAGGAGCAGGGCCTGGATGTCCTCGACGGAGCATCCGAGTTCCATGGCAATGAAGGTGCGGAAACGGGCGACATCGAGGCAGCCGGCTTGTCCTACGATGCGGTTGGTGGGGAAGCCGGAGGCTTTCCAGGCGGTGTAGACCATCGCATCGAGGGGGTTCGAGACGAGGATCATGACGGCATCGGGGGAGTGCTTGGCCACCTGCTCGGAGACGGATTTGACGATCTTGACGTTGGTGGCGATGAGGTCATCGCGGCTCATGCCGGGCTTGCGGGGGATTCCCGCGGTGACGATTACGACATCCGAGCCTGCGGTGTCGGTGTAATCGGAGGTGCCGATCAGGTTGGCGTCGAATCGCTCGGTTGGGCCGCATTGGGCGAGGTCAAGCATTTTGCCCTTGACCAGGTTTTCCGCATCGGGGATATCCACCACGATGATATCGCCGAGTTCCTTGCTGGCGGCCCAGAGAGCGCAAGAAGCGCCGACGTTCCCGCCACCGATGATTGAGATCTTTGCTCGTCGCATATTTCCTTGACCCTTAGTAAGTGAGATGAGTTCGAAGAGGTGACCAGGCCATCCACGTTTGTGCCGGGGTGCAACGCCCCTTGAGCCTGCTGTGGAAACCTGGCCAGTCGTCTGCCGCGATCCATGCGCCCGCATTTGGCCGAAGCCGACTTCCCGTTGAACGGGGCCGCATCATACATAAACGTGGGCGGGACCGCAGAATGGGGAGGTCGGTCAGGGCGGGACGATCGCCAGGCCGAAGATGCCCGGGGTCGGTCGGAATCAAGGCCTCGGCCATGCGACCCCGGCGGCTCAGCGGGAAGGAGGTCTGCCGGGTTGGGGTCAGTTTCCTGGTTGTACGCGGCGGAGAAGGTCTTTGAGGTATCCCGCCGCCTCGATCATGGAAGAGCCGTAGAAGGCGAGCATTCGGCCGTCCACGAGGAGGATGCTCGCCGCGGGAATCATCTCCTGGAGCTCCTCGATATGTGTGGGAAGAAAGGGATAGGGCTCGCTTGTCAGGAGCACCAGGCGCGGCTGAAGGGATGCCAGATGGTCGGCGGAGAGTTCGGGATAGCGACCGGGAAGTGAGACGCAGACATTCCGCAGGCCGCATGTTTGCAGCATCGCGTTGATGAAGGTGTCTCCGCCGGCGGCCATGAAGGGATCTCGCCAGATGAGGCATGCGGTGGGCAGGGGCGGCCTGACCGGATCCAGCCGGTTAAAAGCCTGTTGAATGGCGCCAACCATTGCGTCGGCGTGAGCGGAGTTTTCGGTGAGCGCCCCCAGATCGCGCACGGTTTGCAGAGCGTGGTCGAAGCTTCTGACATCAACGACGAAGGTGGGAAATCGTTCGGCCAATGCTTCAACCGCATCTCTGGGGTTTTCTTCTTTGTCCGCGAGCACCAGATCGGGCTGGAGCGAGGCGATCCGTTGGACATCGATCGTTCGCGTGCCGCCCATCGCGGGGACGACCTGGACATCCGGCTGTGGATGGATGCAGTATCTAGTCCGGGCGATGAGTCGATCGCCGGCGGAGAGTGCGAAGAGCGTCTGGGTGATCGAGGGGCAGAGGGAGACGATCCGTCGGAGTGGGCGGTCGATGTTTACGGCTCGCCCGAGATGATCGGTGAACTGACGGCGCATCGGTTCCATCATATCCCGTCGGCGCCTCATTATGGGACCGGTTCGGGGGGCTTGTTGAAGAAAAGGGGTACGGGTTCTCACCTCTTGCGCGCACTGATTATCGGGCGACGGTTTTCGGGAGCCGGGGCCTCATTCGCAGGGTTCCATAGTCCCGTAGAGATTATTCGAAAGAAGCACGCGGGGAAGAGGCATCCTTATCACGTGGGCGTCCGGTTATAACGTTTCTGCGGGTGGTTCCGATCCGGAAGATCAAGCAGATGCTGGGGTTTGAGCGAAGGGTGGTGCTTGTTTCGACGATGCAGTTTGTAGCAAAGATCGGCTTATCGGCAGAGTGATTTCCGATAACTCGGCGCGGCGTTGGATGCACAATGGAGGCTCGATAAAGATATGTCGCCCGCATCTCTTCAGGGACATTCGCACATTCTCAAGGCTCCGGTGGTCACCACGGCGCTTCCGTCGCAGCGTGAAGAGGACACCGCGCCGACAAAGCTCAATACCGAGAACCTATCCGCAATCTTCAGCCTGGCGGTTCAGCTTCACCGCCAGCGCGAGTACCGCGCCGCGGAGGGTGTCTATCTGCGGATTCTGGCTACGGATCCGAATCACATTGACACGCTGCATCTGCTTGGAGTGCTGTATCACCAACTTGGTGAGGACGCGACGGCCCTGAATTACCTCAATCGCGCCGCATCGCAGAAGATGAACGATGCGAGTTTCTTCCGGAATCTAGGTGAAACCTACCGGGCGCTGCGGCGCTTCGACGAGGCGATCGAGAGTTTCAATCGGGCACTTGAGCTTGAACCGAACGACACCGATTCACTTTGCGATCTGGGGCATGCGTTCCTTCAGCAAGGCGACTTCGCGGAAGCGGAGGCGTGTTACCGCCGCGCGCTGGTGACCGGGCCGGACGCCTCGGATGCGATGACCTGCCTCGGGGTATCGTTGATGTCCCAACAGAAGCACGCGGAGGCCGATGAATCATACCGGATGGCGCTGGAGATCAACCCCTCCAACGGGGAAGCGAGACACATGCTGGCGGCGTTGAACGGCCAGCGAGTGGCGGCGGCGCCGCCCGATTATGTGGCGAGCCTGTTCGACAGATACGCGAATTGGTTCGACAGGCATCTGGTGGAAAAACTGGGCTACACAGTTCCGCAGATCATGCGGCAAGTATTGGAGGACGAACTGTGTCTGGAGAAATCCGCGTGGCGGATCGCGGATCTGGGATGCGGCACCGGCCTGTGCGGTGAGCAATTGCGAGATTTTGCGGTTCATATGATCGGCGTTGATCTCTCACCCCGAATGGTGGATAAGGCCAAAGAGCGCGGGGTGTATGACGAACTTCTCGTGGGGGATCTGAAGGAAGCTCTTAATCCGGAACGAGGGCCGCTGGATCTGGTAGCTGCGGGTGATGTGTTCGTCTACCTGGGCAAACTCGATGATGTGTTTGCGCGCAGCGCGGAGGTCTTGCGCGACGGCGGGCTGATGGTCTTCTCAACAGAGCAAGCCGAGGAAGGCGATTACCAGATTCGCCAGAGCGGGCGCTTCGCGCACAGCGATCCTTATATCAGCGACCTGGCAGCCTCTAATGGGTTCGAGGTTGCCTGCCGCAAATCCGTCGCGGTGAGGCAGGAGTGCGGGGAGGCAATAGGGGGCCAGCTCTACGTGTTGAGGAAGGCGGGATAGCCTGAGAATCGGCGGTTCACTCGCACTTCCCGCATCAGATCCCATAGCAGTCCATTGAAAAAGGGTACAGGCACCTCGCAGATGCCTCGTTTTCTCCGCGCGAGCTGTGGTTGGCTGGGAGCCGGTCCCCTTTTTCAACGGACTGCAAGGCGATGCCCGCAGCGTGGGGAAATATCGAGTCCTCGGCATGGGCCTGGCGCCGGATATCTGGGCAACCGAGCCGGCTGGGGGCCTGAGGGCGTGGCCCGAGGGGCCCCAAGTCGGTACGATCGCCTGTGACCATCAATTCACCAAAGGGTAAGGAAGAAAAACCGACCATGGCCGGCGGAACAGTTCATCGCATTGAAGTTCGTCCCAAGCCCGGCGCGCCCGATCCCAAAGGCGCTGCCGCCCTCAAGGATGCCGAATCCGTGGGGGTTTCGCCCGTTCCCAGCCGGATCGACTGCGCGAGCGTCTACCTGATAGACGCCGATCTCGATCGGGATCAGCTCGCCCGCCTCGGGAGCGAACTGCTTACGGACCCGGTGACCGAGGAGTCGATCCTCGGCGCATCGGAGGCGATGGCGGACGCCCTGATCGAAGTGCATCCGCTACCGGGGGTGACCGATCCAGATGCCGACGCTGTGAAGCTGGCGATCCGAACAATGCTGGGAATTGACGCCGAGGTCCAGACCGGCCGCCGATTCGATATCCACGGCACGGACGCCGAGATCGCCCGGATTATTGCCCAGAGGAGCTTCGCCAACCCGGTTATCCACGCCATCCACGACCAGCCCTATCATCCCGGCGAATTCCCCAGAGGCGTGCGAAGAAAAATGACCACGGTCGAGGTTCCGATCCTGGATCTCGATGATGAAGGCCTTGCCCGGCTGTCCCGCGAGGCTCATCTTTTCCTGTCCGTGGATGAGATGCAGGCGATTCAGGCCGAGTACGCCCGCATCGGCCGCAATCCCCGCGATATCGAGCTCGAAACGCTCGCCCAGACCTGGTCCGAGCACTGCGTCCACAAGACCCTGAAGGCGACTATCCGCTACCGGGAGGATGGGGAAGCCGCCGCCATCCCCGGCCTGTTGCCGGAGAATATCGCCAATCGCCCCGGTCACGAGCTCGCCGACGACGGCACGATCACCATCCACAACCTGCTGAAATCCACCGTAGCCGCGGCCACCACCGAATTGATGGATGATGGCATCGACTGGTGCCTCTCCGTATTCGTTGATAACGCAGGGATAATCGCTTTCGACGATAAGAACGCGGTGTGCTTCAAGGTCGAAACACACAATCATCCGTCGGCAATCGAACCCTACGGTGGGGCCGCGACCGGCATCGGCGGCGTGATCCGCGACATCATCGGCACCGGGCTGGCGGCGAAACCGATCGCCGCTACTGACATCTTCTGCGTGGCCTACCCCCGGAATTGGCAACATGCGGCCGGAAGTTCTGGCACCGGACAGGCCGGGGCCCCCGGAAGTGCTGATCTGGGTGATGCCGATACTGGGGATTCCGAGAATCCCGTCGCCCGGCAACTGCCCGCCGGTTGCCTGCACCCCAGACGGATCCTCTCCCAGGTCGTTGCCGGCGTCCGCGACTATGGCAACCGCATGGGGATCCCCACTCTTAACGGAGCCGTCTGGTTCGATGATGCCTACATCGGCAACCCGCTGGTGTATTGCGGCTGCGTCGGCGTCATGCCCCGGGACATGATCGAAGGCGAGCCCAGCCCCGGCGATCGGATCATCGCTGTCGGAGGCCGCACCGGTAGGGATGGCATCCACGGAGCCACATTCAGCTCCGCCGAGCTCACCGATACCCATGCAGATGAATTCAGCCACGCGGTCCAGATCGGCAATCCCGTCACCGAAAAGAAGACTCTGGATGTGATTCTCGAAGCCCGCGATCACCCCGATGGCTGCCTGTACACGGCCATCACGGATTGCGGCGCGGGCGGATTCTCTTCCGCGGTGGGCGAGATGGGTGAAAAGCTCGGGGCGGAGGTCCATCTCGAACGTGCGCCTCTGAAATACGAGGGCCTTACCCCCATGGAGATCTGGATCTCCGAGGCCCAGGAGCGCATGACCCTCGCCGTGCCGCCGAATAGAGTGGCGAAACTCCGGGCGATCTGCGATCTGCATGATGTCGAGCTTTGCGATCTCGGCTACTTCGGTACCGAAGACCGCGATCTGATCCTCAACTACGAAGGCAAGGAAGTCGGCAGACTTTCGATGCGGTTCATGCACGGCGGGCTGCCGTCCGTCGAGCGCGAAGCCACCTGGTCACCGCCCCCGCCCCCGGAAGTTGGGATTTCGGAGAGTGGGACGGGCTCACCGTCATTGTCGCAATCCACTACTTCCGGGGGCCGGGGCCGGCCGTCGATTGATGAGGCCTTGCTGGAATTGCTCGCCCACCCGAATATCGCATCCAAGCGGTGGATCATCCGCCAGTATGACCACGAGGTGCAAGGCGGTTCGGCGATCAAACCGCTCGTCGGCCCCTCCGGAGAGGGACCGGGCGACGCGGCGGTAGTAATGCCGGTGCAGGGCTCGAGCCGAGGGCTGGCCATCGCAAATGGTCTCGCCACCGGATTCAAGGAAGATCCTTACGCGATGACGCTTGCCGCCATCGATGAATGCGTGCGGAACCTGGTCTGCATCGGCACTGATCCGAGCCGCATCGCGATTCTTGACAACTTCTGCTGGCCGAGTTGCGGCGACCCCCGGAATCTTGGTGAGCTCGTCCGCGCCGCCGAAGCTTGTTACGACGGCGCCATGGCCTACCGCACACCCTTTATCTCCGGCAAGGACTCGCTGAACAACCAGTTCACCGCCGAGGACGGCACGACCATACAAATCCCGCCCACGCTGCTGATCTCCGGTTTCGGCATCGTCCCTGACATCGCCGACTGCATCACCATGGACGCCAAGGAAGCGGGGAACCTGCTTCTCTGCATCGGCAAGACCGACGGGGCGATGGGCGGATCGCACTATCAACTCCTCTTCGGCGATGGTGAGGATCGGCGGATCCCCGTTGCAGACCTTGTGCAGGGTCCGCGCAGCGCCAAAGCGGTGCATCAGGTCATTAAACAGCGGCTCGTCCGAAGCGCGCACGATTGCTCCGAGGGCGGACTGCTTCTCGCCGCGGCGGAAATGGCGTTTGCGGGTGAGCTGGGTCTCAAGCTCGATCTGCTCGCGATGCCCATATCGGGAGATCTCTCCCTCGCCGCCGAGTGTTTCGCGGAGACGCCGGGCCGGTACCTGCTGGAAGTTCGCAGGCAGGACCTCGATGCGATCGACATCGCTCTGGGCGATGTTCCCTACGCGATCATCGGCGAGTTCGACGATTCGGCGATGCTCACCCTCGCGGGCACGGATATCGAACGCGACACTTGCGAGTTGAAAGAGGCCTGGTTGGGTTCGCTTGACTGGTAGTTGAACTTCTTTGGGCCCCCGGAAGAGGGGACGAGCCCCGCGGCGGAATTCATGACACACATTCTGACGAAAAAAATCGATCGCATTCAGGCGGACCGCATCGAGCCGACTGCCTTCAATAACGAAGACCCCATGCCCACCGCACTAGTCATCACGACCGCCGGCATCAACTGCGATCTTGAACTCGCCCACGCCTTCGAAGCGGCGGGGGCGAAGGTCCGGTTCCTGCATCTGAATCAGCTCATGGCCGACCCCTCGCTACTGGATGAGTTTGAACTCATCGGTCTGCCGGGCGGATTCAGCTATGGCGATGCCGTCGCAGCCGGTCGGATCGCGGCGCAGCTCATGCGCAAGACACTCTACCCCGCGCTGCTGCGCACGCTTGAGCGTGGTGTGCCCATGATCGCTCCGTGCAACGGTTTCCAGATCGCAGCCCAGGTGGGTCTGCTGCCCGGCCCCGCCCCCGCCCCCGGGGGTGAATCCGAATCGAATCCCGAGAGGTCCGTGGCACGAATCCCGGAGGCCCCGAGGCCGTCGGTGACTCTCGCTGACAATGCTTCGGCCCGTTTCATCGACCGTTGGGTTCGAATTGAAATTCCCACGAACACGCGCTGCATCTGGACGCAGGGTCTGGAAATCGGGTCCGCTGCACGAATGCTGCCCATCGCCCATTGTGAAGGGCGTTTCATTCCTGAATCGGAGGAATTGCTCAGCCAACTGGATGCCGGGGGCCAGATCGCGGTGCGCTACGCTGCGGATGACAACCCCAACGGATCGGTGGGCGACGTTGCCGGGATCTGCGATTCGACGGGTTTGATTCTCGGCCTCATGCCGCATCCGGAGCGATACACCCGCTGGACGCAGCATCCCTGGTGGACGCGCCTGGATGAAAGCGATCGGCAGGGGGACGCCCCCGGGCTGCGGATGTTCAGGAACGCAGTGGCTCACGCGGCCCGGCTCGCCACCGTCTGAGACGGGGCTCTTCCGCCATCCTCGCCCGTGAGGCGCGGTATCATGCCGTCGTCATGTCGCGATTTTTCTCGGAAAAGTACCTCAAATACCAACGACGGTCTGAAGGCCAGACCATCGAGGAAGATCTCTTCTGCAAATCGTGCGGCTATAACTTGCGCGGCCTGCCGCAGGGCCGGCGATGCCCCGAGTGCGGCGAGGATCCACAGGCCGTAGAAGCTGGCGAGTACATCACCGAAGGAGGCGTTCGCCGACGGCCGCTCGTTGACATCATCACCATCGGCTCCGATACGGATCGCGCCCGCTGGAGGAAAGGGCTCGCGATCGCGACGTTCTGCGTATTTGCCACCATCGCCGCCCGACTGGGTTTTTTCGTTTCAGCGCTGGTGGGGGGGCCTACGAACTACCACTACGGGGTCTACCTCTCCGTGGGATTCGCCATCTCGATTACCTGGCTGTTCTCGTTGCCCTTCATTCTGCCCTCGCGTCTGGGTAGGCAGTGGCCTTGGATGAAGCCTCTGCGCTGGTATGTGTTGGGGACGCAGTGGCTGTTCGCGGCAGGTTATCTTTTGTGGTTTTATGAAATCTTTTTTCCCGGCCCCCTTGGGCCATCCATCCCGATCATGATTGCCCAGCGGGCAGTCCGGGTGGTCGCGGGAACGGGGATCATCGTTCTCTGCGGCATTTTCCGCTACGTCTCGGAGGAAGCCGAGCTGGAAAAGGCGGACGGGCGCTTTAATTTCGCCATGTGGTTTCTCCCTATCGCGACCGTCATCGCGGTTGTGATTCTCGCCACGTTCCCAAGCTACATTGCAACGTTGAAGTTTAGGCCCGAAGGCCTGCTTCATGTCATTTTCATGATGCCGTCGGTCGGGGCTCTGCTGTTCTGGTGCTTTGTGCTCTGGCAGTTCGCCCAGGGTTTGCGCGAGATGCAGCAGCGCGCGAGCTGGTCGCATCGGCTTGTCGTAACGAGCCGCAGCAGAGAAGCGCGCATCGCGGACAAGCGGGGTGAAATGGAGCGGGAACTCGAGGAGAAAGTCCGACCCACACCTGAAATCAAGGAAGATCTGGCGCTGGAGGAAAATAAGGGGCGGTCTCGCAGAGAGATCCGCTGATAATCGCCGTGGACTCACGCGGCGGTTACCATGGTCGCCCATGACCGGCGCGGATGACCAACCATCTCACAAGGATGAAGCCTCGCGCAAGTGCCTGGCCTGCGGTTACGACCTGCGCGGCCTGCCCGTGACACGGCCATGCCCGGAGTGCGGCACACCGCCGCCCGTTCCGGGGGCAGTCGACGATCCCCTGTCGCTGATGCCGATTGAAATCATCAGGAGATTCCGAGCGGGATCGTGGATTGCGACCGCATGCGTGCTCGCGGTGATGATTCAGCGCCTGGGCGGTTTATGCCTCGCAGGCAAGACGACCGTTTCGGCGGTGGTGTTGCTGGCGCTGTCCCTTCTCTGGGTGATTGCGGTCCGGCGATTGACCCCGGCGCTGAATCTCCCTCAGGCGAGATTCCACGGCTTCCACCGCGACAGCAGGCTCCGCAAAGCAGCGAGATTTCTGGGCTACGGCTGGCTTCTGGCCGCCCTCGCCTTCTGCCTCGAAAACGCCATTACCCGCGCCCCCACGAGTTCGGCTTCGCTCATTGGCTTGTTGCACACCGTTCAGACGATCGGCGCAATCGCGGGCCTGGCCGGCGTCATCGTCCTGACTATCCTTTTGTTGAATCTCGCTCGTTGGACCCGTGATGACACCGCGGCGAGCGCTCTGAACCTGGCCCTGTGGGGCGTTCCGACCATGAGCGTGATTCTGCTGGCGGCCAGGGCCTTTTCGCCACTGTTCATCATCGTCCTCGCCTGTTTCGTCCTCTGGGTTTTCTGCCTCGCCGCCCTACCTTATGGCATGCTCTCGTTAAGCAAATCACTGATGTGGTCCGTCCGGCACGCCCGCGAACACCACGAGCGCCTTCGACGCCGCAAGGAGAGGGAAGAGCGCGAACGCAACGAAATGCCGACGCCGGGATCGTGACCCGACCCCTGCATCAGGAGATAATTGGCAGTATGTGTCCGTGGCCCGCGGCGGCTGTCGCGAGCTACTTGTATACGCCCCAGAGGCTGAGGATTGTCACCAGGTCCAACACATCCACTTCGCCGCTCATATCAAGGTCCGCGGTACAGTCTCCGCCTCCC
>PJEL010004914.1_pt1 | contig 10875 bp, 9 predicted proteins | sample 1853271 | NCBI WGS metagenome assembly PJEL01 (sample SAMN08108733, study PRJNA415343) | Invertebrate metagenome, whole genome shotgun sequencing project. | host: Globobulimina | place: Sweden: Gullmar Fjord | collected 2015-08 | reverse complement strand
CAGCGAGGTATTGACGGGGATGACCAGGATGAGGGGCTTGCCGCGGGCCATTTCAACCGCAAAACCCTCGTTCCGGTATTTCCTCCATAGGTTTGCCAGGTCTTTGGCCTGCTGGGTCGGTTTGCCGTGCCAGATGGGCGTTTCCGCCCACCCCACCAGGGAGGGCAGCAAACGGTAGCGTTTACCGACGCCGGGCTTGTTGTCCCTGAACACCGTACCGCGTTTGGCCATGTTGTCCAGAATCGTTTCGATCTGCACCCCTTGCTCCGGATAAATGGATTTGGCTTCCTCGAGAGGCGTGTTTTGAAAGGGTAGCTTCAGGGCCACCTCTGCTTCCTGCGGGGTGAACAGCAGCATTAAAATCTTCAGCAATGATGGGGCCATGGGCGCGCCCACAACCTGTCCCGTGTCAAATTTCTCGGCCAGCTCGTCGAATAGATTCATGTTCGTCATAACGCTCCTCCCAAATTGAACTTCGAAACGTATAGCTCAGGTAAATTTTTGTAGATATCAATCTATAACATATTCTTAAAATTTCATATTTTTTATCTTGCTTCCCATAATTTTGAGATAATTAACCGGCAGCAAAAATAAATTTTTCCAGTCCGCAAAATTTCTTGCGGATATCATATTCATTGAAATTCGCCAATTATCTTTAAAACATCAGCTTGACACTCTTACCGGATTTTAGTTCCTCACTGAGTTTGAAAGTTTTACCTTCTGAGTTCAACACTTCAAAATCCGGCATGTCCTGGCCGATGTCGGGAATATCTTTGTTCATTCGTTTCTCCAAATATAAATTTACTTATCTACCCGCAATGCAATACTTAGGCTTTCAGGTTACTATAGTGGTTCCACCATCTACGGGGATAATCTGGCCTGTAATAAAAGCGCCGGCTCTGCTGGCAAGCATGATGGCGACACCAGCGATATCTTCAGCCTTGCCCCATCGATGCAGGGGAATTGCGGCACACTCCTCTTCGAAAAGTCTTTTATCGTTGCTGACATATTCCGTCATTTTAGAAAAAAACCGTCCTGGTGCGATGGCATTCACCCGAATGTGGCTGTCGGCAAGGTCTTTGGCCAGATTTCGAGTTACCTGATGGATGGCAGCTTTGCTGGGACCGTAGCTGTAGTTGAAAATGCTGTTGCCGACCATTCCTGCGATGGAGCCAATGTTGATAACACTGGCGGTTCGACCTGCTGATTTGCCTTGCTTGAGCAGCGACAGCAGCGCTTGCGTCAGGAAGAAGGGTGTCTTGACATTCAGGTTCATTACTTTATCCCATCCCTTTTCAGGGAATTTTTCAAAGGGAGCCCCCCATCCGGCACCCGCATTATTCACCAGCACATCAATGCTTTCTTCGTTTTTTGCAAGAGCGGTTGCTAATTCCTGTATTCCATCCAGTGAACTGATATCCCCGGGTAAAGCAATGCATTCACCGTATTGAGACAGTTCCCCGGCGGTCTCAATACAGGCAGCCGCCTTGCGTGCGGTGATATAAACCCGCGCCGCTCCGGCTTCGAGAAAGCCGCGCGCCATATAGGAACCCAATCCCCGAGAACCTCCCGTGATTACACAAATTTTGTTGTCCATTGAAAACAGAGTTTCAAACATCATTCCCTCCAGATTGTATTAATAAATGGTAAAATTAAAGCCTCCGATTCGTACAATACTCAGGTACTAAAATAATCTCAAAAAAAGGCGAGTAACAATATGCCTGCCTATGTCCTATCGATGATGGGCAGTAAGCTGTTTGGAGGCAGCATCGATATCTCTATGAGCTAAAAGATGTGTTGTATTTTGCTTTTAGCTTGTTAACGGTCGATTCGGGCATTAGCCGTTTCGATAAATATAGCTATATGCGTTAATTGCCGGTACGCCGCCAAGATGGGCATAGAGGACCTTCGACCCATCCGGAAAATAGTCTTTTCGGACAAGATCAATTAGACCCTGCATGGATTTTCCTTCATAGACCGGGTCTGTCATCATGCCTTCCATGCGAGCACAAAGCCGAATAGCTTCATTTGTTGCTTCTGATGGAATTCCATAGGCCGGATAGGCGTAGTCCTCCACCAAAACAACATCATCGGCTGCTATTTCCCGACCGAGTTCAACCAATTCAGCTGTTTGCTGCGCTATTGAATATACCTGCGTCTTGGTTTGTTCGGGTGTGGCAGATGCGTCGATACCAATAACGTTGCGTGCCCGGCCGTCCTTGGCAAATCCGACCAGCATTCCGGCATGGGTGGACCCGGTTACGGTACAGACAATAATGAAGTCGAATTTGAATCCAAGATCGGCCTCCTGCCGGCGAACTTCTTCGGCGAAGCCAACATAGCCAAGTCCGCCATATTTGTGTACAGAAGCACCGGCCGGTATGGCATATGGTTTTCCGCCTTTGGCTTTCACATCTTCCAAAGCACGCTCCCAGCTTTCGCGGATGCCAATATCGAATCCTTCCTCGACGAGGTTAATCTCTGCTCCCATCACGCGGCTCATCAGGATGTTCCCAACCCGGTCGTAGACAGCATCCTGGAATGGAACCCAGCTTTCTTGGACGAGGTAGCACTTCATGCCTATTTTAGCGGCGACGGCCGCCACCTGGCGAGTATGATTTGACTGTACGCCACCGATCGATACCAACGTGTCTGCATTCGAGGCTATGGCATCGGGCACGATATATTCGAGTTTTCGAATCTTGTTGCCCCCAAACGCGAGCCCTGAGTTGCAATCCTCCCGTTTGGCGTAGAGTTCGATATTGCCACCGAGACTCTCCGACAGACGATTTAGTTTCTCAATCGGTGTTGGGCCGAACATAAGTGGATAGCGTTCAAATTTTTTCAGCATTGTAAACCTCCATCAATAATAGCCGTAGTCCTCGCATGAACGGGCGGAAAGAAAGGCAGATTTGTTTACAGTATCTGAACTTTTGCAATATAAAATTTTGTACAGATACTATAGCAAGATATCTTTAATTTCGGTTCATCTGCGATTATTTGGAGAACCGTCAAGTCAAGTAAATGTTTGTCTTTACGTTGCGTTCCCCATATGGCTTATCATTGCATCCTTGATGTCACCCCAGTAGGCGTTTAGATTCGGAACCACATGCCCCATCCCCTTCACAACCATGAACTCTGCCTCTGGAATCGCTTCAGACGTTGCCTTTCCCCCAGCTAAAGGTACGAGAGGATCCTCGTCACCGTGTATAACCAATGATGGTGTTTTTAGCTTTCCAAGTTCATCTGTTCGATCTTTTTGAACCATAATAGCAAGATATTGGCGGCCTGTACCCTCTGGGCAGAATGAACGATCAAAAGCTTGAGCTGCTATTTTTGTATGAAATTCTTCATCGAATGGAAGCCCTGATCCATAGATTAGCTTCAGGAAATCAACCGTGTGCTCAATAGCGCCATCTCGATCTTTTGGGATTGGCTTCATCATTGCTTCCATAGCCTCTTGTGATGGAAGAAATTCACCACGGTTCCCACTATGACTGTAGATGGAGGTCAAACTAATCGTCCGTGAAGGATTATTGATAGCGAATGTCTGAGCAATGAACCCTCCCATAGACATTCCACAGATGTGCGCTTTCTCTATCTTCATTTCGTCAAGCAAACCAACAGCGTCACTGCTCATGTCCTCGATTGTGTAGGGTACTGAAACTTTTTGACCTGAGAATAAAGCCATGATCTTTTCCATGATTTCCTCAGAACTGAGTCCCTCAAATTTCGTTGACAACCCGGAGTCTCTGTTATCGTATCTAATAACGTAGAATCCATTATCGGCAATCTGTTGGCAAAATTCATCTTGCCAGTGGATCAACTGGCTTCCAAGCCCGATGATTAGGAGCAATGCAGGGTGTGATGATTTCCCAAAGGTATCATACTCAATCTGTATTCCGTTCGCACTTGCTGTTGCCATTTTTGCCTCCTTATGTTGCCTTGAAGATTCATTGCACAGTACCACTCATCCCCTGGCCACTGTATACACACTCCATAACATCCATCCCATACTCAAACCCACAGCGAGGGCAAACAGTCCCATGGGCTTGCAATCTCAGGTGTCTCCACAGTACCGATATTGAGATAATCTGCAGAAAACGACACCTCCGAAAACCTGTAATAGCATAAAATATCAAAAATTACCCTTAAACACAGATATGTAGATGAAAGCACCAAAATTTAAATCCTCAGAAAACTCTGGCTTACCTGCTAATGTGCCTAAAAAATCGGTCGCACTGAATGCACAATATGCATATCGCCTGAATTAACATGGCGTCAAGATATGAAATATCGTAGATCGCAGTGCACACTTCTTGTCAAAAATTGCTGAGATTGTCAGGGACATCAACTTTTGCCCATTAGATAATTATGGTTGAATGGCCACATCATCCGGCTCTTGAACCATTAGGCATTGGTATTTCGGGCACTGCAAGGCAAGGAGTAATGTTGTCGGTATAGCCAATATCGAAAAGCATTCCTTGAGAGACCTCACCAGCCATTTTCTTTTCAGGTAGATTCAGTACGAATAGAGCTTGTTTTCCCTCGATTTTCAGCGGATTGGCACGCTCTTTCTTTATTCCTGCAAGCATTGAACGGGTGTGATCGCTAAAGTCAACAGTTAGCTTCATTAATTTGTTTGATTTTGCCACTTCTGATACTGAGGTGATAGTTCCGACTCGTATGTCAAGTTTTTCAAAATCTTTAAATGAGATTGTTTCTTTAATCGGAGATGGTTTCATTGGTTCGTCCTCTGATCTTTCACGATTTTAAATCCTTCCATCGATTGCTGATATTCTTAATTTATTGAAACCAAATCCGGAAATCTGCATCCGATGTCTCCCTGAATCAGGTGCCCGCTGGGCTGCCGCCATAGGGAATTAGGTCAGCGGGTACGTCGGCCAGACCAAGCGCCTTAAGTTTGTCCTCGGTGGGCAGACCGGTTTCCGCATCCCAGCCCCTTAGCCGGTAGTACTCGGTTTTCAACTGCTCGAAGTCGTTGCGATCGAGGGTGGCACCCTTACGGGAGACCGGTCGGCCCTGGGGACCGGGAACCAGAAGCTCGGGGTTGTTGAAAGTGTTTTCCAGGGGGGTGTCGAAGCAAAAATCCGGCAGGGTGTCGCCATCGCGTCCGCTGCGCCCATCATGGATCATCACGGCCCGCTGCAGGTTGGCCAGGCGTTCCCCCAGACGGTCGAGTCCGCCGCCGGTCCACACGTTGCCGGTGACCGCTTTCAGCACTTCAGCCAAGATGTCCGGTCGGAACAGTTCCACCATGCATACGTTCCAGGAAAAGAGGCACGTTCCGGCGCTCTCCTTTACCATGATGCGGTCCTGGACCCTGCGGGCCGCCTCGGCCTTGCCCTCGCAGGTGCTATAGTCCGCGGCTTGCGGACTGTTCCAGAAACGACGGGCGATAAATTCTACATCCGCGGTGTCGATTTCGGGCTGCTTGGTTCCCAGCCAGCGCAGTACGGTGCCGCCGATTTCAACGGCCATGGCGAGGGGGTGACGGGGCTCGAGGGCGAACAGCAGGGCATTGGCCAGGTACAAGCGGGGATGATAGTAGATGTAGGTCCCGTCTAAGCCCACCTGGTCTCCCAGCAGTGCCTGGGCTTGGGGCCCCAGGGTGCCGGCAGCCTGGCGGGTGCCCTGGGCCAGGATGTCGCCGAAACCCTCCCGATGGCTTATCATGTGGAGCATTTTGCGGATGAAGTCCAGGCTGCCCATGGTTTCCAGGGGCAGCCCACAGGTCCGCTCGCTGAGGACGCCCGCCTTGTGGCAGCGGTCCAGCCATTCCAGCATGATCAGGATGGCGTTGGTATCCAGCCCGTGATCGTCGCAAAGGCGATTGGCCTCGAAAGGCACCTGGTTTAGCCGGCCGTAATGCTGCTTGGCAAAGCTCTCGTATACGGGACCGGAGGCGCACATGTACTTGCCGCTGCGGCCGTCGGGCGTACGGTGTGACGAGCGGTCACAGCCGATGATACAGCCGTAGCAGATCTGACGGCGGGTCTGCATTCCAGGAGGGGCGGCGAAGGTCTTACCCGGGCTTTTCAGTTTGATTTCTTTCAAAAAGTCGGTCAATTCAGCCAGGGCGGCCGGGTCGGCGGCCGTCGGTTTGAAATCGCCGCAGACGGCGACGGCCTTGAGATTTTTGGCCCCCATGGCGGCCCCTATGCCGCCGGCCCCGCAAGAGTCCTCATCGGCCAGAACTGTCGCCAGGCTGACCCGGTTTTGACCGGCCGGTCCAATGGCCAGTACCCGCACGCCGTGGCCCAGATCGGTCTTAAGCCGTTCGCGGGTCTCGGCGGCGCCACCCCCCCACAGGTGGTTGGCGGATTTGAATTCACATACCCCGTCATGGATGTAGAGATAGACCGGTTCGCTGGATTGCCCGCTGATCACCAGGGCGTCGCAGCCGGCAAACTTCAGGTGAGCTCCCCAGCTACCACCCAGGTTGTTGACGTTGAAGGCTGCAGGTTCGACCACCGGCGAATGGCCGCACATCACCCAGCGCGAAGCGGCCAGGCCCGGGAACCCGGCCAGGGCCCCGGTAGCGATGACCAGCGGGTCGGATCGGCCGGTGGCCAGGGATTGTTCCCAATACAGGCGCGTGGCCAGCCCGCGACCGCCCAGGTAATCATTGGCATAATCGGCAGTGGGCGTCTTCGTGGTTGTGCGTGCGTTGAGATCGCAATGCAACATAGTTCCGGCATATCCTGCCATTTTGAGACTCCTCTCAGGTGGAAAAATGAGGTTGGCAACCAGCGAGTAGCCCCGATCAATAAGCGCCTTGATTTGGGCCGAAAAGCCCCAGAAAAAGGCTATAATTTCTTGGCCACGGCCCGAATGCTCTCGTCGGCTGCAGCGATGGTATCGTCAATGTCCTGATCGGTATGCTCAGTGGACAGGAACCAGCGTTCGAACTGGCCCGGATGGCAGTAGATACCACGTTTCTGAAGCTCTGCGTGGAACGCGCTGAAAATGTCGTCGCGCACATAGCCTACAGTGTCGCGGTAGTTGTACAAACGGTCGATATCGCTGTCGCCGATAAACACCTGAAACAAGGGTCCAATACCCTGGCCGAAGCAGTGAAAACCGGCCTCACGAATGACACGCACGAGCCCCTCGCGCAGGCGCTCGGACAGTTCGAACAAACGCGGGTACATGGTCTCCTTGTCCCGCTCGATGCGTTTCAAGACAGCATCGGCGGCTGCCAGCACCAGGGGGCTGGCGGTATAGGTCCCGCCGTGCATGACTTCGTTCTTGGCCTCGATATCCATGACCTCCTTGGTACCGCCGAAACAGGCCGCCGGAAAACCGCCGCCGAGAACTTTGGCAAAGGTCGAGATGTCCGGTTTGACGTTGTAATATTCCTGAGCTCCACCCGGAGCGATCCGAAAACCGGTCATCACCTCGTCGAAAATCAGCAACACGCCATATTGTTCGGTGATCTTGCGCAGCCCCTCCAGATACCCTTCCACTGGTGGAATGACACCACAGTTGGCCAGGGCCGGCTCGATCAGGACGGCCGCGATTTCAAAATGGCGTTCGCGGATGGTTTTCTCAATCACCTCCAGGTCGTTGAACGGCTGGATGATCAGTTCGTCCACGAAGGCCTGGGGCATGCCGGTGCTGTCCGGCAGCCCCCGGGGGGCATTGTGGCGGCCGGCGGCCATGGTCAGCGCCGGGTGATAGCTGACAAAGTGCAGATCGCTCCAGCCGTGATAGGCCCCCTCGAACTTGATGATCTTGTCTTTACCGGTGTAAGCCCGCGCCAGGCGAATGGCTGCCATGGTGCTTTCGGTCCCCGAACAGGTGAAGCGGATCAGGTCCACCGAAGGCACCAGGCGCTGAATCGCCTCGCCGACCTTGTAGTCGAGCTCGTGGGGGAAGCTGAAGTGGAATCCCCTGGTGCTGATCTGATCTACCACGGCCTGGACGATATCCTTGGGGGAGTGGCCGAATAGCAGCGGACCGTAGCCGAGACAGTAGTCGATGTATTCGTTGCCGTCCACATCCCAAATGCGGGCTCCGGCGGTGTGGTCGATGCATAATTCGATGCCTGCACGCAGGCGTGCGTAAGAACTCTCACCGCCGGCAATGCTGTGCCCGATTCGTTCAAACAATTTCTGCGAACGTTCAATGTTGTATTCGGTCATGATTACCTCCTTATTTTAAAAGTTTTCAAAAAAAAGATGATCTCTGCCACTAGCCAACAAATTGTAATTATGCCGGATATGCTTTGAACATCATAAGTTATCCTGGCATGCGGCCAATGTCAAACAGAATAGATGTTTGGCTAATTGCTGAGATTTTCAGGGACATCAACTTTTGCTCATTGGATAATTATGGTTGAATGAGCCACATCATCCGGCTCTTGAACCATTAGGCATTGGTTTTTTCTCCTATGTTGTTTTATCAAAATTGTGCCAATCTTATGAAAAGTGGATTGCTAAAAACGTGAGTGACCCTACCAACAATTCACGTTGTCATCAACCTGTGATTTATTGAGATACTAAAAACAATCATTTTTTTTAGCCTAAAACTAATTATTTTGCATTTATTTCCTCGTCTGCTACTATTTGCGCAAGGGGCAGAGTATGGAAAAACACTTCATCAGACAAGATCATCAAGTCATCGGCGCTCCGGTCAGTCGGAGGCAATTCATCCGGCTCACCGGGCGGGTCGGACTTGTAGGTGCGGCTAGAGGGCTGACCGGCGGACTGTTCAGTTGCAGTTCTAACGTCAGTCAGGCCGATGCGGCCGAAACCGAGGTCCTGCCGGGCAGGCCCTACCACCACACCGCCGACGGTTTCCGCAACCCGCCTGGAAGCCCGGCCCACAAACACGATTGGACCGCCTGGATTAACCACATCCGGCGCGAGATCGGCCGGGACGAACCCGAGGTACCGGCCGACCACTTCCTCGGTCATAACGCGGCCGAGAAGGCACTTCTCGAAACGGTCTCCGCAAACAGGTTGACCTGGCTGGGCCACTCCTCCTTTCTGCTCCGTTTGAGCGGTCGAAACATCCTCTTGGATCCATTTCTGTCCGACTACGCTACCTCGATACCACCATTCGGACCCAAGCGCTTTACCCCGGCCGGACTGCCGGTTGAGAAGCTGCCCGGGGTCGATCTCCTGATCATTTCCCACAACCACTACGACCACCTGGACCGAACCACCCTGGAGGCGCTGCCCAACAAGGATCGTATCCCGGTCATTGTACCGCTTAAGTTGAAGAAGTTTATAACCGAGTTGGGTTTCCGCGATGTGACCGAACTGGACTGGCACGATACCAAGAAGGCCGGCCCCATCACGGTGACCGCCATGCCTGCGGTCCACTTCTCGTCCAGGAGCCTGTTCGACCGCAACGAGACCCTGTGGGCCGGTTATTCCGTCAGTGATGGCCACACCAAGGTCTATTATAGCGGGGATACCGGCTACCACGCGTTGTTTAAAGAGCTCGGCCGTCGCTATGGTCCCTTTGACCTTGGGATGGTGCCCATTGGGGCTTACAAACGGGCCTCGAACTTGAAAAGCACGCACACCACCCCCGAGGAGGCCGTCCGATTGGGTCGGGACTTGGGTGTCAAGACCTTGGTCCCCATGCATTGGGGCGCCATCGTGTTGAGCTACGAACCGCCTTTTGAACCGCCGGTCCGGTTTCTGAAGACCGGTCTGGCCTCTGGATTTTCAGAGGACCGCCTGTGGAAGATGGCGGTGGGGGAGACCAGGGTCCTGGTCTGAAACTTCGCCTTTAGATAGCAAAAATTTTTTCCACTTGCCTCAGTCCGGATTCGCACCAGCGTATGACCGACAGGGCTTCATCTAAGGCGGCCACTGAAAACTCGGTTGAAAACGGTTTAAAAAGGAGAACACAATGCGGTGTGGGGATCCTTGCCGGACCATGGCTAAAGTCAAAAGGCGTGCGCGCCATCGGCACTGCCGGAGGACCTGAAAAATGCAAGATTGCAAAGGCCAACGGCTTTGAAGAGGTGATTGACTACCGGTCCGAAAAAGTTGTTGCGCGGGTCATGGACCTGACGATTGGTCAAGGTTATGATAATTTTCCGACCGGCTTTTTGGTTCACCAAAGCCAAATGCATCAATTTCTCTAAACTGGGTGCTATAGTTTTTCACCAGACCGAGGCCTTCAATGATAAGATCGTAGTCTTTCCACGCAAAAACTTCTAATCCCACCGGAATTTTTTGTTGACTAATTGTTAATATGCACGGTAAATTAGCGAGTATGTTTAAAAGATACCTACAAAACAAATTGCCGGAAGCCAGTTTTTTTCTGTTCGGACCCAGACAAGTGGGTAAAAGTACCTTGCTGCATTCCGAAAAGCCGCATTTGAACATAGACCTTCTTGATCCCGAACTTCAGCTATCTTACAACAAAAACCCGAATCTTCTTCGGCAGCAACTCGATGATCTTGCTCCCGGTAAAAACCAAAAGATACTAATTGATGAGATCCAGCGCGTACCGAAACTTCTGGATATCGTGCATGCCATAATGGAAAAAAGACCTGAGCTCCAATTCATCCTCTGCGGTTCTTCAGCACGAAAATTACGTCACGGTGCATCAAACCTTCTGGGAGGGCGGGCCTTATATCGCACCATGCACCCATTGACACTCAATGAATTGTCCGACGATTTTAATCTCCAATGGGTCCTCTCATACGGTTCTCTCCCTAAAATATACAGCACACTTAAACAGAAGAAAATTAAAGAAGCCCAAGATTTCCTTAGGGCTTACGCCATCACCTATCTCAGGGAGGAAATCAAGGCGGAAGCCCTGGTACGGAACCTTCAAGTATTTCAAAATTTCTTAGATATTGCAGCGGCCCAATATGGTGAACAG
>PJEL010004913.1_pt1 | contig 10876 bp, 10 predicted proteins | sample 1853271 | NCBI WGS metagenome assembly PJEL01 (sample SAMN08108733, study PRJNA415343) | Invertebrate metagenome, whole genome shotgun sequencing project. | host: Globobulimina | place: Sweden: Gullmar Fjord | collected 2015-08 | reverse complement strand
TGTGGTGGCTGAAGGGGTAGAGACTCAAGCGCAAGCGGACTTTTTAAAAGAAAGCGATTGCGATGAAGCTCAAGGCTATTTTTACAGCCGTCCTAAATTAGCCGAAGAGTTAACGAGCTTTCTCAAGCACTAGCCTTATACGATTGCTATTAGACGCTAAGCCGTTTTACCGCAATGACATCACCTGGCTGCATGCTGTTGAGCTGAATATTACCAATCCGAACCCGGGTGAGTGCTTTGAGTAAAGACGCTAGATCGGTCGGGCAGATAAACTCGAAGTGACACTTATCGACGACCACTTTTTCGGTGTCTGCAAATTGCCGCCTGATGTAGTCATCGTCCGCAATTATTTGAGGGAGGGTGCCGAGCCTTTTTGTAGCCTGCTCCGATAGGGCAATCACATTGGATATGCGTAGGAAACGATTATAGGTCGATATTGAGGCGACTCGATAATAGTGTCGTACCCAAAAGCCGCTGTTTTTATAATTAAACACAAGGCGTGGCGATGCGATTAAAGCACCTTGTTGGCGCATTTCATTGCACAGAGTCAGTAAGTCAGTACCGCTGACTAATATATCGGCATCTAACAGTATGCGTTGTGAATGAATAGCATGGGACTGCCCCAGGTTTATCGCATTAGTCTTGGAGGCTATCTCAGTTTCGACGATCAATAGTTCACTATTTTTGCTTTCTAACTGAGCTTTATTCTCTCTGGTAAATCTCTCGACAACACGGGCGGTGTCATCATGGCAGGCATTACACACGACAACGATTTGAGTGTGAGACAGTGAGCCATCAGACAAGATTGAGTTTAGCGTCCGAGTGATAACTGACGCTTCATTGTACGCGGGTATGATAATACTAAGCATTCTATTTACCGGCATAACAGCCATGGTGGTAATTTGACCATTATGATGGGGTTAAAATTTCAGGAACTTAGGGTAACAGGTTTGGATATTTAAGAGAATTTCTTTCGCGTTTATGCTACTGAAGAACTGTTTTGTTGAGCTGATGATGTTGCTTGTGGTCATGGTCTAAAAAGAACTATAATCCGTCGCTTTTCACACTTGCTAAGTCATCCTACGTAATCTTATAGGATTAACCATCAATACTCTTGCTTAGTGTTCGCTTAGCTTTCTGGTCAGTTCAGTCATCAACACGGGGCTTTGACCAAGAGGGATTAGGCTTATAGAGCTTAGGTTTACGGGGAACGGTTTATGAGTTTAAGTGATGGATTCATCACGTTATTCCAAGGATGTGATGATTAAGTCACAAGTGTGAAGTTTAGTGGTCGTAAACCTAGAGTTGATAGAAAACTAACGAAATATTTGTTAATTCCATCGATATAGCTGCTTTACTCATCTATTACCTGTTGTGATGGTGGTTAAGTCAAAGGCTTTACATTACAATGTCGTGTTCATTTTAGCGCTCTGGTGCACTTTCAATACCGAGAGATAGGTACAGTAGTCAGTATGTCCGAAAAAGTAATTTTGGTTATTTATGGTCGAGGCGGTCACCAAGAGCAGATGCGCCGTTTATTGATCCAGCTAAGGAAAGCTTCTCCAGATTTGAAGTTTGTTTCTATTGCAGATGTACCTGATACATTGGGGGCATTACAGCATCTTGAATGCCCGGAACCCAGAGATAAGTTTGCAAGGTGGAGCTCACCTTTTCGGTTATGTTATGCAGGTATCGTCAGTTTAGTACAATGTCTACGTCTTTCTCGTCAGCATAAAATATCCGGGATAGTATCGACAGGCCCGGGTATGGCGGTACTACCCTCCATTTGGTTTAGGCTATCAGGTAAACATGTGGTGTATATCGAGTCTTGGTCGCGTTTCTTTTCTGGTTCACTAACTGGCCATGTCATGTATAGAGTGTCTAATTGTTTCTATGTACAAAATCGCAGCATGAATAAAGTATTCCCTAAAGCTAAATATGCAGGACGGTTATGAACATTTTTGTAACCGTCGGTCACACCCGGTTCGAATCTCTTTTTAAGCAGCTGGATAAAATCTGTCGTGATGAATGGCATTTTGTATCACAGATGTCAGATGGCTCCTATATTCCGAAAAAGGGCGATCATTTCTGCTATTCCGACGATATTCAATCCCATTATAAGAAAGCCGATGTGGTTATTACTCATGCTGGTGCCGGTACGGTTTTTAATCTTTTAGAGATGGCTAAACCAACCATAGTGGTAGCTAACACCGATAGGGTCGATAGCCATCAGGAAGATCTGCTGCGCTTTGTTGAGAGTAGCCAGTTTGCTCAGGTTTGCAGAGATCTGTCGACCCTGGAAGCGCTATTGGATAATGTGGCAGATTTCACCGCGAAGCCTTATCACAGTGAACCCTTTTTCGCAGCGAATGATATTGCGAAAGTGTTGAAATTAATTGATTAAGTTTAAAGCTACATCTTTGACTATATACAACTTAGGTAATTTTTGATGTCGAGTGAAATTGAACAACTGAATTCAAGTACAGAAGTGGTCTCTTTTAGAGCCATGTTTGCCATGCTGTGGCGAACTAAATGGTTTATCATCGTTTTCACCGGCCTGGTATCTGTAGCGACGGTTTTCTATGCCATTAGTCTGCCTAATGTATACCGTGCTTCAGCCATTTATCTGCCTAAGAGTGCCGACGATAGTGGTGGACTTGCCAAGTTAGCCGGACAATTTGGTGGCCTTGCTAGCATGGCGGGTATCAACTTAGGTGGTGGTGGAGCCGATAAAACTCAAGCAGCTTTAGAGTTTATGCGTTCACGTGCATTTTTGCAGTCATTTATCGAAAAACGTAATCTTTCTGTACCTCTTCTAGCCGCCGAAGGCTGGGATCAAGCAACGAGAAAATTGATCATCGTTCCTGAGCTTTATGATGAAACGAGCCAGAAGTGGGTTCGTGCCGCTCCTCCTGGTTTCGCTGTCATTCCTTCTGCGTGGGAGGCCTATGATACGTTAAATAAGATGATCTCTGTCAATGAGCAGTCCAAGAAAGGGTTTATCAAGATAGAGATAGAGTATTACTCACCCGATCTTGCTGCTCAATGGCTAGGTTGGTTAGTAGAAGACTTGAATGCATATTGGAAAGCGAGAGAACATGAGCAGACTCAGAAGAGCATCGCTTTTTTAACTAATCAGGCAGAAAACGCCCAGCTTTCTGAGCTAAGAACGGTTTTTTACCAACTTATTGCCGAGCAAACCAAAACAACTATTCTCAATGAAGTCAGTGATGAAGTTTTGTTTGAGACAATTGCCCCTATTGTTGTGCCAGAGCAGAAAAGTGCACCTTCCAGGGCCCTGTTATGTATTGTCGGGTTTATCTTAGGCTTTGTTTTGTCATGTATAATAGGGCTATTTTATTGTGCAATCAGACCTATAGCATTTCGAGCGAATAAACGATAACTTTTGCTGTTCAGAGACTCTAAATGCACAGTCAGATAATTCAAGAGCGTAACACTAGATTTATAGTGCTTCTACATCACGTGGTGATGTGGCTGATGGCTGGCTATCTTCTATCAGACATGATTTCTGGTTTTTCGTTAATAACGCTTGGAATCGACCTGAAATTTTCGATAGTTTACAAGACACCATTATTTGGCCTTTTGTTACTGCTTATCGGGCGTTACCGGTTTAAGCTAATGCTGGTCATACTTGGTCTTATTGTTGTTTTAATGATTGCTCCGGTGATCTCTTACTTCAAAGTTTTACAACCAAGTATGTTCTTTTTTGATTTTGGCTACGTGATTAAGTTACTGATGCCAATGACCATCTTTGCTTACTTCTATGTAATGAGCAAAGAGGCTCCGGAGTGGTCATATAAGTGGGCAAAATTGATTCTTTGGGCGTGTTTTTTATCACTGTTATTGAATTTTGTTTTTGCTGCCATGGGCATGGGGCAGAACACCTATAACACTGGTGGTGGCAAAACAGCAGGCTCAACAGGTTTTATCTACGCCGGCAATGAGTTAGGTCCGACTTTCCTCGTCATATTTGGTTTTGCTTTACATAAGGTCTGGAATGATCGGTCTCGTTCACTATATGTTCTATTGGCTGTGATCACTGTAGGTTGTGGATTAACGGTCGCGACTAAAACGACGATGTTGGCCGCGTTAATTTTAGTAGTGATGATCCCTATTGTTAATGAACGCCAAAATTTGTTTCGTTTTACAAAGTTTAAAGCAAAGTTGATCCTCCCAATTGTTGTTGCCTTAATTGTGTTGATAATCAGTTTATTTGAGATTTTAGACCAAATTGGTTTGTTAGGCCGTTTTCAGTTTTTCTATGAAAAACGGGGCTTAATTGGGATTATTTGGTCGAATAGGGACATGTTCATTGCTGAGGCTATGTCTATATATATTCACCAAAGTAGTACCGTTGAACAGTTTTTTGGACAAGGTATTGCAATAGGGTTAAAGCATTCTGTTGGTAAAGGCTCTGCCGAGGTGGACTTTGTCGATGTGCTGGTATGGTTTGGATTTATCGGTTTATCTCTTTGCCTGACTTTTTATCTTTTTTTGATAAGTTTATCTGTAAAGTTAACTGTGAGGGCATTAAGTGTTCATGCTCCTGTGATTTTTCTCGTGAATAGCCTTTTATTCTTACTATCAGTTTTAAGCGGCCATATATGGATTTCAGGAACATTAGGTATTGCGGTTGGTGTCGTGAATAGTTTGCTATGGTATGAAAAAATGGACTTAGATAAAAGCGCCGTCAGCGTGAATAAGTCTTTGAAGGCCGACCCAAATTATTAAGTTAAGATTTTGAAATTATAAAGAGAAGTGTAATGTTTAAACAATCTAAAATAGCTATTATTGGCCTTGGTTATGTAGGCTTACCTCTAGCGGTAGAGTTTGGCAAACACTACCCTACTATGGGCTTCGACATCAACAGCTCTCGTGTTGATGAGTTAGTATCGGGTATAGATAATACTCTTGAAGTTGAAAGCGAAGAGCTGCTAGAGGCCAAGCATTTAACTTATACCTGTGAGCTACAGGATATTAAAGATCACAATATCTATATTGTTACTGTTCCTACTCCAATCGATGAAAATAATGCTCCTGATTTGACACCGCTTGTTAAAGCGTCTGAAGCGCTTGGCAAAGTCATCTGCCAAGGTGATATCGTCATCTATGAGTCGACTGTGTACCCAGGTGCTACGGAAGAGGTGTGTATCCCTCTTATTGAGAAGATCTCTGGACTTAAGTTTAATGAAGACTTCTTTGCCGGCTATAGTCCTGAGCGAATCAACCCGGGTGACAAAATAAACCGTCTGACGACGATTATGAAGATCACCTCAGGTTCGACACCAGAGATCGCCGAGTTTGTTGATCAGCTCTACTCTTCAATTATTACTGCGGGGACCCATAAAGCCTCTTCGATTAAAGTCGCTGAAGCTGCAAAAGTCATCGAAAATACTCAACGCGATCTTAACATCGCTATTATCAATGAGTTTGCCAAGATCTTTAACCGTTTGGATATCGATACTGAAGAGGTGTTGAAAGCCGCCGGCACCAAGTGGAACTTCCTGCACTTTAAACCAGGTTTAGTCGGTGGTCACTGTATCAGCGTCGATCCTTACTACTTAACCCATAAAGCGAAGGAAGTTGGTTATATTCCTGAGGTTATCCTTGCAGGTCGTCGAATCAATGATGGCATGGGGGCCTACGTGTCGACTCAGATGGTTAAGAAGCTTTCGAGTGAGAAAATTCATATCGATGAAGCAAAAGTATTGATTTTAGGTTTTACCTTTAAAGGGGACTGTCCTGATGTACGCAACACTAAGATCATCGATGTAGTCAATGAGTTGAAGAGCTTTAACATCTCTGTCGACGTATATGACGGTTGGGCCAATCCTGCGGAAGTTAAGCATGAGTATGGTTTATCATTGATCTCTGAATTAAAACCAAATGAATATGACGGCATCATTATCGCTGTCGATCATAGCGAGTTTAAAGAGATGGGCATAGAAAAGGTCCGTCAACTTGGCAAAGACAACCACGTTGTTTATGACGTTAAGTATGTTTTCGAAACAAATGATTCAGATTTGAGGCTGTAATAATGAAAAAATTTGCACTGATAGGTACTGCTGGCTATATCGCACCAAGACATTTGAATGCAATCCGGGACACGGGTAACGAACTCACCGTCGCCATGGACATCAATGATTCGGTCGGCATTATGGATATGCACTTTCCTGAGTCTGAGTTTTTTACCGAATTCGAAGAATTTGCTGCCTATGTTGAAGATGAAGCTATTAAGGGCAATAAGCTAGATTATATCTCTATCTGTTCGCCTAACTATCTGCATGCTCCACACATGAAGTTTGCTTTGAAAAATGGCATTGATGTCATTTGTGAAAAGCCGATGGTGTTGCACTCCGATGAGATAGACATTTTAGCTCAGTATGAAAAAAAGTACGGTGCGAAAGTTAATACTATTTTGCAACTGCGTCTGCATCCCTCAATTCTTGCCCTTAAAGAAAAAGTGGCAAATGCACCTAAAAATAAGGTGTTTGACGTAGAGCTAACTTACATGACGTCCCGTGGTAAGTGGTATTTGAAATCATGGAAAGGTGATAATGCCAAGTCAGGCGGCGTCGCTACTAATGTCGGTGTACATTTTTACGATATGCTTCATTTCATCTTTGGTGATCTCAAACATAATGAAGTCCACTATCGTGATGAGCAGACTGCTGCAGGTTATCTTGAGTACGCTCAGGCTCGCGTTAAGTGGTTCTTGTCAATTGATGCGAATAATCTGCCAGACAATGCCGTTCAAGGTGAGAAGAAGACCTATCGCAGTATTTTGATTGGCGATGAAGAGCTGGAGTTTTCTGGTGGTTTTACCGATCTACACACTCAAAGTTATGAACGGATCTTAGATAACAAGGGTTATGGTCTGGAAGATAACCGGGTTGCAATTGAGACTGTGGAAATAATCAGAGAGCAAGAGCTAACCTCTAATCCTGAAAACTACCACCCGTTAATGAATAAGTTAGTTTAACCAATCACACTTCTATCTATATTGCTCTGTAAGCCATTTCCGTAATGGCTTACAGACGAGTTGAGTCATTATGAAATATACCCAACATGAAACTGCCATCATCGATGATGGTGCAAGCATTGGTGATAACACGCGAGTTTGGCACTTTGTTCACATTTGTGGTCAGGCAAGTATTGGTGAAGGCTGCTCGCTAGGGCAGAACGTTTTTGTTGGCAATAAAGTTATTATTGGGAATAACGTTAAGATTCAAAATAACGTTTCCGTTTATGACAATGTATATATAGAAGATGATGTGTTTTGTGGGCCTAGTATGGTCTTTACCAACGTTTATAACCCACGCTCTTTTATCGAAAGAAAAACTGAATATCGCGATACCGTCATCAAACGTGGATCAACACTCGGTGCTAACTGTACCATCGTATGTGGCGTGACTGTAGGAGCGTTCTCATTAGTCGGTGCCGGCGCTGTGGTAAATAAAGACGTTCCCGCGTATGCCCTAATGGTAGGTGTTCCCGCTAAACAGATCGGATGGATCAGTGAGTATGGCGAGCAACTTCCTCTTCCTCTTCAAGGAGAAGCGGAGTGTGCTTGTGAGCATACCGGGGCAAAATATATCCTAAGCAATAACACATTGACTAAAGTGAGTTAGACATTATGCAATTTATCGATCTTGCAGCCCAATATAAACACCTTAAGACGCGTATTGATGACCGAATTCAAACCGTTTTAGATCACGGTAAATATATTATGGGCCCGGAAGTTGCGGAACTGGAGTCTCAACTTGCGGACTATGTTGGTGTGAAGCATGCTGTGACCTGCGCGAACGGCACCGATGCTTTACAACTCTGTATGATGGTGTTGAATATTAAAGAGGGTGATGCTGTTTTTTGTCCTACTTTTACCTTTTTCGCCTCTGCAGAAGTTATTGCCTTTGCCAATGCGACTCCTGTGTTTGTCGATTCTGATGCGCAAACGTTTAATATCTGCCCTAAGGATCTTGAAAAGAGGATCCTGGCAGTTATTGAGGAGGGTAAGTTAACTCCTAAAGCTATCATGGCCGTGGATCTATTTGGCTTGCCCGCCAATTATCCTGAAATCCAGAAAATTGCCCATAAGTATGGTCTTAAATTAATTGAAGACGCCGCTCAAGGTTTTGGTGGCGAGATTAATGGCCAGCGTGCTGGCAGCTTTGGTGATATAGCCACAACCAGTTTCTTTCCGGCTAAACCTCTTGGTTGTTATGGCGATGGCGGAGCCGTATTTACCAATAATGACGAATATGCCGTACTACTTAAATCATTTAGGGTTCATGGTAAAGGCAGTGATAAGTACGACAACGTAAGAATTGGCATGAATAGCCGTTTAGATACTATACAGGCTGCCATACTACTTGAAAAACTGGCCGTATTTCCTGAAGAGCTGGTTAATCGTAATAAAGTGGCATCTTTCTATGATGCCAAGTTAAGTGATAAATATGCTACTCCGAAGGTGCCTGAAGGCTTTTTATCATCATGGGCTCAGTATACTTTGCTCGATGATGACCGTGATGCAGTCATGGCAGAATATAAAGCCAAAGGTGTGCCAACTATGATTTACTATGGCACCTGTATGCACCAGCAGACGGCATTTAACCATTTAGGGTATCAGAAGGGAGATTTCCCTGTCGCTGAGCAATTAGCTGATCAAGTTTTCAGCCTGCCTATGCATCCTTATCTCGATTCTGATTTGAAAATTATTTAGGAGTTTTTTGTGTCTGATATCTTGTCGTTAATAGGCCGAACAAATACGCTTTTTGAAGCGGATATTGCAAAGCGTGACAGTTTGCTATGTCAGGAAGTCGAAGCTTCCTCTTTTCTTGTGTTAGGTGGTGCAGGCTCTATCGGCCAGGCAGTTACAAAAGAGATTTTTAAGCGCAAGCCTAAGAAGCTTCATGTTGTAGATATTAGTGAAAATAACATGGTTGAACTGGTTAGAGATATCAGAAGCTCTTTTGGCTATATCGATGGTGACTTCCAAACATTCGCATTAGATATTGGTTCATTGGAGTATGATGCCTTCATAAAAGCAGATGGAGAGTACGATTATGTGCTTAACCTTTCAGCTCTTAAGCATGTACGTAGTGAGAAAGATCCATTTACACTGATGCGAATGGTTGATGTTAATGTGTTTAATACTGAAAAAACACTGCTTCAGTCTGTAGAAAAGGGAGTAAAGAAATACTTCTGTGTTTCAACAGATAAAGCAGCGAATCCGGTAAACATGATGGGGGCTTCTAAACGCATCATGGAGATGTTTTTAATGCGTAGAAGCCGTGACATTTCAATCTCAACAGCTCGATTTGCTAATGTTGCTTTTTCTGATGGTTCTTTGCTTCATGGTTTCAATCAACGTATTCAAAAGAGGCAACCCATTGTTGCCCCTAAAGACATTAAGCGCTACTTTGTCACGCCTCAAGAGTCAGGTCAGCTTTGCCTTATGTCATGTATTTTTGGCGAAAATCGAGATATCTTTTTTCCTAAGTTAAGCGAAGCGCTGCATTTAATCACCTTCGCTGATATTGCGGTTAAATATCTTGAACAATTGGGCTACGAACCGCATTTATGTAGTTCTGAAGATGAAGCGCGTGAATTGGCCAAAACACTACCTCAACAAGGTAAGTGGCCATGTTTGTTTGTTGACAGCGACACAACAGGCGAGAAAGATTTTGAAGAATTTTTTACCGATAACGAAACTTTAGATATGGACCGTTTCAATAATCTTGGTGTGATCAAGAATGAAGCGATATTTGATGCTGAGTTAGTAACACATTTTGAGCAAGAGATCGCTAAAATGAAGTCGGATAAAGAGTGGAATAAAGCGATGCTCGTTGAGCTATTCTTCAAAATGATTCCAGATTTTGGCCATAAAGAAACTGGCAAATACCTTGATAGTAAAATGTAATTCTATCAAAACCACATATCTATTTTTGTAGGCAATAATTATGAGTTTCAAAATACCCTTATTTGATTTGAACTTTGGCAAAGAAGAAACTGCAGCGGTAGTAGCAACTCTTGAAAGTAAGTGGCTTTCGATGGGACCTCAATGCGTTGAGTTAGAAGAAAAATTTGCTGCGATGTGTGGTAGTAAAAGAGGTGTTACAGTGACTAATTGCACTGCGGCACTTCACTTAGCGTTAATGGCAATGGATATTAAAGAGGGAGATGAAGTTATCGTCCCTTCACTGACGTTTGTGGCGACGGCAAATTGTGTTCGTTATGTCGGCGCGACTCCTGTCTTTGCTGATATCACCAGTCTGGACGATCTGACCATTAGTGTGGAAGATCTTGCCAAGAAGATTACCGCCAAAACTAAAGCCATCATTCCTATGCATTTCGCGGGCTATCCTGCCGATATGGATGCAATAATGGCTCTGGCGAAGAAGCATGATCTAAGAGTTATTGAAGATGCCTGCCACGGTCCTTTATCTGAATATAAGGGAAAAAAACTGGGTAGTATCGGTGATGTTGGATGTTTTAGTTTCTTCTCTAATAAAAATATTAGTACCGGTGAAGGCGGCATGTTAATCACTAACAGTGATGACATCGCCGATAGAGTAAAACTTTTACGCTCACATGGGATGACAACTATGTCTTACCAAAGAGCTTCTGGGCATGCGACAACTTATGATGTTGTTGATTCTGGTTACAACTATAGAATGGACGATCTCAGAGCGTCTATCGGTCTTGTACAGATCGGTAAGTTACAAGCTGATTTAGAAAGCAGAGCGCAAGTACGCTCATGGTATTTGGAAGAGTTGAAAGATATTCCAGGTATTGTCATACCTTTCCAAAACCGAACCGAATTTTCATCAAATTACGTAATGCCAATTATTAT
>PJEL010004912.1_pt1 | contig 10878 bp, 11 predicted proteins | sample 1853271 | NCBI WGS metagenome assembly PJEL01 (sample SAMN08108733, study PRJNA415343) | Invertebrate metagenome, whole genome shotgun sequencing project. | host: Globobulimina | place: Sweden: Gullmar Fjord | collected 2015-08 | reverse complement strand
ACTGTACGGGGGGCTGGGCGCTGAGGCATATAAATTTTTCCACTAATGGTTACTAAAGAAGTTATTTTTGTTTTTTCGAGGCGATTGCCGGGAGTGATTTAAGATAAGTCGCAATGGCAGAGCGATCCTCCGATGACAATTTTGACAGATTGCCCTGTACTGACACCATTGATCCGCCAAAGCTGTCAAATTCCGGGGTCATCCCTGTCTCGAACGCGAAGATGATATCCCGTTCACTCCATTTGGCGATGCCGTCTTCATGGGGTGTTATATTGGGTGTTGAGCCTGATTTGTCACCCCGGGGTCCTTCAAAAGAGGGTGCGCCTGCAAATCTGGAGGAGGAAATCTCTCCGCCAAACAGATCCCGCGCCGTATGACAGGCACTGCAATGACCGGGGCCTTCCACCAAGTATTCGCCGCGCTTTTCGGCACCTTGGCGCGTTTGTTGGTAAGGGTAGGGTTGTTCATCAAGATAGAGGATCTTCCAAAGTCCGAGGCCGCGCCGAATAGTGAAGGGAAAACTGAGATCATGTTCCGCAACCTCGTTCGTATTGATCGGAAGGTTATCCAGATACCCCTTTAGATCCATTAAATCCTCAATAGGCATGCGCTGGTAATTTGTATAGGGAAAGGCGGGGTAATAATGTTCTCCATTAGGGGAGACACCGTTAATCATGGCGTTCAGGAAATCAGTTAGATCCCACGAACCGATACCGGATTTTTTATCTGGACTGATATTGGGAACCTTGAAGGTGCCAAACGGGGTTTCAAGGGAAAGGCCACCGCTTAAAATCAGTTTATCAATGCCTTTTGCGCCCGGCGCCGCGTGACAGGAGCTGCAACCACCCGCCCAAAACATCAGTTCCCCATTGGATAAATCCACCTGATGATCCGGAATTGAGGAGGCGTCGACCTGTTTTGGCAAAGTCAGATAGAAAAAGACAAGACATCCCGTTAATCCGAGAAATGTCAGGGTGACAATAGCGTTTTTAATCACAGAGGCTCCGATTTAACAAAGGCGTTCCATGGAAACACAGGCCATGGAACGCAGTACTCGTCCTATTTTTTGGAAGCGCGGAAAGTCTCGTGACAGGCCTGGCAACCTTTGCCAACCGCACCAATATTTGCGCGAATTGCATCAAGGCCGTTACCGGCAACACCGGCCATCGCCGCGGTCGCAACAGCAAGTGAATTATGTGTTTCGGCGACTTTTGGGTAATTGGTCCAGATATTGGCTTTGGCATTGGTTTTTCCAGCAAGTCCGGGTGAGGACATGTCAGATCCCATTGGCCACATGGCCCCGTTATTCATCATGACTGCCGCATTGAGGTTATTGGCAGACGTTTGTGCCAGTGCCGCGTCATATTCTTTTTCACCCTTCGCTATGGCTCCCAATATGCCAATGTTAAACGCGAAGATCCGCATCACGGATTGGCGGGCTTTTATTTCGTTTTCAAACTCAGCTGCAAAAACGTTGGGAGACAATGCGACAAGCGCAGCAACAATGCCAACGACAGAAAGAACCTTTTTCATTTCGATAACTCCAGAAGAAATTCAATGCTGATCATCATATATATTCATATTTGCAGATGACAATTGACCAATAACGCATATTATATGTGCAAATACGCACGTTAAAACTGGATGAATGATGAGCAGTATTAATTGGGGAAATCTGGAATATGTCCTGGCTGTGGCACGAAGGGGGTCGCTTGCGGCCGCGGCGCGTGAGTTGAAGGTTGATCACACAACAGTTTTCCGGCGTGTTGTAGCCTTTGAAGAACATGTTGATGTGCGAATTTTCGAACGTCTTCGAAGTGGCTACATATTAACACCGGAGGGAGAGGTGTTTCTGGATGCAGCTAAGTCAATTGAAAAGACAGTCGCAGAGCTTGACCGAAAAATTGCCGGCAGTGATACAACGATCAGCGGGCCTTTATCTATCACGACAACGGATTCAATATTTCCGTTTCTAACCGAAGAGATAGAAGAATACAGGAAGCAATATCCTGCGGTTTTTGTTGATCTCACAATAACCAACAGCCGGTTGGATCTGGATGTGCGAGATGCGGATATTGCTATTCGGGCGTCGAGCGCGCCACCACTTCATCTGGTGGGTAGGCGCATATGTGATATCAATTTCGGTATTTATGGCATTCCCTCAATGATATCTACGGATGAAAAATTCTCCATGGAAGATTTTCAATGGATAGGGCCTTCGTCGTCCTGGGCGTTCTTTGTTGGAGAATGGATGGCGCAGAATATCTCGCCGGAAAAAATTGTTTTGCATACCAATAGTTTTATCAGTCAAAGAGCTCTGGCAGAAGAAGGTGCCGGGCTCGCTATTCTTCCCCGGTTTTTGGGGGACGATTCAGAAAAACTGGAGCGTATACCGGTCAATGTTGACGATTTAAAATCGGGGCTTTGGTTGTTGTCCCATAAAGATATCTTGCGTTCCCGCAGAGTGAAGGCCGCAACAGATTTCTTCTATCAGGCTCTTAGCCGAAAAAAAGGAGATTTCGAAGGTTACTAGGAAATGCAGTGTTCCGTTTATGTGAGCGCTGCTTCCAGTTTTCTCATTTCTGGGGTAAAATCGGCTTTTAAAAGTGATGGAATGTCTATTTTACAAAGCAGCAGGCTTCGAAGAGATTGTAAACGCAGGGCGATGTTGTCTGATTGTAACAAATCAAGCAAAAATGAGGTTGCCCACTCGTTCTTTATGACACTTAAGGACCGAGCGATCTTGTAGGTCAGGAGATCGTTGTGTGGGTATTTACCACTTAACTCTTGCAATGGCGCGTTGGAACATCCGGTTTTCTCTGTATGGATGATATGTCCATAAGCATCCAGTGCTTCACTCAATGCCGAAATGTCTTCTGACGTTTGAATGTAGTGTTCCAGCGCGGGTAGTGCAATGGAACCAATCTGGTTCAAGGTTCTTGCAGCAATGTCACGAGGCAGGGGATAGGACTTTTTATAGAAACCGGTTTTCTGTAATTCCTTTTCCTGATTTTTGCCGATTTTACCGAGTAGATTGATAAGCAAGGGCACAGACTGTTCACCCATTGCAGCGAGTGTGTTGCAAATTTCAATCTTGGTGTAGAGGCTTTTTTCCAAAGTGAGTTGTTGGCATAACTCGTGACTAACGGCAGCGGTTGGGTGTTTTTTTAAATGAATGGCAGCGCAAGAACGTAGAGCTGGGTCTGTCGATTGAAGTTGGCCCAAAAGCTCCTCTTCATTGAGAGCAACATATTTTGCGATGTCAGTTTCATTCACTTCACCGCGGGAGCGCCTTTTTGCAGATAGATCTGTCATGGTTTCAAATACATATCGACGGCACCAAAAACACCGTCGATCAGCATTTGTGCGCCAATGACGGCAAGGATCAGACCCATGAGGCGCGTGATGATGGCAATCCCGGCATCACCGATCAAATGCAATATCTTCTGACCAAAGATGAAGGCTGCGAACGTGACAATACAAAGGGCACCAAAAGTGGAAATGGTCACCGCAATTTCAGACCATCCACCAGCGGCAGAATAATTCATGGCCGTTGCGATTGTGCCGGGTCCGGCAAGAATGGGGACAGCCAGCGGAGAGACAGCGATATCGGTTTTATGCTTATCTTCGGGATTATGTAATTTAGAACTTTCTCCATGCAGCATCTGACATCCAATCAGGAATACCAGGACACCGCCCGTTAATCGCAGCGCTGGAAGGGAGATCCCGAACAGATGAAAGATAACTTTTCCTGAAATGGCGAAAACTGCGATGATACAAAAGGAGATGAAAAGTGCCTTGAAGGCTGTTTTTATTTGAACAGATTGCTTTTCGTCACCGGCAAGCCCTACAAAAATAGCTGTATTGGCAATAGGGTTCATTATAGCAAAGAAGCCCAAAAAAACGCTGATCATATGTTGATAGGTTTCACTCAATAGCCGGCCTCATGAAAGACTGCAGTAAATCAGCTCACATCTTCAAGTTTTTTGGTCTCTTTGTCTTCTCCTAATTTTGCGCGAATTGAGGGATAGTTAAAAGAGGCATATCGAAGGACCAGAACAGCAAAGGCCAGCATCAGGATGCAGCCTGTCACCACCAGCAAACCCAGATGTGGGGTTTGAATGGCGTTGATCAAGTCAACATGTTCCAGATTGACCATTCCAATGAGCAAACGGGTGAGGGCGGTAAGGGCGACATAAATCAGAAAGCGTACCGGCATATGATTGGTAGTGAAGTAAATCCCGACCATGGCGCCGAGTTCCAGGAAAATAAACAGAAGCAGGACATCTTCAACAGAGGCGTGTCCCTGATCAACCATCTTCAAAAACTCAAAGGCAGCCGCCCAGACGATGGTGGCACCAATGGCAAACAGTGCCAGCAAATGAAAACCGCTGACCAATGCTTCCCCGATTTTATCTGCAAAATTGCGAAATTTCTGATTTGCCTGTTCGATCCAGTTTCCCGTTCGCGTCATTCATATCCCCCTGTTTGTGGAATGGTGATTATTCTAAATTACCAAATTATGAAATGTAACCTTGAGGGGCAACCAATGCTGTTGGGTCAGCGACATGTTTTTCATCATGTGGCAAGGAACCGGTGTATTTGCGAAAAAAGCACTCCCAATTTCAGGGAATGCTCTCATCACTTCCAGTGAAAGGTGTCTACTTCGCGAAAATTATCCGGCCTCCCGGATTTTCTCGATGAAGTCGCCCATTTCATTTTGTAGAAGGTTGGCTTGCTGGGAAAGTTCATCTGCGGCTTTTTCAATCTCACCAGCAGTAGATTCAGTCTCATCTGCACCCTTTGAAACCTGGACGATATTGCTACTGACCTCGCCAGTTCCTTTAGAGGCCTGCTCAATATTCTGGGCGATTTCTGAAGTCGCAGCGGATTGTTCTTCCACTGCGGATGAAATACTGGATGAGATTTCATCAATTTGCCCGATTGTCTGACCAATACCTTCAATTGCAGAGGCGGCTGTCTTCGTTGAATTTTGAAGATCATTGATTTGCTGACTGATTTGATCAGTTGCTTTTGCAGTTTGATCCGCGAGGCTTTTAACTTCGGTTGCAACAACAGCAAATCCCTTGCCGGCCTCACCGGCCCGTGCCGCTTCAATTGTCGCGTTGAGAGCCAGCAGGTTGGTTTGCGCCGCGATATCGGTAATCAACTGAATGACATCATTAATTTTTTTGGAGGATTCAACAAGTTCTGTGACTGCGCCGCGGCTTAAGTCTGCTTTCGAGACCGCATCTTTTGCAACGGACGATGAGGTCGCCACTTGGCGGCTGATTTCCTGAATGGAAGAGGAAAGTTCATCAGCTGCTGTCGCGACGGTATCAACATTTACCGAGGCCTGTTCTGAGGCAGCTGCGACTGCTTGTGTTTGTCCATTCGTGCGTTCCGCTATTGATGTCATAGAGGCAGAAGATGACTGCAATTCAGTGGCAGCACCGGCAACGGTTTCAATGATTTTGGCGATACGACCTTCAAAGTCGCTGGTAATATTTGTCAGATACTTGAGTTTTTCCTCGCGCTTTTCATTTTGCACCTTATCTGATGTCTCTTTTTCGATGCGGGCCTGTTCTGTAGCATCGTGCTGTTGTTGTTGCTGCTGCGTAATCTCTTCCCGGTTTGCTTCCGCCTGAGTTTCCAGGCGTTTATTTTCAAGCGCATTTTCCTTGAATACCTGGACAGTCTTGGCCATCTGGCCAATTTCATCACTTTTTTCCAATCCTGACACCTCGGTGCCCAGCTTTCCGTCAGCCAGATCACTCATGAACCCGATCATGTCTTTAATAGGGGATACGATGCGGCGGGATATGATCCAATAAGCAAATCCTACTAGAAAGAGGGAGGATAGCAGGGAAATAATAAGGATAACGTCGGAAAGTGTATTGCTGCGGTTGAAATTACCTGTCAAATTTTTCTGTTCAGCCGTGTTTTGGATGGCGATTTCGGCCAGAATTGTCTTCATCCCGTTCAATGCCGGTTTGTCGCTGATTTTGACTTTTTTGTCGATCTGTTCAGGGGTTGATCCAGATCGCGCAAGGCTGATAGCAGTTCCCAGGTTATCCTGATAGGCTTTCACAACACTTTCTATGTCTTTCAATGCCTGCTCTTCGGTTGCTGTTGTATCAAGGGTGCGATACAAATCGATCGCGGACGTTGCTTTTCCCAGATTGCTTTCAATTTTTGCAATTCTGGGCGCGTCCTGACGCAGGACGTAATTCTTAAACTGATGGATCATGCCACCATATCCCAAAGCCATGCAAAGCTGACTGAGGACTTCTGTTTTTGTTGTACTCTCATTTGAGGATTGACGGTCCGCAGAAATTGAAGTGACAAGAACCTCAATGCCCTCAAGAGCCGGCTTGTCACTTATTTTAACAGCTTTGTCGATGCCGCGTGAGTCTTTGCCCCCTTTTGCAAGGCCTTCAACCATATCCATATTTTTGAGGTAGAGTGTGACGACACCGCGAATGTCATTGAGGGCTTGACGTTCTTCAGATCCTACGCCCGCATTTTCATACTGATCCAGTGCTGCAATGGCTGCGCCGCCACCATTTCTGATTTTCTGGATCCGCGCGGCGTCTTTACGAAGGACATAGTTTTTAAATTGATGAATCATTCCGCCGTATCCCAAGTGGGTTACCAGAACATCTACTGCTCTGGCTTTCGGGGAGGATCTATCCTGATATTGACGCCAGATTTGAGATGCGTCTTCAAGCTCAGATTTGATAAGGATGGAACTGCTGACAAATGTCACGCCGGCGAGGATAATGAAAAGGATCAGGAGATTACCAAGAGTGCGAATATTCATCATTTATATCCGTTAAGTTGTCACAGGTTTCGTAGCTCTGCTTCGCGCGATGTGAAGAAAGCAGGGGCGGTGAGAGTATGGTCGGTTAAAAATCGCTAACCGAGCAAATTCATTTGTAATTTGGTAAAGGGTAAATATAAATTAAGTACTAATATCATACGATACTATTATACCTGTACAATATATTTAGAGAATTGATTTGAATCAATTCTCGTCATCCAATTGAGGTGTATTAGTTCCGAGCGAGCGGCCTGTGTCTCGTCAATTTAGGCGGCACTCTTTTTATCGAACTTCCCCCTCATAGTTGTTAGTTTGTCAAACAAATGAGAACCGCTATGGCGAATGTATACGGGGAATTTATCGAACTGAGATCTTGAAGTAGTTTTTAAAATCGGGAATCTTTGCACTGCTTTTGCAATCAACGTGAGACGGGTCGATAATGGTTGTATTTTCAGTTGGCTCATCGTTTATCAGGCTGTGGGAGGTGAGAAGGTCACTGGTCTTAAGCGCAACAGCATAAAGGGAGGCCTGTGATGCATAGATATAGTCTGCGCAGCCATCCAATTTGGTGTCGAGTGGATATGCACTGGAAATGATCAGGCCAACTTTATCTATGGTTGAGGCGAGCTGGATAATTTCGGCGGCCGATAAACCTGAGAAACCGGGTTGGAATTTTAAGGGGGCCAATGTGGAGGCGGATAAGTCTTTGTGTGGCTTTTTCTCGGCAACCATCACCAAATCAACTCCAATTGACGGGCTGGGAGAGGATGATAGCGTTTTCGCAGGATTGAGATAAACATTGCCCTGCATGTCTTTTTGCCCGACGATATCAATTGCTCTTTCCAAGAGAATTTTTTCCTGTTCCTCAATGAGTGTTTGGTTTAGACGGCTCAGCGCAAACTGGTAGATCTGCTTCTTGTCGGCAGTACGCGCGCTGTCTCTGTTCTCTACAAATTCCAGTTCAATTTTTACCCGGGCTTTATCATCTTCTTCAATCAGGAAAAGATATTGACCAATGGCAAATTTTCGAATGTCAGGTAAAATACTCTCATCAGCGTAAATATTATAAAGCGAATTCATATCCCTTTTTGCGGTTAAGGCATACATATGACGCTCGGTTGGTGGGAGTTGGTCTTTTAAGAAGACGAGTCCGCCGACAACGAGAGCACTGATTAGAATAAAAAACGAGACAATGTATTTAGCCATCAATCTTCTCCTTCGAAACATTTGATCGAGCGTAATCAATTGTTCTTACAAGGAAATCGACTGATTTAATCTATCCAGATTTTTGGTGTGGTAAATCCAGATGTCGGGAATACTCTATTATATCATTACTTCGCTAAGAACGACTATAACAATTAGAATTGTTTGAATAAAAGAATTTTGATGTAAATCTATTAAGTGCTTTTTAAGCTGTTTTTTCATGCCAGCGGTTTTTGGCATAATCGAGAGCCTCTCTTACATCCAATTGCCGGGTTGAGTTTCCCATACGCACAAAAAATGCTGAGTTTTTGCCTTCCTCTATATAGGCGGGGCGAGGACTGCGTTCTACTGTTATGCGGCAGATTTCCTGATGATCGATGGCGGCGAAGGTGAAATGAAGGAAGGGACAGAGATCGCCGCCGAGTTTGTTTTTTATCAGATCATTGATCATTCGCTCAAATCCATCGGCATTGCCATGTTTTAAAGACTGATAGTCATTTTGGAGACCCAGGATCATGCCGTCATCGGCCACCCCGATCAATAGATCACCGCCACGGGCATTGAGGAAACCGGCGATAGTCTTGGCAATAACCTTTTCGAGATTGCGGTTCACTCTGCTTTCCTGCACATCCCAACGGACCGAAGATTTAAACTCTACTCGTGCGGTTTCCCCGCCTTGTATAATCTCCGGGATTGAGCGTTTACGCTCTTCTTCAAAGAACTTCAGTTCCCGGAGTCGGTTCATATAGGCGCGGGTGAAAAAGCCGAAACACAGACCCATCATACCGCCCAACACTGCAAACATTGAAACCAATTCAATATGCAGAAGTTTTGGAACAAACCCAAACCAGAACCGAGCAAATATAAAGCTGGAAAGATCAGGGCCACCTGTACGGCCTGCTGCAAATTCCACCCAGACAATAATCATGGTTAGGGGATATAAAACAAAGATACCAACCAAGGCTCCCACAACTAGGTAGGCGAATAAAAGGGTGACGTTTCTTCGGGTATTGTTCATTAAAGCGATGGATCCAGTTTAGTGGTTACCTTGAATGAGAATGCTCTTTTATTTTAGGCTCGCTTATGAGCCGCCCTCAAGTTGTTTTCGGTAAAAAAGAACTTTGTTTGTGGCAGAATTGAAAAAACCCTGCTTGCAGCGAAGTAACAGGCAAATATACTTTAGAATTTACTTATTATTAAGAATCAATTGTTACTAAAGCTCTAATATAAAAGGGGTAAGGTAATATGTTCGCGAAGATCTGCATTTCTCTGTTAACTTCATTCTCCGTCTTCTTTTTTCTTGCCTGCGGTGTCGCCGTCGCGGAAGAAAAACCACCTTCCAGTTCAATCATAAATGACACCGTGATCTCTGAGATCCGTAAATGGTTCAAGAAACCGGTTGTCTATATTTCAATTGATGCACAGAACAAGCGATACCAGTCTATCGCCAGTTCAGAAGTTGATTCCCTGGATAAACAATGGCGGGCAGAGCGAAAGAAAGATGATCAGCCGTTGATTGCTGCCATTTTGAGCAATCCGCTATCAAATTATCTGACGCAAATACAAGCAGCTTCGGGCGGATTATTTACAGAAATTTTTGTGATGGATGCCAAGGGTTTGAATGTGGGGCAAAGCGCCATTACATCAGATTTCTGGCAAGGTGATGAAGCCAAATTCAAAAAAACCTACCCTAAAGGGCATGAAGCGGTTTTCGTGGATGAAGCGGAGTTTCATGAAGAAAGTAAAACATGGCGGGCGCAGGTTAATTTGACCTTGTCCAGCCAAAATGGTCAGCCAATCGGGGCGGTTACCGTCGAATATAACCTGACTGAACTCGCTCGCCGCAACAGTGCATCATAAAATAATAAATAATCGAGGAGGTAAGTATGCAATTTCTCCGCCACATGAAAATCGCCCGCAAACTCACATTGAGTTTTTCCATTCTGGTTGCTGTCATGGTCCTGATGGCTGTTATTTCTTTCTCCTCCATTTCTGACATTAAGCAAGCCGATACGGAAAGTCAGAATGCTCAGGAGCTTGGGTCAACCTATAGAGCGTTTCAAAAATCGTTTCTTGAGCAACGTCAAGGGCTACTCTCCTACCTTCTGACCGGAGACCGTCAAGGGTTGCAAACTTATGAAGAAGTGTCTGTGGCAACGAAAGAGTATTTTCAAACACTGCTGGAATTATCGGCTGGGAATGAGGAGGTTCTGGGCCGTGTAGAACAATTGTCGTCCTTTGAAAAAGAATGGACCGAACGTTTTGCTACTGCGCAAATTCGCCTAATGCGCAATTACTTAACCGTCAATGAAGCACGTGCCATTGAAGTATCGGGGGAACCGGATAAAGTCATTGCCAAATTTAATCAGGCAGCGCTGGAGCTGGGTAGTCTTCTTGATGATGTTGTTCAAGCATCGATTACACTGAAAGAAGAAGCTATTACGAGATTTTCCATAACAATACTTGTTGCGCTGGGAAGTCTTACTCTGATCGCCATTTTCTTTGGTATCTCCCTTACCCGTGTGATTGCAGGACCGATTGGAAGAACCACTGAAAGAATGAATGATCTGGTCAATGGTAATCTTGATGTTGAAATACGAGGCGCTGATCGCCGCGATGAAATAGGAGATATGGCGCGGGCCGTTGATGTGTTTAAAGAGGCTGCGATTGAACAGCGTGCTATGAGAGTTAAAGAAGTGGAAGAGCAGAAAAAACTCGAAGAAGCGATGGAGGCCATCAAGCGAAGCGAAATAGAACAGCGTGAAATGAGAGAGAAAGAAAAAATTGAGCAGGAAAAAGAACGGCAGCGGCATGAGGAAATGGATAAGCTGACCCAAAATTTCGATACAGAT
>PJEL010004911.1_pt1 | contig 10878 bp, 12 predicted proteins | sample 1853271 | NCBI WGS metagenome assembly PJEL01 (sample SAMN08108733, study PRJNA415343) | Invertebrate metagenome, whole genome shotgun sequencing project. | host: Globobulimina | place: Sweden: Gullmar Fjord | collected 2015-08 | reverse complement strand
ATAAAGCGAAGTTCAAAGTTATCACTCGCGCAGCACTCTAATAGCCTTTTCTCGATAACATCATGCCTTTCAAGTGAATGAAGTAGTTCTTCGCCGTAAACAATCCGGCTATCTCCGTCACTGTGATCCTTAGCATTAATCAACATCTCATCAATACATCGGTGCCATATCTCCTCGAACTTAGGAGTATCGACGGGTAGTACGCCAGTTGCAATTGAAAGCCTGAACCCATAGTAATCTAGGAAAGTCGTACCCGTTAGGGTGTTGTTAATGTTCTCAATTTCTTCGTTTATTGATTGGTGTTCACCCATTTCCAATATGGCAATGAATTGGTTTCCTCCAAGCCTTGCGATTGAATAGTCGCTGCAACTAAAGCCGAAAGAGGATTGTTGATTCTGCAAGGTTTCTCTTAGTGTTTTGGCTAGACTAACGAGTACATTGTCACCCACCTTTGCACCGTATAAATCATTGATTTTACGAAAGTCGATAATGTCCCAGCAAACCAAGTAACAGTGTGGGCTCATTGAGCTTTTTATACGTACATCGAGGTGTCGAATAAATGAGCGCCGGTTGGCTAATTTGGTTAGCTGATCGAACTCAGCTTCGAATTTTAATTCCGTAAGTGAATCAATGTAAGCGTTCTTAAGTCCGTCGATCTCACTTTGTCCGGATGACCGTTTAAAATATCTGAGTTTGAGTCCGCCAATGGAGATTTCGTGCAACAAGTCTTTGAGTGGACGCACTAATTGATACCGTACGACCATGTGTACGATGAGCATAATAGTGAATAGTGTCGTCAAGCCACCAAGCAAGGTCTGCTGAGCGATAATGGATTTTTCCTGATTGAATTTCTTTTCGCGAATATTAACTTGAGCGAGGAAGTGACGACTGTTCATCTCAACTTTAATGCTGTCTTTGGTTTGTTCAAACGACTTGATAACGAACTGAGTGTTTTCGATGTGTTCAGTATCTGATGAAGGTTCAATCAGAAGCTGCATATTGTCATCATCGTTGTATTTTATAAGCAAGTTAGACAGCTGTTTCAACGGACCATCTGCAATCAATATGTATCGGTTTAAGCTTTCGTTTGCGCGTTTGTCTTGGGGGAGTAAGTAAGGATCGATGGCTGCGACGTAGGCGTATCTTAGTTCGCCGCTTACCGAGATATAAGAGAAACCTTCTTGGGATAAGTCGTTCTTATTAATCAGAGAGGTATAGATATCGAAGACTTTCTCGTAGATGTTGTCAGGGATCTTTAAGCCTTCGAAAGGGTCAGTTCGTAATGTCGAAAGTGTGAGAGTGAACTTGGGGTCAACGACATAAATATTACGTTGACCAAATTGATTAACGTGACTTTGATTTAAGACTCGAAGCACTCTTTTCTCTAATAGAGATAGGGTGGTGTAGTCACTTGGGTTTTGAATATATCGCAAGAACTGTAGTGACGAACCAATATCTTTTACTAACAAAGATAAACCAAGTTGTTCGTACTCAGCCGCGACTAGCGCTGTATTTACGTCGGATTGCACTTCATCTAAGTACATGTGTTTCGCGTGGTTAGAGGCTAGGTTATAGGTAACCATCCCACCAATTGTAAACACGAACAATAGCGTGGGAATGAGCACAAAATAAAGCTTCTTCAATACAGGCATTAATTATCTCAAACTGTCGACAATACGGTTACGAATTTGAATGCTATTGGGTTCGAGTTGCTGATACAGATAACTGCGTTCTAATACCTCTTTGCTAGGGAAAAGCTCAGGATCATTTTGATACTCTTGAGAAGTCAGCGCTTTTGCTTTTGAGCTTGGTGTCGCAAACCATGAGTCCATCGCATTTTGAGCGGCGATATCGGGTTGCGATAGGAATGAGAGAATGGTTTTTGCTTGTGGAGATAATTCGCCATTGTTGATAGCTGCAATGCACTCTAACCATAACGTAGTGCCTTCTTGAGGAACGATGTAAGCCCAAGATGCATCATGGTCAGCATCATTCAACACATAACTGTCTCCGGAATACCCGTAGGCGAGGTCGATGTTAGCGAGACGTTCGGGTTGGTGAATATAATCGATGACGTATTCACTGCTTTCAAGATGAGGCTTTTGAGCTTGTAGAGTTTTGTAGGCGAGGCGAAGTTCTTGCTCGTTGTTGGTGAAGGGATCAAATTGATTAGCGAGCAATGCGGTACTCACCAAATCCGTTGGTTCGTAGTACATACTTATGCGGCCACTATTCTTTGAATCAGGTTCTAGAATGGTTGTCCAAGAAGTTGGCGTGTCGACTTTATCACTGCGGTACAAAATGCCCGATGTCCCCCAAGCGTAGGGGATGCCATATTCGCCACACCCATCAACCCATCGTGAATCAATGTTACCTGCAATGGATTGTTGTATTTCACTTAGATTGTGAAATAGGTTCTGCTTGGCTAACGCATTGAGCTTTACACTTTCTATAATCACTAGCTCAAATGCGCCTCGACGTTCGCTCAGTAACACTTCGTCCCTAATAGACTCATCAGAGAAATATTGTTGTTTCAACGAAATATCATAGGTATCTCTTAATTGGGTAATCACACTGTCGGATAAAAATTCATCCCAATTGTAGATATAAATATCGTTTTGTTGGCTAAACACTGTGCCAGTTAAAAAGGATGATGACGCAACAACTAAAACATTGAATGTCTTCACTGACCGATTCCTTTCGTACCGTTACTAACTAAATCGTAGCCTAAATTTTGCGACATAGTTCAAATTTAGGCCTCTAATTTTACTTCAACTTCATGCATTGCATGCAAATACCAACTTTTTGCAAACCAATTGGAACGACAAATCAGTTCTGTGCACAAGATCACTAAGCAAAAATCAGCGGAGTACTTAGCTTTCGTTATCGAAACATATAAATATTTATCGAATGATTCAAAGCCCTAAGGTTGAATTCATCTGAGTCTGGTATAGATGAAAATGAGTAGTCGGTCTGATTGTTTTGGCATTGGTATATTAACGTTTAACCACTCGAACATGTTTGTTGTATTTATGCAATAATAATGCATTAAATTTTACAATAAGGACATTGATTTATGGATGCCGGTTTAGTCGGGATTTTTGTTACCGTGGCGATTGCTCATTTTTTAGCGTTGTTAAGCCCCGGTCCAGATTTTGTCATCGTGGTGAAGAGTGCGGTTCGAAATAAAGGCAAAAAAGCGTTGGGTGTTGCATTTGGCATTGCCAGTGCGAATGCGGTTTATATTGGTTTGTGTCTTATTGGGGTCGGTTCTATTTTGGCAGCTTCGGTTTCAGTGATGATCGCTTTAAAAATTATTGGCGGTTTGTTTCTGGTGTACCTTGCTGTTCAAGCGATAAGAGCGAAAAAATGTAATTACAGTAATATCGATGTTGTCGAAGAAGGTGTCTCCATTCAAACCACTTTTCTTAAAGAATTTGTTACGGGTTTTCTATCGGGAATCCTTAATCCTAAAAACCTTTTGTTCTATTTGAGCTTATTCACGGTTGTACTGAATAATGAGGTTGGTTTCATATTTAAATTAGGGTTAGGCATTTGGATGACAGTGGTTGTGTTTGTGTGGGATGCCGCGATTATCTTCCTTTTATCTGCACCTAAAGTTCGACGAGAGTTTACGCGCGCTGCCTATTACATTGATAAGGTGACAGGGGTAATGCTTGGTCTTTTAGGGTTAACTATTGTTAAGTCGGCGTTGGTGCGTCAGTAACCTTATTAACAGGCTAAGTTCTGATTTAGATGTAATGGTCTATCGATTAAGCCAGTGGCGCGATGCCAAGCGTATGCGCCACGATAATGTTTATGCATATCGCTTCTCCTCTTAATTTTCAGTATCTACTAGTCTTCACGGATAGAACCTTTCCTCGTGTCTAAACCATTACAATTTAGGCAATTTCAACATATTCGGACCTAAGGTTTTTGTCACCTGTAGTTCCCTTTTTTCTGAACGTTACGTGAGATCTCGGCTAATTTGCTGCTAACTCCTTGTAGCACTGAGCATTTGTACTTATTGTGGCAGTCAAGATTATATGTTTCAGCATTAGGAGCCGTTGTGGTTTTAGATATATATCAAGTGGACTCGTTTACAACACAAGCTTTTAAAGGAAACCCTGCTGGGGTTTGTATTTCACAAGAACCTTTAGAAGAGTCGTTGATGTATTCGATTGCTGAAGAGATGGCAGTATCAGAAACGGCATTCTTAGCCCTCAATACGATGACGTTGAAATGGTTTACACCAGAAGTTGAAGTTAAATTATGCGGTCACGGTACGTTGGCAACAGCGCATGTGATGAAGGAAAGAGGGTTAGTCAATGTGGGTGAGGTTGTGACGTTTGATACGCTTTCCGGGGAGCTATCTGCCACGGTTTGTGACTCCACAATCGAGCTCGACTTCCCAAGTACTGTGCTTGATCTTGGATTGGATGCTAATAAAGATTTGCTGGAATATTTAGGGATGTGTGAAGACCAAGTCGTGTCATACAGTGAGTTCGATACCAAGCAGTTTATTGAGGTTGTCAGCGAACGAGTTTTATTCGATTTAGCACCAAACTTTGATGCTCTAAAGCGTATTAAGGGTCGAGGCGTCGTTGTGACGGCATTATCGTCGAACTCTGAGCTTGATTTTGTTTCGCGCTATTTTGCGCCGTGGGTTGGTGTTAACGAAGATCCCGTTACGGGTTCAGCGCATTGCGCTCTCACACAATACTGGTCAGAGAAACTAAACAAAGCGCATTTCAATGCTTACCAAGCGTCGCGTCGCGGTGGGTATGTATCGACAGAGCTATTGCCGAACGGTCGTATAAAATTAATAGGGTCTGCAACCACCGTAATCAGCGGTACCTTAAAAGTCTAAACTTCAATATCATTCATAAAACAGCAGTGTCGTTATTTAGAACGGAAACGTCATAATTTAAATCTGCTAGGTAACTACTTAAGGAATCATCGTGTCAGCCTTTTATCTGTCTCAAGTACTCGTCGCGATCGCTATTTGTTTCGATTTATTGTCATTCCAATTTAAGGAAAGGAAGAAAATCGTCACATGCTTGTTTTTTGCAGGTGTTCTTATTTCTAGCCATTTCATTTTGCTAGAACAATGGACGGCGGCGAGTTTAATGATCATTGCGACCATTCGATATTTAACGAGCGTGTTTTCTACGTCACCCAAATTTAAATATTTGTTCTGTTCCATGTCGCTGGTTGCGACAGCCTTTACTTACTCAGGGCTGATCAGTGTCTTAAGTTGTTGTGCTTCGATGTTTCAAACGTTTGCGGCGTTTAATAAAGATGACCGTCGATTAAGAGAACTGATGATCATAGGGACTAGCTTTTGGTTGGTTCACAATTACTTAGTTGGCTCGCCAACAGCGGTTCTGATGGAAGCGCTGTTTATCTGCAGTAACTTAGTGGGTTACTACCGATTCTATTTCAGAAAAAGTGCTGTGGCTTAGGGTTTATAGTTTAGGAGCTCAGGAAGCTAGGCTTTAGATAAAACGATAAAGTACTGCACCATATTCATCTAACAAGGATTAGGAGAGAGCGATGTCAAATATCTACTCGGATGTGCCTTCGTCAATACCCAACGAAATCTTCAACGACATCATTGCTACTGAGAATGTGCGGATTGAAAGAATACTATCTCATGGGCACAGTTCTCCAGAACAAGGTTGGTATGACCAAGATGAAAACGAATGGGTTATGGTGCTAGAAGGGCAAGGTGTTATTGAGTTCGAAGACGGACGTGTCGTTACCTTGTCTAAAGGGGATTACATCAATATTGCCGCGAGAGAAAAGCACAAGGTTGTTGGAACGGATAGAGACGTCGTGACTATTTGGCTAGCTGTGTTTTATCGTTAGTATTGCTATCAAGTCGTGGATAGGCAATCAGCAATACATGAAAGGGGTACGTGGTGGTTAGAATTCGAAATTACCAACCTAATGATAACAAAGCGTTATGGGAGATCTATTTCCATACCGTCCGAAATATTAACGTTCGTGACTATTCTCAAGAACAAGTTGAGGCTTGGGCGCCAAGTGATTTTGACTCTGAGCTTTGGCAAAAGTGCCTGCATCGCATACAACCCTTTGTAGCGGAGTTTGATGGCCGTGTTGTTGGTTATACTGACCTGCAACCAAACGGCTTGATTGATCACTTTTTCTGTCATCATGAATATCAAGGGAAGGGGGTTGGGAGAGCTTTGATGGAGCATGTATTCCAGATCGGTTCCGTTCGTGGTGTCTCTCGATACTTTTCAGAGGTGAGCATTACCGCTAGACCTTTCTATGAGCACCTTGGCTTTACGGTCGTCAATGAGCAGGAAGTTGAGATGCGTGGCGTAAAACTCACCAACTACGTGATGGAGAAGGTGGTCGAATAAGTGGACGAGCGTTCTTTAGAAGATCGAGACCTACTTTGAATTATTAATAAACCTTTTTAAGGATAACTTTTTCCGATCTATTGATATTGTCGATGAGTTCAAATTGTGTGCAAGGTGATTTGTCTAATCTAAACATTGAGTGAATACAAGGAGTGTTGTTCATGAGTCATGTGAGTCGGTCTAAACTATATACATTAGTGTCGATGTTGTCCTTTGGTGTTGGGGTTCTCGCCTTAGATGCCGGGGTCTCGGGGCTGTTTCCTCTCTTTGTCGTCGTCATCTCATTCTTTTCATTCGTCATTAATTCTTTTCTTTGTTTGTTCGGAGGGAAGTACGATGATGCGTTCAGTACCTATCAAGAAGCCAACAAAGCGCGCGCTGGTGCGTTAGTTAAAGGGTTCGACAGCAAAGAAAAATAGGTCTCTATCTAAAACAACGAAAGTCTCAATTTTGTTACAGTTATTGCTTTGGTAATTGTCTTTCTACAATGAAAATCCATAGCGTGACCGATAATATTGAACTCGATTGTTTGGTTAGAGGAAATGAAGTGGGAATAGAAGCTTTAGCATTTGTGATGGACGCATTAATCACAGCATGTTGCATGTATATCGCGTCAAAAATGTCTTTCGTCGTGGCTGACTTTAAATCCCTGCTTAGTATTGCCGTTATCGTTGCTTTGGTGTCATTGATTCCAACAGTGGGCTGGGTTATAGGGCTTATTCTGTTTGTATTCTTGCTCGGAAAGGCGACGCATTCCAGTATTGGTGATTGTATCTGGGTAGTGGTTTTCACCAAAGTGGTGTCTATGGCGGCGTTTCTGGTGTTTGGGCGCTTATTTGTGTAGCAACCAGTTAAGTCCTAACAGTACCGTTTGATGCTGATATTGGCTAGGTAGAGAAATATAAGAAGGGTGTGAACTTGTCACACCCTTAAAGAATTTTTATATTGATTTTCTGTCAAATAGCTTGATTACTTAGGCAGTAAAACCGCATCAATGACATGAATTACACCATTGCTCGCTTTAACGTCTGGGATCACGACCTTAGCCTTGTTGATCATTACATTTCCGTCGTCAATTGCTACCATTACAGCCTCACCTTGCACTGTTTCTGCACTACTCAGCTTCATTACTTCAGCCGCCATTATTTTCCCTGGAACCACATGGTAGGTGAGTATAGCGACTAGCTTGTCTTTGTTTTCCGGCTTCAACAACATTTCGACCGTTCCCTCTGGCAATGCAGCGAAAGCTTCATCAGTGGGCGCAAATACAGTGAACGGACCATCGCCTTTCAGCGTGTCTACCAAGCCTGCCGCTTTTACCGCCGCCACTAAAGTGGTGAAAGAGCCATTTTCCGCTGCGACATCAACGATGTCTTTCTTCATTTCATGGTGGTTAGCGTGAGCAAAAGCTGTAAAAAGCAACGTTGCAACTAGTACTGACAGAGTCTTACTTAAGTGATTCAACATATTGTAGTCCTTTGAGTTTGTCTGTTATTTCCGAGATGTATTACGAAAGCTTAAAAGCGATAGATCAACTTATTGTAGTCTTAAGCCACTTGCTATGGTTGTCGAAGTCACCAGACGAAACTCATTCTCATGGTTAAATACTTGTTATAATTCTATTTATGTAGTTATAGTTAACGAGTGATTATTCAAATAATGGATGTGAATATGAGGTTCGTTTTACCAGTTATGTTTTCGGCATTTGCTTCAATGCCCGCTTATAGTGGCCTTGCTCCAAGTGAAGGCTTCAGTGGGAACTTCAGTGTTTTGGCCGGTTTTTACTCGGATAGCAGTAATCTGAGTACCGAACAAGATTCGAATCAAGCAAGCCTTACCATGGAAGGGGATAGTGAAAATCAGGGGTTACTCGGCTTTCTTGGAACTGTTCAATACACCTTTGGTGAATCCCTGACTCATCAAGTTTACGCAGGTACGACGCGAGAGGATATTGCGACGGGTACCATCGCCTTTGAGATTGGTTATCGACATCAACTCTCAGGCGGCACCATATTAGACGTTTCTGTGTTGCCGACACTTATCTCTGGTAAGGCTTGGGCGGATCCTTATGCAGTAGGCGTTAATCGAAATGAAACGGATGTAAAAGGTAATGTTGGCCGACTCCAACTGACCAACATCGGCGGAACCTCCTTCCGAACGGATTTCGCAATTGGTCAATCTGACGTTGATGATGAGTTATCTGGTACCCAAAATGAATTAGGTTTGAGTGACGAAGAAGTAGGGCTATTGGATAGAGAAAGAACCTATGTGTACGCAAAAGCAGGGTACCCCTTCATCTTACCCAATCAAGCTGGCGTGTTCGTCCCATCTATGGTGTATTTCAATTCAGATGCAGAAGGCGGTGCACTTAGCTTTGACAGTTATGGTATTGAACTGAATTATGCGAAGAGAATCGGTCGTCATGGTTTTGTTGTCACGTTAGATGCTAGTGATCGTCAGTACGACGAAGCAAACCCAATTTATGGTAAAGCACGTGAAGAGAACGAATACGGCGCCTTTCTAGCTTATGAATTTGGTGGCTTGATGGGTTATGAAGATTGGTCGTTTATCACCTTACTTGGCCTAAGAACGATTGATTCCAACATCGATTTCTACAATTCTGAACAAGTATTGGCGAGCGTTGGTGTCGACTATAAATTTTAACGGTTACACATAGCCGAAGCACTCGCTAGAACTTGGGTTCTGCTTTCGCTTTATTATTTGTTACGTTATTTCGAGCACTTACCGCCTTTAAGGTTGTAGGTGCTCGTTGCTATCCGTAATATGAAAAATAGTTTAGATCTAAGATCAGATAATAAGGAAGCGCTTTGGAAATACAAATTAGACATCTTGAACCTACCGATAACCAAGATATTTTTGATATTTATCGACACTCGTCAGTATTAGAGAATACTTCACAAAAGCCTTTTCTTAGTTCTGATCAAGTGGAGCGACTGTTTGGTCACTCAGACCATTTCACTTTAGTTGCGGAAGTTTCTGGCAAAGTCGTCGGTCACATTACTTTATTCATGACCACTAAGGTGAGAGACAGACATTGCGCTGGACTTGCGATAGCAATTAATCCGGATATGCATGGTAAAGGGGTCGGTAAGGCATTAATGCAAGAAGCGATCAATCAAGCCGATAACTGGCTAAACCTCGTTCGCCTTGAGTTAGAGGTTCATGCCGATAATCACGGTGCGATTGCGTTATATAAAGGCGTGGGTTTTGAACTAGAAGGCACCAAAAGGCTGAGCACGTTCAAAAACGGGAAATACATCGATATGTTGTTGATGTCCCGAATTAGACCTGACTGCCTTTGATCGTGAGCTACTCGTCTGGATTTAACAGGCAAAATAATATCGGTAATATCGGTAATATCGGTAATATCGGTTGAACAAAGCCCTAAACAATTCGTTGTTTGGGGCTTTTTATAATGAGAGCACTAATTGTTGTCGATCCCAAAACCGTTACGCAGCGCAAATTGAATCAGTTCAGTATGGTTATCGAGTTCGAGAATATCTAACATGCGGTATTTATGTGATTCAATCGTTCGTGGGCTTAGAAACAGAATCTCCGCACATTGCTTAGCTGTATAACCCTGTGCTAATTGAGTCAGAACCGTACATTGCTTTTTGGTCAGCAACAGTAGCTTTTCACTTTCGTTGATGTTGTCGGCTTCATCGCTGGTGACACTGCGCGTCATTTTAGAGTGCTGCCAAAAGCAGAGCCAAATGTCACTGAGCAACTTGATTCGTGTCATGTCCGTCGTTTCAATCGGTGTGTCGTAACGGTTGAAGCGTGAGAAACCGATAGCGCCCCATTGTTGTCCAAATAACGAAAGGCTCACAATCCCATGCCAATTTGCACCTTCTTCATAAAGTACACGTAATGGGTCGACCTTGTGGCTTTTGAGGCTTTCTTCAGGGAATAACTGCCAACACTTTTTTGAACGCAAAAGCTTAAGATAATCAAGATAATTACCTTTTAGAAAGCGTTCCATTTCAAGCGGCGGAGTATCTGATTTGGATACAGAGATACTCTTGCCTGTGTCCAAAAGAATCATAGAGTTTGGAAAGAGGGTAAGCCTGTCGAGTTTAAACCAAGTTAACGCTTCTCTTGCCAGCAAGGCAAAAGTGCTATCGAAATCTTTGGGTTGGCAAGCGGTCAAAATGTTGGTTTGGTAGGAAAGCAGATCTTCAAAGCTATCGAATTGGTTATCTTTCATATTGACCGTCATTGGTTGTTTAAGACAAAAATAGCGGTAATAACTAAAGCGTGTCAACCAAAGAGTCGAATGTTGTTCTGAATAAACTAGGTTCTGCGCCTCGAATTTATTGAGTAATTGGTTAGTGAAATTACGATTTAACTGTGTATAGTAGCAACCGTTTGCTTCGTATAACCCCAATGATATGGTTTGGGGGTCTCTACCAGCTCCCGCAAAGTGCTGATTACGAAGGGTTTAGATCACAATTGTGTTCTTACT
>PJEL010004909.1_pt1 | contig 10881 bp, 8 predicted proteins | sample 1853271 | NCBI WGS metagenome assembly PJEL01 (sample SAMN08108733, study PRJNA415343) | Invertebrate metagenome, whole genome shotgun sequencing project. | host: Globobulimina | place: Sweden: Gullmar Fjord | collected 2015-08 | reverse complement strand
ATAATATGTTAGAATCAATTTTGTTTGATATATTTTTTATTATTTGTATATAAAATTTTGATTTTATTCGTATAGGAAAATACTTATGTATCATTCTACCCTTTTGCGAATACTCATTAAAAAAAGTACGCATATACACTGCATCTTTTGCATAAACTTTATCTAAATAGTCAAAAGATTTTTTTACAAACATCTCATTATAAACATTATAATGACAGTCTAATAGTATTAGCTCTGTTAACCCCCTCCATTTCTTTTTCCTAACAATAAAAATTGCTTTGCAGTTGTTCTCTGCATATTCAACAATATCATAACTCTTTGTATTTGTTAAATATCGCCATTTTATATAAACTTCATCAAATACAGGTGTTATCATGGAATGTTGGGATAACATAGAACCATAGTCATACTTATTGTTCAAATTTCTATTAGCATTCTTTATTTTTTTTTTAAAAGGATTTATCAACCGAACATTAAAATGATTTGTAGAAATTGGGTAATAACCAGCTCTATAGAAGGAACCGTAACTCATTTTACTTGGGAATCCAAAAATAAAATCAACTTTTTTTTCAAGTGCTAATTTCTCACCGTATCTTAAAAGCTTACCGAACAGGCCTTTCCCTCTATATTCGGGGTCTGTAGCAGACTCTCCAGACTGATACCCGGAATACTTTTTACCTTTATACACAACCATCCAGGGGATCCACGAATTAAAAGAGATCACTCTTCCTCTATGTTTTGCACAAACAATTATTGGAGATTCCATGTCGCTATTTTCAAAGCGCCAGTTAAAAGTAGATTCATTACTTTCTGAAAAAACAGCTTTGAGCAAATCAATACAAGAAGATCTATCTGTTTGAGTATACTCTGATATTTTTATATCTTCCATTTTACAACATAATCCTTTTTACAAAAAATATTTATTTGTAATATAGCGTCTCAATAACGAAATTAATTAATACTAAAAAATACTCGTTCAATAAAGGTATTATTATTCTCTCACTGGAAGGGATTGTTTGCTTTTGAATATTTTTTTGATACCTGATAGCCAAAAAACCTCATTGAGTCATTCTCTATATGAGGGGCATGGGTTATAAGTGGAGAATATCGCAAACAGTATTATTAGGTACAGAGCAAGCACTTGTAAACTATATATTAATAACTTTTTTTAAAACATATGACATATATTCTTTCAATCTCAGCCAATCATAATTACCATGTAATTTCATTTTAAATCTTTCAAGGTCATCACTACCCCATACTCTAACACGACTTAAACACCATTTTTCCTTTTCGTCAAAGTACCTTCCAAAGTTTGTACTCAAGGCAAAATGATATCCTTCTTTTTGAACTGCATCTATAACATTACTGTTGTAGTCAAGCCTACTACCATGTGGGTATGCAATTGAATCAATATCAATTCCGAGTTTTTTTTCCAGGCCTTTTTTAGATTCTCTAATTTCATATAACAATTGATCAGAAGTAAGATTCGCAAGGCGACTGTGATTAACAGTGTGACTACCGATAAAGATTAAGTCTTCATTATTTACTAAATACTCTAAGTCTTCCTGAGACATAATTGGCAACATCTGCTCATGACCTAAGCTATCCCACTCATTCTTTTTCCCAATATATCCTAAAGGAACATATATTGTAGCTGGAAGATTTAAATCTGATAGTATTGGCAGTGCATTCTCCAGTAAATTGCAATAAGCATCGTCAAAAGTTATTGCGACAGATGGAAGATTCTTTTCATTTTTGTTTTTTTCAACAAGGTCATGAAGTGGTAATACATTAAAATTTTCCTTAATATATAGCATTTGTTCTTTAAACGACTCTACACTTACGCAATTAGAGTGGTTTATTGATTGAACACCATGATATCCTAATATTATACTGGGTGGAAAACACATAGACCGCTGTATTATTCTTCCAAAAAAAGATTTCGAAATCTTAAAATAAGTATTATGTAAATTTGACATAAATATATAAGCCTGTGAGTTAAAAATTAAACTACTGACATCTCCAGGAAGTCACCAAAAAACCTTTAATTAGAATATTTAATTACCAACGGCAATTGGAATTTTCTTTTTTAAAATATACGAAAGTATCAATAGTGTTCCTATAGCTACAAACGCAAATAATAAATCAGTGAAAAAGTTATTAATGGTAGTGCCAATTGGTTTTTTTATAACAAAAACAAAAAAACCTTTTATACCTGAAAACGCTATTAAGTGTAATGCAAAAATGGTTAATGTATTTTTGCCAACTTCTGAAACTATTCTTATAGTTGGGACCAATTTGCTAAACATAAACCAAAAACCAATCCCTGAAAAAGCACCTATATAAAACAAAAAGTAATTCCCATATTGACCCCAATTCATATTTACTGCTGAGTTAAATATCACACTTATCGTATGTACAATTAAAAATAAAAATAGAATTATTATTGAATTAATCTGCCTGCCATTCGTTTGTTTTTCTTGATATACATTTTTTATCAAAAAACTAGTGCCAAAAAAAACAACTGCTGTAAAAGCAATATCGACACTCCATAGTAAACGAAAGTTTAAATATAGTGTGTCAAAATAACCTATAAGTGAGAATACAAACAGGAATAAAGCAATTAAACAATTATTACCGCATTTATAAATAAGATAGAACAAAATATGAGAACAAAACAAACATAAAAAAAACCATAAAGCGACGTTGTGTGTTAACCAACCATCAATTCCATTGCCATAGAAGATACCAATAATTGGCCTGATTATATCTATTTCACGAAGAGCACTTTTACCAAAATGACGAAGAACTAAGACCCATGCTAAATAACTAATTATACTAAAAAAAACATATGGAACTAACAATGCTTTTATATACTTTTTTATATAAATTGAAACAGGTTGTAGTAGTATTTCTTTTTTTTGGAGAAAACCTGAAATAAAGAAAAATAAAGGCATGTGAAAAGAAAAAATATATTGGGAAAGTATTCTTTCAACATTTGATGAAGAGCTTTCCATACCTGGTGTATGCCCAAGAACTACAAAAAAAATCCCTAATGCTTTTAAAGTATCAATGAAATTATACCTTTGATTCAAAATACAACCTTAGCTAAATTTTAAGAAGACTGATATCAAACAACACCTTAATTATTTATTGTGGATAGATAATTTCATTTTATATGGCAACCATTCTACTTTACGTTTAGTTGGTGTATTTAGTACACCGATGTTTCATTACCTATCCAGGATTGTCCCTTAAATAATTCTTGTGTATGAATATTATATTTTTTTTCTAAATCCTACGAGTCCAACTAAGCCAAGGCTGAGTAGGAACATTGTTGCCGGTTCTGGTACTGGGTCAGCACTATTACTATCTCTGGTGAGAGTGAACAATAGTTGGGAACGCTGCGAACTAACTCCACAATCACCCCAATATCTATAATCGTCAAAAGAGTCAGCAACTGTATCACCTGCTGTGATAGCCCAACTCTCCATCCCGGTGTTGTACCTATTTCCACTCCGCCCGTTCATCGCCATAGCACCATTATAATTATTATAATAGTCACCACCCAAATCTAATGCCCTTAAACCATTGTCAAACTGATTTACTGCCCACATGGAATCGAAAGATTCTACGTCATCATCGTACGTCACACTAATTGAAAAACTGTTAAATAATTCATCGAAATTTGTATCGTAAAAGCCATTTCCTGTTAATACTCCATCATTAACATCCAAAACTGCTCTTCCAGTGAAATGCGTTGTAACGTCATCAATTGTTTCGTAACCTTCTACAACATAAGAGTATGTAAGAGCGTATGATTCTGAAGACATACAAATAATCATCATTAAGACCAAAGCTGACTTATAAATTAAATTCAAAATTATCTCCCTTCCTTTGTTTTTTATTGGGCTCCCTGTCTATCTCCACATGAGCAGGTGAGTTCCTGTTATTATTTTTGCCGGGTTAATTAGCTTAGCAGGCTGTATTGCTTTTAAAATCTCGATCGTACCTTTTGCTTCGACTCATGTTTTTTCCTCCATAACGATTGTATTATAGAGTCTTAACTCAAGTGTACAATGGCTTCAGAACTTTTATTATATCTAATTTTTATAATTATTTTGGAATTATATTTTTAGCAATATTGTAGTATTTGAAGTTATATTCTCAGCAGAGAAAAACGTTTAAGCTTTAAGTTTGATTTTCTACCAAACTCATCTCTTTTTTTTCAGATTTATTAACTTTAATTGGTTTCTCTTTTAATATTTCGAAATTATTTGGTTTAACCAAATGTCTAAGCAAACTTTTGATACAATAACCTCTTATACTAAATCACTGGTTGTAGTTATTGACGTCTTCTAAGTCCGACCAATCCCGCAAGACCAGCACAAAAAAGGAGAATTGTTGCCGGCTCAGGCACAGGTGCGACTGATATGTAGTCAATTTACCCCCTCATCCCAAAACTGCCTGCCCCGTCCCCATGCTCAGCATACACACTCCCTGTAGAAAATGGGATATTCATACTGATCCTAAAACCATCAACAACATCATTTCCGGCTGGACCGCAACTTGGAGTTTCATCATACATATTAAGATAACTAGGGTCAGGATCATGCGCTTCATTTATTGCTAGATACATACTGAATTCCCCCCTTCGTATCTCATATCCATTGAGATTAAAATAATATGAACCGAGAAAAGGATAATTCCCCACATAATCTAACTCGAGATCAGGGTCTATTACATAAGTTAAATAACCGGTAAAGGTATCACCCACAGAGCCCGGTAATTCGTCAAATCCGATCATTTGTGTAACAGTCCCGGAAAAAATGTATTTTATTGGCGTGGCAAAAGCCGGAGAAGAGCCTACTATACTAATCAAAATAATTAACCCGACCGCAAATTTCTTCATCATTTATTTATCCTTTCGTGTGAGGTGAATATATAACAACCCAGACCAAAAAAACAAACTTTAGATGCAAAAAGCGATCCAACTTATAACACCCTGTAATTAATTGCATATTTATTACACAGCAAAATAATCTGATAATAAATATATAACTTACTTCTCATAAAAACAGTAAATTATTTCACATTAGGTAATTCTTTTCCTATATAAATAATTAGCAAATAAGTTTCTAATGAATATCAAATGTTACTTTATACCCAATCATTTATCATAGTGGATCTTAATTCAGGTTTATCCGGTTTTAGCATACTTTTTTTAATGCTAAAACATTCTAAACCCAGTGGATCGTTAAGTTTTTTTTAATGTCTAAATCTATCGTTAAGACACAGCACTTATCATGCCAATTATCTATCCCATTGATTTCTTTATCATTTCACCACATTCCACTAAAACTCATTTCGTAAGTGTAAAAAAAACAGACAAAAATAAATACATAAATGCAACTTTTTTTATTATAAAAAATTATTTCGAAGGGTGTAATTGCCTCAATTAACTATGTATTAAAACGAATACTTGAGATTCAAAGAGTAAACTACTTCTAAAAATTCATGTCGGAATCTTTTACACTTTTTTTTATTGATTAATCCGGCTAAAGCGTACTTCGTTTTATTCAATGCATGAAAACAGGTACGCTTTAGTCGGATGATCCTTAATTCATTTCTGATTGGTAATTTTTGTTTCTTTTATATTAAGCAACCCAGTTATTTTCAAAGTGTTCTTCGCAAAGTGTCTTCTTTGAAAGAGAAAGAAAATGATTGATAATTTCCTCCCGATGTTTTTTGGGAATAATTTGACTTAATTTCCTTACAGTTTCAATTACTCCATTTTGTACAGTACTATGTAAGAAATTATTATAATTACATCTATCCTTCTCTATAAACAGATTGGACAAGTCTTTTTCTTTTTCTCTGATAAACCATAGCGCTATAGGTTTTTTATCCGTAATATCATTTGCATCGTGAACCTGATATTTTTCATTTCTTAAAACAATAATATTCTCAAAAATATTAAACGACATATCTGTATCAGCGACACCTTGGCTCCAGAGATATACCTGATAATTAATTGCATCATTGATATATTTTTTACATGCGTCAATGTCGCCACGATCAGCAACTTGCTTTATTTTCCATAATAATAAGTCTTCTTCGGAAAATTTTTTTTGAAATATAATTTTTTCCGGCTTTTTATAATAATCACCAAGTCCCCAATCAAAATTTGCATTAATCAATGAAAAACAATTTGGTATAACCCTTGTTGGAAAATTATTCATCAGTCCTTTTTGAATACAAATTTCATAACCATTAATGGCAACATCCAACACATCATCAACACCATCTTTTTGAGCTGCCTTTTTTGAATATTGTGAAATGGATAGTAATAGTTTTACCTTCTGACGTGACCACTTTACAAAACGATAGTTTTGCAATCTGGAACTAATTTCATCCAATTTCCTGAGAATAATATTTTCTTTTATAAAAGCAACGTCTTCAGGGTTACCAACTGTAAGGTTTGGAAATATTTTTAAAACAAATTCCTGATGAATAGCCCCAAAAACATGTGCTGAAAATCCTTCACCAATTTTGACAAATTTATTCTGTAATATTATCTTTAAAAGATCTTCATCCTGAATATCAGGATCAAATAATGTATTCATTTTTCTATCTTGTCCTAACCCAGTCAAGCTGGATAAGAAAATTGTAGTTTTTTTGAAAGAAAAATCGCAGAGCAAGTCTTCCACTTTTCTGATCAAAATATTATTTTCTTCAATTAATCAGTCAATAATAGTTTTTGTGTGAATTAATCGGTTCTTAGCTTATCAAAGACTCAACGACTTTTATTAAATTAGTAGAGTCATTTCTCCAATTATAAGTTTTTTCAACACTAATTTTACCAAGCTTACCTTTTTCAGAAAAATCATCTTCTTCAACAATTTTTATCAACTGGTCTTTCAAGCTGTTGTGATCCTCAACTTTAAAAACATAACCGCAGCATATTTTATCAATTAGCCTTTTCATAGGTTTAACATCTGAGCACATAACCGGCTTACCCACAGCCATGAAATCAAAAATTTTATTAGCGATTGTATGATTAATGTGTTCACTATTCAAGAATGGCAAAAGGCCTATGTCACATGAATTTATATAGTCGGGAACTTTGTTATTATCAACCCATCCCTCAAAGAAAACAGAATTATCAAGGCCAAGTTCCTTAGAATTGGCTCTCAATTCTTTTTCCTGCTTACCGCTACCAACAACAACAAATTTTATATCTTCCCTAATAGTTGACACTTCCTTCATAGCTTTAAGCGCCATATCAATCCCCCTACCTCCAATCAAAAGGCCAACGTATAAAACAATAAAATTCCCTTTCAATTTTTCCATGATTCCTGGATAGGAAGGGATTTTTGGGAAAAATTTATTAAGTTCAGGAGTATTTCTCACTATAGAGATTTTTGAACTATCTGCACCTAATTTTATCAGGCGATCCCTTGCTTCCTGGCAAACAACAAAAATATGATCGGCATTATTTACAACAATTTTTTCAAGAATATCTGCGAAAAACACGTTTCTTGTTATTAGATGATAAACTTTATAAGCTTCATATTTTAGACGTTGCCTGATTGTCAATGGGTATGGTTCTGCCATATCAACAACAACAGGTATTTTTAACAACTTGCCAATCAATATGCCAGCTAAAGCTAAAGGTAAATCTCGAACAACGATAATGTTACATTTTTCCTTTTTCGCAACTTTGTATATCATGTAGAGCCAAACAGGATTAAAAAATAACGTAGTATTAATCACTTGAGTAATAAAACGTGTTTTAAAACATGGCAATCTGAAAATTTTCAATGCGTCTTGTTCACAATAATTGCTTTCATTGTTATTATTTCTACAAACAATGGACACATTATGACTACTGTCGGTAAAACTGTTGGAAATCTTTTCTACTCTAATATCCCATGGATACTCACAGTCATAAACGAAACAAACATTCATAATCATTCCTAATTTATCATATCAAGGCAAATTCATCATCCAGGCGAAGATGATATTATAAGGCAATTTTATATAGATTTTTGAATTAAATACATCAATTCACTTTTCACAAACATTATTAGTTATAATTTTTAACTTATATTTTTATTACAAACACAATTATTTCATCAAATTTTGATAGTAGGATTCAATTTCAATGATTTTTTTATCCCAGGAATAATCATTAAGCATCAAATTCCTTGCATTTTCAGACATCTGTGATCGTTTTGTTTTATTTTCTAATAACTCACAAATTTTTTCTGCCATTGAATTATAATCTCCGGGTTCAATAAGAAAACCATTCACACCTTCATCGACAACCTCGCTATTTCCACCTATGTTTGTTGCACCTACTGGCACACCTGAAGCCATATATTCCAAAATAGAGTTAGAAAAGCCTTCGGAATCAGATGAAATAATACCGACATCCCAATTTTTTATGATTAAAGGTATATTATTTTGATAACCCAAAAATATGAGTTTTTTATCAAGGCCTAACCGGTCTTTAAGTTCTTCCAACTCACCCTTTAAATACCCATCACCAACAATCAAAAATGAGACATCTCTTAGCTTTTTTTGCACCTCTGATGCTGATTTGATAAAAACATCTACCCGCTTTACGTTACGGTTTAAATTAGCGACTATTCCAACTTTTTTATCAGTTTCTGGAATTCCCAATGATTTGTATAATTTCGAATTAGACGCAGTGTTAGCAAATAAATCCATATTTAAACCATTTTTGATCACATCAACTTTACTTCCATCAATATGCTCCAATTTGATAACGTTTTCTTTAACAGCAAATGAGTTTGCAACAATTCGGGTTGTAAACCTGTTCACAATTTTCAGAACAGATAACAGCCTTGGAGTATACCAAAATCCTAGATCTCTCCGGCTTGATATGATTGTTTTGACCCCTGCTATTTTACCGGAAAAAACGCCAAACACCATCGCATCAAAAAAGAATGTTTGAATTATGTCAACTTTTTCTTTTCTTAAATATAATACAAACCTCAATAATTTTATCATGGCTTTTATGCTAAAAAGTCTGGGAACATCTAACTCTATATATTCAAAGGAACTTTTCTCAACTTCAAAAATAGCAGATGGTTTACGAAGGCAAATTAATTTAATATCAAACTTGTCCTCATTTAAATTATTCATAGTTTGAATCAGCTGCTTTTCAGTACCTGCAACTGAATTAATTGAATCTATTACAAATGCAATTTTAATTTTTTTCATATATAAACCTAAGTTTCATAATGATGGATGTGAATTTAGCATGCATCAAAAATTCTACAAATTAAGCTAATTTTAAATTAAATTTCCCAAAAAAGTCTATCACCATCTCCATGAGTAAAATGCCATTTATCGGCATCATTTAAAATATCATTTTTCGAAATATTTTTATCATTTATATATTTCAATGCATACTGATTACTATTTGTTCGTATAAAACAATATCTTTTTAAGATAGGATTTAATAACTTGTTTGAACACATAATTTCAATTGAGTCAGGCTTTTCTTTTTCTATTTCTAATATCGACTTTTCGAGTAAAGCTTTAAAAACATCTTTTCTCTCCGGTGAACAAAGATAATCAAAAACAGTGGCAAGCTTTTTGCCGCCTTCTATTGTTCTTGTTCTAAACACTATGTACCCAAGTAATTCTTCATTTTGTTTACATAAAAATATTTTATATCCCTGAGAGTATTTATTAGAGTATTTCCAGTTTAATACATCTTTAGTTCTATATGTGATACAACCATACTGATGCTTAACAGAATGGAACAGCTCACCAACGTCATCCTCAAAATGTTCTGTTTCAACTATTTCAAAGCGATTTTCAAAAAAACTATTAAGCACTTTTTCAATTTTATAAATAGAAGATATAGTCGAGTTAATTATTGAAACTAAAATACTGTTCAAAATTTTATTCTTTGTATTAATATAAGAATCAGCTTTATATCCTCGCACATAAGAATAGAGCCCATCAACTGATTTCCAACCGCATTTCTCAAATACACGAGCATTAGGAGCATTCATCCATACGGCTAAGGAAAACTGTGGATTCAGATTTATAATCCCTTTTATTAACTTAGTACCAAGCCCTCTACCGCGCTGTTCCGGATCAACCATTGTATCATGATATATATATCCGTCGTAATCGGTATCAAAGATAAATATTTTATAGGGCATAACACCATCATAGGCGATAATTCTATCGTTTTCCACCATAACGTAATAACCATCTTTTGAGTCACTTAACGGATTTTTTTCTATCAACATATTAAAGCAGCGGGTCCGTTTTTCAGCAAGGTGGGTACCAAAATGCATTTTCCACAGTTCTTTTAAATATTGATAATCCTCACTCAGTATTTTACGAATTTTAAAATTATCCATAATTCCTCCTCAAAAGTGACCACTTTGAGCAATACTTAAATTAAAAACTCCAACAACTCAAATATGCTTTTTTTATACCAGATATAAACATTGAGTTTAAAGTAATCATCTCTTTAAAAATGATTTAACATTGCTTTTTAGTTTTTTTATCAACCAGGGCAGGTGATGTATAGTAGACTGAAATTCATAAATATCCATATTTGCACCTATACCATATCTTTTTAAATGCATAAGGTCATTCTTTGAACTATTTGGGCCTGGAACCATTGTTACGGCATTACTACAACCAGAAGATTGAAGTATATCGACACAATAATTATCATAATCCTTTTCACGTCCGTTTGGATATGCAAAACTTTTGCATGCCTGGTTTGTTATTTTTTCTAACCGGTTTATTGAATCTATGATTTCATTTTCTTTTTGTTCTCCTGAAAGGCAACTCAGAATAGCATGGCTATCAGTATGC
>PJEL010004908.1_pt1 | contig 10883 bp, 7 predicted proteins | sample 1853271 | NCBI WGS metagenome assembly PJEL01 (sample SAMN08108733, study PRJNA415343) | Invertebrate metagenome, whole genome shotgun sequencing project. | host: Globobulimina | place: Sweden: Gullmar Fjord | collected 2015-08 | reverse complement strand
CCCTGGGTAGAAAAAATAACCTTGACCCTTATCCCTATCCCATTCGTTCAGGAGCTGCTAATCGGTGATTACGGAATTGTAACAATGGCGTTAACATATGCCATCGCAATAATTCTGCCCATAACAGCAACATTCTTTATCGCGTTCTCAATAATGGAGGATTCAGGATACCTACCCCGCCTGGCAGCCATGCTCAATAGAGTATTTCAGACGATGGGCTTGAACGGCAAGGCAGTCCTCCCAATGGTCCTCGGCCTCGGCTGCGATACAATGGCCACATTAACAACAAGAATTCTCGACACAAAAAAAGAAAGGCTTATCGTCATCTTACTGCTCGCGCTCGGAGTCCCGTGCTCAGCACAGATCGGCGTAATTCTCGGCATGTTCGGCAAGCAGCCTTTTTCCGCCCTGCTTGTCTGGTTGGGGACATTGACCTTCGTAATACTACTTGTCGGATTTCTTGCCGCCAAGATCATTCCTGGGCCGAAGACGGACTTCATACTCGAACTGCCGCCGCTAAGGTTGCCTCAATTATCCAATGTCCTGGTAAAGACAGTGGGACGAATCGAGTGGTATTTAAAGGAGGCTGTCCCGCTCTTTATTCTCGGAACACTTATTCTGTTCACAGCGGACAAGCTGCATATACTTCCATGGCTGGAAGATGTGTCGTCACCGATAATTGTGAACGTGCTCGGACTACCAGCAAAAGCAACCGAGTCGTTCATTATCGGTTTTCTGCGGCGTGACTACGGGGCCGCCGGACTGTTCCAATTGCAGGAGCAGGGACTGCTTAACACCGAACAGGTAGTAGTCAGCCTTGTGACAATCTCTCTGTTCATCCCGTGCATTGCTAACCTTTTTATGATAATAAAAGAAAAAGGCATAAAGACGGCAATGCTGATGGCGCTTTTCATATTCCCGTTCTCAATACTTGTCGGCGGAATCCTTCACAGGATCCTGCTGTGGCTGAACATATTTTAACTAATGCAAGAAATACAAAATAACAATATCAGGCGGGCCGTCATTTACTGGCTGTTAACACTCGGCTATATGGGATTAATCTATTATCTTTCATCCCAGAATAATATTAAGTTACCCAAAGTGGGCATAGGGTTTGACAAGGTATTACATTTGCTTGCCTATATACCGCTGGCTTTTCTCTTTTACATCTCAATTCATACAAGCGGTTTCAGAAAACATGCGTTCATAGCCGCTCTTTGTTTCGCCAGTATGTACGGCATTACTGACGAGATCCACCAGTCGTTTGTCCCAGGCAGAGACGCTGCCATAGGAGATGTAATAGCTGATTGCATTGGTGCGATCATCGGGGGCATAACCGCTCATTTTGCTAAACTACGTATTAATCTGATTTAAATTTAATCGGAATTACCGGCCCTTTTCTTCGTTCAACTCTCTCTTCAGGATCATGGTAATATTTAAACCTGAAAAGTGCGTCCAGTCCATGGCAGTCTATGCAGAGGAGACTATATGTCTGGGCCCTAAGAAAACTATTGGTCGCGGTGCCTTCGGTATTTACACCCGGGCCTGTCCTATCAAACTTAGGGTCCCACTGATGTACATCATGGCAGGAAGGACATGAGATATCACCAACAGTCGCATAATTGCCGCTCCATTGTTCATATAGAGGGAAATAGTTCGCGTTTTCTTTTACATCCCTACCGATATTCGTTATAAGTTGCCCTTTAGGGTGCGAATCTATCCTGGGAATTTTCGTATTAGCGACGCCATTCTTTGAATGACAGGAGTTGCACATCATATCCATAATGCTTGGGCCATCTCCAAGCCCTTGACCCCATAGTTTCATTTTATTTTTATTATTATGGACTACATGGCATACCCCGCATGTGCCGGATTCAGGGGGTGTCTGCCCAAGAATATTTTTTTCAGTCGGGACTGTCACTATCAGGTCGTGATCTGTTTTTTCTAGATACGACTGTTTGAGATGACAATTTGCACATAGCTTTGGTGACGGTGAATTTTCAAGCCTTAAAAAACTGTTTTGAGAATTTCCTTCAACCTCGTAGTGGTCTCCGGCAGTGACATTAACAGGGTCCCACCGGTGCGGATCATGGCAGGTCTGACATGCCATAACGCCTTCCTTTGACACTTTGCCGGACTTGTCAAACAGAGGCAGCGATGTAGAAAGCCCTTTCTCTGCAGGAGACACATTCACAGGGTGTGAGTGGTCCTTGATCACCTTCTTCTTTGCCATACCTCTTTCATTGTGGCAGCTTGTGCATAGATCCTGCATGACTTTCCCGCTATCTGTTTTAATCTCCTGGGCCCATAGGTAATTTTCCTGCCCACCGTGTACGATGTGACATACTCCGCATAATCCTGACTCGGAAGGCAGCTGGCCCATGAAGTTTTTCTCTTCAGGAGCAACTTTTTGTATATCATGTTTTGAATTTTCTATATTAAATTTATTACTGTGACACTCTTTACATAACGCAGGAGCGGCTTTCCTCAAAAATGATGTCTGGCTGTCTCCCCTGACCTCCTCCCTGATTTCACCCACAGTAGAGTCGGCCCGCCATCTATGGGGATCATGGCATGTTGAACACGTCACTTTGCCATTTTTGTCCTGAACCCCGGACTTGTTGAAAAGAGGTAATTTCAAATCATCTTTCTTGATCCCGATGGCCTTAAGAATAACATCACTGTTGTTGCTGAGAAACGGATTAATATCTACGGGATGCCTGTAGTCCGGTGGCACAGCCTTTTCCGCTATACTCCCCTTGCGATGACAGCTAAGACAGAGCTGTGAAGTAAAATCCGAACCTTTACCCGGCTTCCTCGCCTCCTTGTGCGGCAGGTGACATGCTGAACATATTCCTGCTTCAGCCACAGTCTTTCCGTCAAGATTTTTTTCATCAGGAGCTGAGTTATTCAAATTGTGTTTCGTGTCAACCAGGTACTGTTTATCAGTATGGCACGTCAGACACAGGGAAGACTTCCCGTCCTTCTTTATTAACAATAAATTCTCTTCAATATAGTTATTGTGAATTTTATGGCATGTCTGACAGATTATCTCACCGTTTCTTCCGAGCTTTGCACCCTTCTTGATAAGATCGTCAGGTATTTTGACCTTATCAGATTTCGCATTTATGACATGGAAATGGTTCCTTCTGCCGTCAGGGGTAAAGATATTCTTGTCCCCGTGACATTCAAGGCAGAGACCGGAGTTACGGGAGCTTTCTACTAGGAAACTTTCATTCGGTGAACCATGGACTGTATGGCAGGTCTCACAGATAATATGATTTTCCCCTTCTCCGACAGTTGCACCACGTGTTATGAGCTTCCGGGGTATAGCCCTTTTCATATTGCCTATAGGGTGGTTGCCTTGCTTAATCCCCCCGTCCTTGTCAGCATGACATACACGACACATACCGGAGTCTTTATTGGAAGACCTGATGAAGATGGTTTTCTCCATACCCATTTCGCTCGAGACCCCATGTGCCGTATGACAGGTAGAGCAGAGCATATTACCGTCTTTGTCCAGGGGAAATATTTTAGGAATGCGCATATGTTCAGGCGGACGCTTGTTAATTTTATGCCTGAGGTCATTGTACACCCTTGACCTTGAGTCAACTACACTGCCATCGTGGCAGGTAAAGCATATCTCAGGCTTGGCAACTACCTTTTCCGCCTGGTACTCAACAAGATCCGACCCCCTGCCATCAATAAAGAATGTGTCTATCCAGCGATAATGACAGAGCGCACATTCCTGAGCAGAATTCGGGTTTCTCGGCGCATCCACCTGTTCAGCATGTGCAGCGTCCAGATTAAATACAAATGCAATTAATAAACAGTATATTAATACGATTTTTTTCATTTTCAAAATACCAACTCCGGAGTTTACTAATCCTCAACAATAATATCCATCCGATATATTGGAATACTCCGCAGATCAATCAGATTCTATACTGTAGACGCTCACCTTCTCGGCAAACATTTCGACAACATACAATCTATTTTTTTTGTCAATAAACATCCCGACAGGCGAAACAAACTTCTTTACTGCCTTACTCTCAGGATCACCTATGACAGAGTGAAATTCGCTGTCTGGCTTAAACACCTGAATAACACCCATGTAACTGTCACTCACATATATATTATTCTTCACATCAACAGCAACGCCCTTAGGCCTGAAAAAACGTCCCTTTTCAACACCCCACCCGCCTATAAACATTACAAATTTCCCTTCAGAGTTCAATACCTGGATCCTGGCATTAATAACATCAACGATGTATAAATAGCCACTGTTGTCTTTTTCCATAAGAAAGGGATACCTGAACTCCCTCTTTTCCATACCGGGCGAACCGTATGTCTCCAAGACAGAGCCGGCTGACAGATCATATGCAACTATTTGGTGATTATTATTATCGGCAACATATAACCTGTTAAGGGATTTATTGACTACGACATCTGTAGGGTCAGATGGATTATCATCTTTTGAAGGAACCTTTATCTGTGAGAGATATTTCCCATTAGGGGTAAAAACCTGTATCCGGTGATTGCCGGAATCGGCCACATAGACTTTTCCCTCGCTATCAATGTCTATCCCGAGAGGAAAGTTAAACTGCCCGTTTAATGCTCCTTTGATTCCAAAAGAATAATTAAACTTTCCGTGTTGGTCAAATACTTTAATCTTATTATTAACCCCGTCCACCACATAGATAAGACCCTCGTCTGACACCGCAACATCACTGGGCTGCTTAAAGTTATGGCTGATATCAAAAAGATGTTTAACGAACGTAAGCTTAACGGCATGCGCAGGAGGGGTAAATATTGAAAGCAGAAAAAATAATGAAATGAAGATTATGAACAGAAGACGCGTATTTGCCGCAGGTTTATTAAATGCATTATGTGTGCTCAAGATAATTTAAGTAAATCCCTTACTGCGTGAAAGCCTGAAATTCATTCTAATTAGATTACAAAGATTCCAGTTCTTTTGCAATATTGCAAACATAACCGCAAGAGTCAGGCTAGAGAACGAAGCATGTTTCAGGCACCCGGATGCCCGCTATTTCTTTTTTGCCGAACCGGGAAGCAGCATTTTCGGCATATAAAACTTGGTATAGTTTTTAATCATGCCAACAACTTCAGTGCTAGTAATTGAGTCGATTCTTTCTTTTGAATATCCTATTGCTTCTAACGGCAGCAGCGGATTCTCCTTCTGATGACAATCCTCGCATAGATATGGCTGTTTGCTCACAATCTTATGAATGATCTTCTTCGCCCTTGATTTCTGGGCTTCAGTAAGCGTTTTTTCTCTATCTTTGTATTCCTGAGCAAATGCAATCCTCTCCTCTGAATCGACCCTAGTCAGCTTGCCGTCTACACGCTCAAAGGGTATCAGCTTTGCCTTGTAGGTACCGGGATTACCGTCCCTTACCGGACTTTCGACAATGTCACCGGTTACCCTTTCATACCACTTAAACACGCCAGTCTTCTCTGACTTCTCGAGTTTCACATGACATGTCTGGCAGCCGACAAAAAATGCATGCATATTTAAAAAGGCACGTAATTCTTTCACTGCATCATGAGGCATGTCTCCATGGCACTTGACACAATACGACCTGTTGTCGGGACCGATGTCAAAACCTATATGATGGAAGTGCCCTTCTATTCTCTGCTCTTCCAGGATTCTGTAGCCGAGGTAGTGCTTTACCCGTTCATCACTTTCAAGTATGATTTTTTCAAATGAGCTCTTCTTGACCTGCGACTCCTGTTCTTCCTTGAACTTTACGATTTCCTGGGCCTCATTACGCTCATGGTACTCGTGAATAATGTGCGCAAAGGTCACTTTCCATATAATCACGATAAAGAATATAGTCAAAACCATGAATGCCAGCATGTATATCTTAAATAAGAAATTTTTCATGATTCAGACCCTCCTTCCGGGGATTCATGAGCTTCCCCTCCATGTGGCGGAAGAATTTCGTGCTCCAATCCCGCCTTTGTCATGACCGCTACGTAATGATCGTAATGCTCTTCTACCATCAGCTCTTCTGACATGTACCCTGTAATATAAACCGTTCCCATCGGAAAAACAGAGATTGAAAAATGAACATTGTACCAATGCCATATAAAAAGGAATAGTGCCGCAAGCAATGCTTCATCACTATGTGCAATAATTGAAAAGTTCAAAAACTCACCGGGCATTATATGTGTGGCCAATTCCTTGTTCCACATCACCAGCCCCGACAGTCCAATGATGACCATACCCCAGAACGGTGCCCAGTAATCGAACTTTTCTTTCCAGGTAAAGTTGTCACCTTTGGGTCGCACGTTTGTAAGGAAGAACAGGTATTTCATCAGTACCCCAATGTCCTTTGCGTCCTTGAGATTTGGAACTAGGGGCTGAGTAGCAATGACCTTTAACACCTTCATGACAGTCAGCCCTTCTCTCTTTTTCATCGGAACAAGTTGGAATTTGTATATAACATACGCCAGGTATCCTATATGATAGAAAAACAGAAACATCAGTATGGCCCCGGCAACCTTGTGGATGATCGGCGCAACGGTAATTCCGCCGAACATAGCATAAAGGTAAGGGGCCCAGCCGGCATCATGAAATTTAAGCGGCATTCCGGTTAGCACCAGCGTAACAACAGAGACTGCCAGTATGATATGCTGAATCCTCTGGTTAACTGTAAACCGGTAGAAGTATTTTTCACCATCTTTTATTTTTATGAGTGGATACTTTTCCATAGCTATTTCCCCCGCTTTATAGTTGCATTCGGAAAAAATCTTCTTATTATATCAAGTAAAATTATGAACATAAGCGGTAGCAAAGTCCCGCCGGTCAAGACAATAAAGAACGCTGTAAAATAGTATTGCACGGGGCTCTGGGCCAGATTAAACTCACTATGGACGCTATACTTTGCAAGCTTCGGCGACGCACTTGGATGACAGTCGATATTTGTACATATCTTCCCTCTGTTATCGCCATGAGTAGATGATGCAGGGTCCTTCCTGCTCAGCATTTGGTGGACGGACACCCCTTTATTAACATGACAGTCTAGACAGTCAGGGACCCTCTCATCAAGGAACCGGGCCGCCTTCCCGTGGAAAGTTTCACCATAAGAAAAGACCGCCTTTGTAGATAATCCGTGCCGTGCGACCAGTTGAGGATCATCATGACATCGTGCGCACACCTGGGCTATATTAATCGGGTTTCTGCTCTTATGCAGCCTTGTGGTAACGTGATTGTAAAACCGGTATATAAACTCTTCTTTCTTATGACAGACCCTGCATCTACCCAGTGATGCTTCTGAAATGCCGGGTCGAACTTTTTTAAAGAACGAAAGAGGTCTGTACAACGGGTTGTCGTGGCAGTCCTTACACAAAGGATAATCTTGAACAAACTCCTTTTCCTTCCCCTTTTCGTCAACTCTACCATGAACGCTATTCGACATGAATGTTTCAACATCCTTGTGTGAGAACTTCTTTTCACTAGAGGGCTCAACAATATGACACTCTACGAGACAGTCAACTTTCTTCGCGACGTCATGGGGGATCTTTGTGATGTCGGTATGACAGCCTTCACACTTTACCTTTGCGTGAACGCTGTTGCTGAAGATATCTTCATTCACATAAAAGAGTCTGAGTTTCCCTTCTTCATCAACCCTGCTGATGCCTGGGTACTTATGACACAAGAGGCAGTTTCCAACATCCGCTGCATATGATGAGGTAATCGCAAGACTGAAGAGAAGGATAATAGGAAACAATAAAATAAAGCAGATTCGGAAAGCTCTCATTAAAACTCTCATCTTGTCCCTCCTTAAGAGGTGCATATGTTTTAAGTATAAAGGAAATTTCGAGCTATAAAAAATACATTACCTAATCAAAAAACATTTGTAAAATAATTAATTATTATAAATTTATTAAGCGCTGTCTAAATTGAAGCAACAGCACTATTTTGCAAACTTAATCCGTGTTGGAGGAGGTTCAACCCGTTCTTCCGGATCGTGATAGTATTTGTACCTGAATAGCGCATCCAGACCATGGCAGTCAATACAAATATTGTTATAACTTACATTGCGTAAAAAACTGTTAGTCGCATTTCCCTCTTCTTCTTTATTGCTTCCCATTGTTCTTGCAAAAGGATCCCACTGATGTGCATTATGGCAAGTAGGGCAGGATATGTTACCGACATTTCCTTCTTTACCCGTCTTTTTATCATAAATCGGCGCAAAGTCTATCGCGTATCTGTTACTGCGCATTACATTATTGACAAGCCTTTCCTCCGGGTGCGTTGCTATTTGCGGAATTTTACCTTCCGCCGGATTCCCCTTTGTGTGGCAGCTGTTGCACAATGCGTCCATAATGTCCTCGTCCGAAGAGACTACACCATACTCCCTTGCCCAAAGCTTGATCTTGTTCGGACTGTTATGTACCAGGTGGCATACTCCACACTGTCCCGACTCTTTTACGGTTTGACCAAGCAGATTTTTTGCCACTGGATTAGTAATATTGAGATCATGGTCAGTCCCATCTACAAAGGCCTTGTCAGCATGGCAGGCTTTACACAAATCGGATGAGGGGGAGTTGGTCCTTCTTAAGAAACTATTCCTTGCGTCACCTTCTACATTTTCTCGTTGATAATTGACGACAGGACCTTTCGGATCCCAGGTGTGCGGATCATGGCAGGTAAGACATACTACCTTACCGCTGGGCGTCACATTACCTGCTGAGTCATACAACGGGAGAGTTGTAGTAATATTGAACTTCTCTAACGTGACATCCACAGCATGATAATTTTTCCCGAGCAGTTTCGCCTTTGCCGCGCCATCTTCATTGTGACAGGAAGTGCATAGTTGTGAGACATAGTCTTTATTTCCGGAGACAGCCTTTGCCCACAGGGGATTCTCAACTGCGTTATGAGGGACGTGGCATACGCCACATGGCCCGGATACTGACGGAGGCACTCCATTAATATTCTTCTCCTTTGGAGCAGTAACTGTGAGGTTATGGTCAGAAGTAATCAGTTGTTTTTTATCAGTATGACACTTCAAGCAGAGCGATGACGAAAAATTGGAGAGCCTCAGAAAACTATTTGACGCATCACCCTCAACATTCTTACCGCCCCTATTGGACGGTGAGTCGGGGTCCCACCTGTGAATATTATGGCAGGTAAAACACTGAACTTTACCCTTAGGGTCATTGGAACCGTCCCCTGCATACAGGGGCATGTCCTCAGGTATCTCTTCCCTGGAAACAGGGTCTACATTGATGGGGTGAGAATATTTGCCCGTTCGCTTTATTTTGTATGGAGTATCATCACCATGACAGGTCAGACAGAGCTGCGTCGCTGGATTACCTTTTTTAAGCGGCCTCGCCCACAACTTCTTCCCCGCAGCTTTATGAGGCATGTGACATGCTCCGCACGGGCCTGATTCGGATAAGGCCTGGCCCTTTATATTCTTTTCATCTGGAAGAGTGATACGAAGGTCATGCTTTGTATCAAGCAGCATGGCCTGTTCTTTGTGGCAAGTGACACACAGCTCCGAGTTCTTGTTATCTACGATTAATATCTTATTGCCCTTGGCTCCATGCACATCATGACAGGACTGGCAGATTACCCTATTCTTATTGGAAGCTGCCGTCCCCCCGGACTCAAACAGCTTATCAGGAAGATCAAGTGCAGTAGTGTGAAGAGGGTGGCTGTTTGAGAACTTATACGAAGCCTCGTTCCTGTGGCACATTTCACATAAACTTGAGTCTTCATTCAGCTCCCTGAATACAGATGTCCTGCCCAATGGATTGCCATGAGGGGATGCGCCTTTGCCATGAGCAGAGTGACAAGTACCGCAATAGATCTCGCCTTTTGCGCTTAAAGGAAGGTTCATCGGCACGGTAACGTTCTTTGATGGTTTTACGAAAACCGGATGACGGTTATAGTTCCAAGTTATATTTCTGGAGTCTTTCACATAGCCGTCATGGCAGCTGTAGCATATTTCCTCAGAACTGACCACTCCCTGAGTGTCCTTCATGAGCACATTACCCGGCTGAAAATCTACTAGCGTTTCCTTGTCCGTCCTGAAATCATCTAACCACATAATGTGGCAGACAACACAATCACGCTTTGAAGACACATCCAGAGCAAGGACAGAGCGAACCGGAGTGCCCATGAAAATAATTAAAAAAATCAGACTTATATATTTGACTGTCGTGAGAGTACGTAACATGTTATTCGTCTGTTCGCTATTCCAGTATTTTATGGACAGATATCTTATTAGCTCTCATTTCCACCACCAACAACCTTTTGGCTTTGTCAATAAGAATGCCAACAGGGGCATTAAACACCTTCTTTTCACCCTTATCACAGAGGACCCCGACATAACGGCCAAGATCGGTAAATGCCTGTATCACACCCATATAACTGTCGCTGACCAACACCCGGCCCTTGCCGTCTATCGCAACTCCCTTTGGCCTGAAAAGCTTACCCTCCAGCACACCCCAGGCACCGATGTCTGTGCTAAACTCTCCAAAAGGATCAAACTTCTGTACTCTTGTATTTAAGACATCGACGATATATATTTCATTATACTCATTAAGCAACATCATCCCGGGATATCTGAATTCGCCGTACTCTTCACCGAACTTTCCCCATTCAAATTCCAGAGTACCGTTCTTTTTATACACCCGTATTTTATGATTGTCGTTGTCTGATACATATAGATAGTTCTTCAGCTTGGAAACAGCAACGTCTACGGGGTCTGATGTAAACTTTGTGCCCGTCTTCACCGTAAACATATACTGAAACTTTCCGCTGATATCAAATGCCTGAATTCTGTGGTTGCCCGTATCCGCGATAAAGACCTCCCCCTCACCAGATATATCAATGCCGAGCG
>PJEL010004907.1_pt1 | contig 10884 bp, 13 predicted proteins | sample 1853271 | NCBI WGS metagenome assembly PJEL01 (sample SAMN08108733, study PRJNA415343) | Invertebrate metagenome, whole genome shotgun sequencing project. | host: Globobulimina | place: Sweden: Gullmar Fjord | collected 2015-08 | reverse complement strand
TTATGAATTTCTGAAGGTGGCCCAGAAGCGCTCATCCCGGCGCATCAAGATGGAGAATTTTCTTCTGATGCTGCTTATTACTGATTGCTGAGAAGTTCCGGATTACAATATCCTTCCACGGAAATCACGATTCACTTATATCCATCTCATATTCTGTCACGTCATTTATTGGTATTTACTGTTATCGCTGTTGCTCTTTTACTATCACTGTTGTTTGGTTGCTAAGCAGGTCTGGATGATGACCACCTGCCCTAACCACACTAATGAATCACTTGATCCACATATGTGAGAACGTGACTTGTTTTATTTTAGTACTGTTGAGTCAAGGTATTATGGGTGACTGCTGTTGAAGAGCGACAGTTCTACTCTCCAGCCTATGCAGCGTAACTTACTCACAAGTTCAGGGTTGCTACCTAGTAGGGACCTCATTGTATACCCTGGCATGCTTTGGGGTTTGATCACCATGGCAATTTTGTTTTTGTTCTTATTTTCTACAGCTTCGCGCAGATTATTATACTATTACGGCATGTGTATAAATTTTAATATTAAGGTTTACAGGACCCATGACTCCGGTAGGGTCAAGGGTGATCTCAGTGACTTAAGTGGTGTACTTTTATATGACATTTACTCTTGGCCGGGAAGGAATTAGCTCACTAACCATAAGATATATTTTGCCTCACTTCAATATATCTTAGAGCTAAATTTGACACTATTTGGGATTCCAACTTCCCAGCGAAGTCAAGGAATTTGTTTCGCAACTGCACGAGATCAAATAAGTCGGTTTTGGAGGTAAAACTCGACATAATACACCCTGATATAATGTATGTACACCTTTATTTGTGTAAATGCCCTCCTACCCCCCACACAACACTGTACAACCGCATAGTTTCTTTACCATTTCGGGTTATTCCCCGTTGCTGTTGCTCCCCTCCCTGGTAATAACCCTAATTCTAACACTAAACCTAAACCCCAGCCCTGAACCCTAAACTTTAACCCTAACCCTTACCCTAACAATTGACCCTAACTCTAGCCCTACCCTTAACCCGTAATCCTAACGCTAGTGGTTACAGGTGTCTAAGTTCTCTGAACCAAAATAGTGGAAGAGAATCTCACCGCGTATTGGACACCACCACAGCAGCGCTTATTCAGCTCACGTCTAGTGGGCGACAGTGGCGATACGAATAAGTAATAGCATTATCAATTGCAGGATAAAACAGGGCTACTAACGCCTAGATCAGCATGACATTTACTTCCAGTGATGTATACCCACCCTTTCATGTGGGTGGGATTGGTATGAAGGGCTACGAAAAAGAGTATAAACGGAGCATTGAGAAGGGAGATGAGTTTTGGGGGGAAGCGGCAAAGCAGTTCCTTGACTGGGATAGAACCTTTGACCATGTGCTCCAGGGTAACATGAATGATGGTAGTGTGGCGTGGTTTCCAGGTGGGAAACTTAATGCCTGCTACAATGCAGTGGACAGGCACGCACGGAGTAAGGGTGATCAAGTAGCCCTAATCTATGAAGCTGACGAGTTGGGAAAAGGTTATACCATTACTTACTCCGAGCTCCTAAAAAAGATCTGCAAAGTAGCCAATGCCATGAAATACATCGGAGTGCGCCGGGGAGACATTGTGAGTGTGATTTTCTGTACTTTGTTTCATTGGTTTTCTCATATGTAACTATTGGTCCTTGACATCTACTTCTCTAAGGTAACCATTTATATGCCCATGATCCCTCAAACAGTTATTACTGTGCTAGCCTGTGCAAGGATTGGTGCACCACACAATGTCGTATTTGCTGGTTTTTCCGCAGAAGCGCTGAAAGACCGCATTTTGGATGCCCAGTCAAAGTGGGTTTTCACAGTTGATGAATTTTCTCGCGGAGGTAACCTAATTAACCTTAAGGATATTACAGACACAGCCGTCAGTCAGGTGAGTGTGTGTAATCGAGAGTTTTAATGACAAAGAATATATTTTTTCCCCTCCCATTGACTCGTGTGAATACTGCATTCCTGTTTCCAGTGTCCATGTACCTTGAATGTATTTATGTTTAAGATGGGAGGATCGGCTAGGGTAGAACAGATGGAGATTGATATCTGGATAGATGAATTACTTCCTCATATGCGCCCATATTGCCCTTGTGAGCCCATGGATTCAGAGGACACACTCTTCATCCTATATACAAGTGGCTCTACAGGTGCACCCAAGGGTTTGTTACATTCCACGGCTGGCTACCTTCTATATACTGCCATGACAACAAAGTAAGGTACAATATATTTATACCTCAGACCCTTTTAGTTATACACTCCTATTTCTCAGTAATTACACCACCCCCCTTCACTTGATTAGGCACACTTTTGATCTCCAAGAAGATGATGTGTTTGCATGTGTGGTGAGAGCCTCGAATATGTGGTATTATTACTCTCCATCGATGTGTCTAAAACCATAGTGTTACAGGCCGATATTGGTTGGATCACAGGTCATTCATATTGTGTCTACGGTGAGCTGCTACCTTTGACATGGTCAATTGTTGTAGTATTTGTTTTTACGTGCACCCAAATTCACCCTCCTCCACTGCTGTTATTCAAATTAGGCCCTCTCATTAATGGTTCAACATCAGTGATGTTTTCAAGCACCCCAATCTATCCTGATCATGGACGTTACTGGGATATGGTGGAACGCCACAAGTAAGTTGCCCCGCTACAGATTTTCCATTTTCGAGCAGTGTTGTGATTTTTTATTATCCTCTTTATTCACGTAACATCACCAACACTATCATTAGGTGCACTCAGTTCTACGCAGCACCTACTGCGATTCGAATGCTGATGAGATATGGCCCAGATATTATTTCTAGATATGATCTATCTTCCCTAAGGGTACTAGGGACAGTAGGTGAATCTATAAATTATGAAGCTTGGCATTGGTATTATACGTATGTGGGCAATAGCAGGACAACAGTAGTTGATACATGGTGGCAGACTGAGACAGGAGGTCATGTACTCACAGCACTTCCGGGTATCACTCCTATGTTGTTAAGATAGATAATAGTGCCATATATATATATTTCACTATATAAGAGCTCAATTTATTACCTTATATCAGTGAGAATATCTGCTGTGTTGCTATTCCTAACTCACTCGTATTGTTCTATTATAGCCTGGATCGTGTTCATTGCCTTTTTATGGCTGCGAACCGGCTATTTTGAATCCTAAAACAGGGGAGGAGCTTGAAGGTAACAACGTTCGGGGTGTGCTAGTACTAAAAAAACCATGGCCTGGTATGGCACGGACAATTTACGGGGACCATGTACGCTATCTTTCGGTGTACTGTCAAATATATCCAGGCTACTACTTTACTGGAGATGGATGTATGCGTGATGCCGATGGATTTTATTGGATTACAGGCCGAGTTGATGATGTACTCAATATTGCAGGACACAGAATTGGTACAGCAGAGGTAAGTAGGATTGTAGCGAAGATAGTCTTGTACCATTCCAGTGCTGTATGTGTGGGAGTTATATGAGTTGTTGGGTACAAGCTGGAGCTACTGTATAGTGTTATGGTTGTTTTATCTTTGTTGGTGTCAGTGTGTTCAGCAACGGCACTAATTGTTTTGTTGCACAGCTGGAGAGTGCAATAAGCAAGCACAAGCACGTGAGTGAAGCCGCTGTGGTAGGCATTCCAGATGAAATCAAAGGACAGGCCCTGTGCTGCTTTATTACCCTGAAAAACAATATGAGTAAATATCCCGATCTTGAATCTGAAATCCGATATGAAGCAAAGACTCGTGTTGGCGCTTTTGCTCTACCAAAAATAATTGTCATTACTCCGGGCTTATGTAAGACTCGAAGTGGCAAGATCATGCGTCGAATGCTGAGAAAGGTATGTATGTGTATGTGTTGTATTTCCTTCCTGCCATGAGGACGGTAGGTGAATGGGGTGATGGTCGCCCTAAACGTACTCATCTATATCAAATCTCTACAGATTGCCGAAGGAGAGCGTAAAGATTTTGGGGACATTACGACCCTCGCAGACTCAAGTATCGTGGATACACTTATTCAATGTTTTCAAGAAGCCACGAAGTAAAAAAGATTTAGTGTTGGAATAAGCTGTATGCACTCATTCGCCAGTTGTTCTCTTTCCTTGATGCACTTAACTCTAGGATCTTGTTTGTGACATATGAATGGTTGATAGTATTTTGTTTGTGATACTAAGGTCTTCTCTCCTGGGTATTCATTTTCTACTACTAGTACTAATAGAAACTGGTCATTAAGCTAGTAGTTCAGGTCAACAAACTCCTAGTACGATGATGTGCAACTACTCAGTATGGCGTATCTATACAACACGACCGCTAAATATTAGCATTTGTGTTTTGGGGCTTTCTGTCGTTGTGTACACATCAATAGCTGTATATACACTCATCCACCACAACGTTCAACACTGACCCGCATACAGTAGATAATCTGAAATGAGTGCAGCCAGATACGTCCTAACCTAATATATATCATAGGAATGCACGAAATGAATGTGAAACTACTACTACTACTATCATTGTACATTACTCAATATCTAATTACCTGTCTTAAATATGCCCGACACGGGAATAGATTAGTATTTACACCTTAACTTGTGTACATACACATGACAAACTTCAACGAAGTTTATTCCTAGCCCTAACCCCGTAACCTTAACCCAAGTCCTAGCCCATTTGTCCCGGACACGATGATGAGTCACATCATGTGTCAGGTAGTTGGCTCGCCAAGCTCTCTTCAGTTAGAGCCGCCCCCCTCAAAACGGAGTAATGAGTGAATACTGGGGTGCACACGATGGAGAGAGAACTGTGCACCTCACCAGGAGTGAAAGTATGGAAAATCTCTAGGAAAGGTTGGAAACAGAAGCGATGGCTTGGGCTGAGAGAGAAGGTGAACTATACATATACATACATATATACACACACACACACACAACATATATAACAATGGTGAAACAATTAGTCCAGATCCTGAATCGTGCACAACCTTGACATCTATTCCAGTTGTATTGATGATACTGTGGTCGTTTTGGTGTAATGCTCTGATCTGACATGTGATCTGAAAAAAAGGGCCACATTGATATCGTTGATTTAATCCCAGACGAGTAATAATGTGGCCTTTAGATTAGAGGGATCGTATTAATGTAAAACGTCATGAAAATCGTGACATTGGTCGATCCAACAGAGGAGATCGGAACACTACGTTTTTCTTAAAAACACCACCTCATTAACCCAAAAGAACTGCCATCCGCTCGTACCCTCTGAAGATAAACCTGAATGTTATGAGACCCTACCCCCATTTGCACAGTCCGTTCCTGGCTCTACCTTGATGAAACCATAAATGTATACTAACGCGTCCGAAACAACAAAGGTGGGCATGCTGATGCTGAGCCATCACGAGCTAGAATTGTCACATTTCAGTATCCTCGACAATCCTGTTAAACATGCCATAGCAAGGAAGAGCTTTAGGCATTGGACAGGTCAATTATGGAGAGGAGAAAAATGTAAAAGCGATGATCCTAGTGAATATTCAGAACAAGAGAAACCTTATGAGTCGCATCGCGACATGAGAACGTATGATCTGTCAGATCTCGTTAGCATTGGAGCTGCTGATTCTACAGATGTTCAACATGATACCAGAACCGATCAGATTACTATGCAGGTGATATGAATGGAGTCTTGTATATTATGTCTGGATCATAATTCTGATAGGCTGCTTACCACCTGATGTGTAGCTCGTGTTAGAATAGATATTCGTGAGGCTAGGATTGGATTACTGGTTGTTATTTGCAGTTTCAGGATATGTTATATTTAGAGTTTGGATTATGTAAATGCGGTTTTGTATTGTTAGGTTCCTGAAGAACGCTCTCAATGCATTATCCTATTTTCTGTCAGTGGATAGTGGGAATGGATTAATCCCTACGATTAATCCATCATTGATTTGAATTATAGTGCTTTGACTGCATGAATGATACTTCAATGGCTGTTGTTACACTAGTTAGTCATATGTTGAGTGACAAAAAGTTAAGATGTTGTCAATGGACTGACTGTTGACGACACAATTCACTTTTAAATAGCATCCAGAAGACAGATATTTGCGCCTAAAATTTCTTGAAGAATCGGGGTGTAATGATTACCATGATGGTATTGACATTAATGTACCGGAGCATCAGCAGAAGTATCAGATTCTTGTACTAAGCCTGAAAACTCCACGGGAAACGCTGTTACTTGTGGAAGTGCTTCAGAAGGTGTGTTGTCCATTTGTGTCTGTCCAATATGCTATAACCGTTTATTCTGTTAGTTGTTGTTGTTGTGAGAGGTCTACAGGGCAAGGCATGATCTATAGTATATTTACGGGGGTGTGTGGCTAGTGGTGGTTTGAAGGAGATGAGAAGAAAAACCATATACCAGGAGGTTTATTGAGTTTTGTCATTGTACAGAGAGAGCATTAGGGTTAGACTATACGTTCCCTTTGACGCATACACCTACACGGCATACATTTCTCGTTTAGGATTGATTGGATGGGACTGATTATGCACCACATTTTTCCTATTGTATGAAGTTGTTGTTGCTATTGTTGTACGCCTCTCTGACACACTATGCTCCATTCGTTTCAGTTTAAGGATTCTTTTCGGTCACCATTTATACCTTATGAGTTTACATTTCAACCTCGAGCTCATTTACCCACCTTCCTCATCGAGCCCTCGTCTTCCTTACCGGGAAAAACCGTACAAGAGGATATCTCCATCCCATGTTTTCCCCATCTACTTAGTCACACCTATCCCAGGTATATCTATTGTTAATATAATCTCATTGTTATATTGTTTTTGTTGCCGGCTGCGGTGCTCTTCGAAGCATTCACTTTACACTCGTTTGGATAATGTGTCTCTCAATAGTATGTATGATATGCTGCTGCCTCTCTAGTAGTACGTATTTATAGATTTTTTTTACTGCCTTCTGCATCATTGGGTTGGGTTACTTGCAGTTGTTGTGTCTGTCTGCTTTTCATAACCTTTTCCAACTAAACTAAATCTCCACGTTGTTCTCTTTGGTGTTTCACAGACCTCAACTACTAGCCTCGTTATCTGCAATTATTCTTCAGCCTTTTTTGCCACGGAGAATTGTTGCGGTATTTCTCAGCCTCATCGCACCTTGCTGTGATGCTCCACCTTCGATTATGTGATTCTTAATTTAATTCTGACTCTCTAGAGCGTATCTATACCTACTCCATCATCCCACAGAAACCCTATCTCTTAATTGAATGCCGATTTTTAATTTTGCCTTTGGGTCTAACCCTTGTGAGTGTGCAAACTGGCCTCGACTATTCCAGGTTGCAGGGCCATGTGGGGCAGGAAAGTCTGTCTTGGTACGTTGCTTTGTTGGATCACAGATTCAGTCAGCTCTTTGAAATCCACCCACCCGCTGCCTCGGTGACATGTGGTTCAGACATTTCTAATGAGTTTCAATCATTACTCTTGCAATATATATATATATATGATTATACTCACAGGCAGCACAAGTTTGTCATCATCCTGCGGTATGCCGGATCTTTGAAGATCGAATTTTTTGGATTGCAATAGGACAGGGTGTGGGAAACCAAAGTCTACGCCTACTGGAAGTCCTTCAGAAACTTGCAACAGGTAGTTACACTCATTGTGGTGTAATTTCACCACTACTTAGGCATCTAGATCCTCTTTTTTTCCAGCATAGGCAACATACAAACAACTTGAGCTCGGCACTTTAGTCGTATCAGTGAATATTGAGCATCATACTCATTATTAGACTTGCTTTTGAACTAAGCCTTGATTTTGCCATTTTATGTTCTTTTTTTCAACTACCTTTGACACGCGTAGTGCTTATGACTGACTCATTGACCTCTTATTACGCCCATAATGATATTGAAAGGTTTACATTCTGTGGTTCTGACTAAGAAAGCAGTAGGAGAAGTAATGCAGCGACCGTTCAAATTTCAGACCATTGATCAGGCTCTGAATTGGACTAGAGAAGCAGTTTCCCGATCTAGGTCTCATATCCTCAGCTCTAGCCGAATATTGACTTGTTATTATGTCACCTTATTACGATACAATGCCCTCCTCCTCCTCCTCTTCGCGTACTTGCTAGCTATAATCCACAATGCTACGTTACTCTTCTCTACACGTTTACATATATATATGCCTCACTTTTGATGTGTCTAAGATGATCAGCTAATTCCTTGTACCTGCTACTTTCACACTAACCCTGTGTTTGCTACTACCTGCAGTAAATATGTTGCAGGCAATAGCAAACGTATTACTACTGCCTTTCAGTCTCATGAACGATGCACGTAACCACTTAAAATGATTTTAGCGGCCTGTCTCCAATCCTGCGCCCCTGAATCCATCCATTCTTGGCTGGCTATCGTACACTGATAATAAAACTCTCATAAATTATATTCTCACCAGACACTTTTCCTGTTCTCTGCTTTCTTCGTTGCTATTTGAAAATCTGACAGACTGTCGTGCTTGGTTGTTTTGGATGATGTATGGGAACGTCAGGTCTTAGTACATATGTTTGTATTGTCTATAGCTAATTTTTGCTTTCTAACCACCCGTTTGTGCTGTCCTTCTTGGACCATGCCCTCGATCCCATATGATCCGATTGTTTAATTTCTTTTTTATCTACAGGTGGTCGAGATCCTCTTCCAAACACAATGCTGTTTGCTGGTTACATCACCTGATCGTTCGTACTTGAGTGGAATTGGTGCTGAATGGATTGATGTAGGGCCGATGGGTGAAGAGGATGCGTCAGCGCTAGCCGGGATGACTGATCCAAGAGATGTTTGGAAGGGGATAGGAATGCTGCCTCTTCCTCTCAAACAGGTGAGGCAAAACAAAATACACACATACAAATACACTACTGCACTTTTTTGTGGTAGCCATCATCAGTCGTTTTGTTGTTGGGTAGTGTAGATACAAACCAAGTTGAAGAGTGGATATGAGCATATATTATTTAGGATTGTAATCATGAAGTGATGGTAGAGGGACTGGCTGCTTCTTATTGCAGGAGGAGTCATAGCGGTTGTAATCCGTCAGTCACAAGCGTTTGTGCAGTGCACTATGATGATGAATTGAATATATTTTATATCTTAAACCTTTCTTCAAGTCCTCTATTGTTGCATCCTTTCTTGGTGGCTGGATAGAATTCTGGTTTGAATTTGAAGAAGCGAAGAAGGTTCGTTTGTGTGACATGTATTTCCTCACAACCACTCCAATTCAGATGTCCTTCCCGTTGTTACCCCAGCAGTTGTGTTCCTGCCTGCTTCAAACTTTACTGCATTTTTCTTGGTGTGTCACTGGTTAGTTGACTTCTCCTATCTTACCATTATCTATCTCGTGTAATCTCATCTCAGGCGCTGTTACAAAGCCAATTTTATGTAAATATATTGAAGACTCAACAGGATCATTGCGGTAGTACGACGGAAGAACGAGATACAACATCCCTGATTGTAGTTACTACTGTAGCCCTTTCTGCAGCAGGGGATCTCCTCAATAGTCGTAACTCTGGCTCTGATTGGGCTCGATTTTCGGGGTAAGCTTGCTTGTGCACCACGTAGCATTGTATGGGATGGGCCCTAAAACCATTGTTGCCACCATTCTCTATCTCTCTCATGGTACTGCCACGCTACCAATTCTGTAATGTTCGTATACTGCTATTTGACCTTATGTTGTGAGGTTAATCTGCAACTGGACCATCAAACCCCAAGCACACCAGCATTATTGCTTGTTTGTCTAATATCTATCTCATCTCTGATGCTTGTTGTGTACTCACACCCGTGTGTAGACGTGTTGTGTAGACATGGTCCCACATATATCACTGATAATGGCGTCCATTTCGTCGTTGCCCTCAGGACTAAACTGCATGATCAAGGTGTAGTTGATATTCAAGTTTTATACATCATGTTAGCTGCTCTTCCTTTTGGACTGGCCGTACCAGAAGCTGTCCTGCAAGTGGGTAATATTCATCTTCCCCTCGTAATGCAATACTTTGGCTCTCGGTCCAAATCCAACTATGAGACATGTACAACAACTACTCAAGAACGTAGTGCACTACTGTCTTTTAGTATGTATGTATGTATGTTATGTTAGAGACCCGTGATGATGAGCCTGAGGTATTAACCCGCCTGTCATCACTCGCAATTATTTTCCGTGTAGGCTATATGGTGGGGATCCTCTCCAGATGGGATAGCTTCTGCGGAGCGTCCTAAAGGTATAATGTGTTGTTTATACACCTATCATAGGTTATTTGACGCAATCTACCACACTACTATCACAACCACCATCACTTACCCATTATTTGTGCTGCCTTCACCATCCATATCTGTGATGCGTTACAAAAGGTGTCAGGGATGTTATTTTATCACTAGAATATTTCTTGCTTTTGCAAAGAATTGAAGACATTGATGGGAGAGAATTATTCCTCGTTAACCATGCCCAAAGCATATACATACGAGCATTGGCTGAAACAAAAGATCACTTAGTTCGTACTGCACATATGAGGTTAAAAGAATACCTGGGAACAATTCCAGCACTTCTTGGACTTGGACGTAGGAGTTGTTTATATGGTGATCCTGATTACATTGCTAAATGGCCAATAGAGTTATATGGTGGATTTGGCAGGTAAAGGATACGGATAATAATAGCTTGTATACATATATATGTATATTACTGAAAACAACACCTGTACCCTAACTCAAATCCTAATCGCAACCTGAACCCTAACCTGTAGTAGCATAGAGCAGCAACATACAAGTACATTGATGCCTATACATGGATATACTAGTACTAACTCTACTACTCTCATTCCAATGGTAGCTAA
>PJEL010004906.1_pt1 | contig 10887 bp, 13 predicted proteins | sample 1853271 | NCBI WGS metagenome assembly PJEL01 (sample SAMN08108733, study PRJNA415343) | Invertebrate metagenome, whole genome shotgun sequencing project. | host: Globobulimina | place: Sweden: Gullmar Fjord | collected 2015-08 | reverse complement strand
ATGACAGCCTCAATTTCAGCCGGATTTGTCGGCTCTTTCCGTCCTTCTTCATCGACGCCTTTGCGGGTCAGAAGAAAAATTGCTGAAAAACTATTTCTATCAAATTCAATTGCCTTGCAAGTCACCGCAAGGGCTTCAGCATTCTTATTATAAAGAAAGCGACTTATTTTCTGAGTATCCAGCCCGGATTTCAAGGAAAGACCGGCCACAAATAAGCGGGTCTGCTTGCTTTTCAAGGACTGTACGAGAAACTTTTCTGTGAGTTCATTACGCGCTGCAAGTTGTGCCGTGAGCCTGTCGGCGTGCGTATCGCCAAGAGCCAGTACATTTACATCTTCGATATGTTCCTGGGTAACCTTGGAAACCTGCTGATCCAGGAAGTACTGGTCGATTTCAAAATTCTCAATAATATACCGGCGAAGAGCTGCAGAAACCCACCAGAACATTTTGTGGGCAAGGTCGGTTGGCAGATCATGCCGGGCGAGTAGTGGTTCTTGAAAGCGATCAACGCGCTTGGATTCTTCAACCAGAAATGCCATTGCTGTTTTTGAGATTTCAGCATCTTTATTCTGTATAAGCTCTTCAATAACATCTGTATCCCCATCGTCGATGAGGAGGTCGCTGAGAGCTTCATTGATATCATCGCGTTCAGCGATGACAAGTAAATGTTCTTTGCTTCGAGTGGAAATAATCTCCATCAAGTCAGGTTCCATCAACACCCGGCTTTTAAAGAGAAGAGGACGCGCTACGTCAATCTCATCATTTGCCAGAAGTGTGACAAGCTCGTGAGGGGCTTTTCCTGAATTGGCAAGTTTATTAGAAAGCCTTTGGCGAACCGAGGTTTCCACATCTGAGACGAGTTTGGACAGAATGTCCGAAATATAGGCACGCTCCTGTTCGCTCAGGCGTTCCTCTTCCGAGAGAAACAGACCGCTCATATTTTCAAACAGCTGGCGACGTGCGCTGACGCTGCTATCGCGAGAGAGCGCCATCAACTGACCCATACTGTCTTCTATACTTCCGACCATACAACAAACCTACATCTACAGAGAAACCGACTGGTAAAGCTACCGCAATTAATCGAATCAACTCTTAAAGAACAAAATTAAAGAGTACTCAACACCTTGTAGAACCTTATAATTCTCGCAGAATCATTTACTGCTAGAAATTCGCACTAAATCAATAATATTGTGGATTTTGGTAAATTTAACATGAAGTTTTGACTAAAATGTCACAGTAATTTGATGATAATTTCCCCCAAATACTTCCTTTTAACAGGTTTCTGCATGTCGTTTTCCTTGAAATTCAGCCCAATTGGTATGGCGTTGGTTGGGTGCCACTATATATAGACAGAAAAACAATATTTGCACCGATCGATCCTTTGCCTAGAAAAAGACAAATTTTCTCAGTAGCGAATTCTACGTGGATGTATTGGAAAGTCGGGGCAGCAGTTTGCTGTGTGATGACGGTATTAATTTCGTTATTGGGGTGAAGAAATTCACCGGCTTTACAATTCCTTAAGTTTGTTTGGTCAGATTGTTGCATCGAATAATTATTATTATCTATTAAGGATAAGGTGGCGCTTCCACCAAAAGGGGATACAGTGACTGAAGATTATCATGAACTGACGAGATTGATTGAGCGACTACATCGCCGTTTTCTCGATGTGCTTCGTACAGAATTAAATCTGATGGATATTACAGATATTAATGCCGTGCAGGCTCTCTTGCTCGCAAATATCGGTGATGAAGAGATTAATGTCCGTGAGTTGATGACGCGGGGCTATTATCAAGGATCAAATGCTTCGTACAATTTGAAAAAATTGGTGGAGATGGGATATCTTCTTCAGCAAAAATCTGAAAGAGATCGCCGCGCGACTATGATCAAGCTCTCAACAAAAGGTTTGGACCTTGTTCAAAAAATCACACAGTCAGAGGTAAAGCAGGCGGAAATGCTCGCGCGGGCTAATCCCTCTCCGGATCTTGAAAGTACACGGAAGTCTCTTCGCCAGATTGAACGGATCTGGACAGATTATATTCAATACGGCACTTCTTGATTTAAAAAACGATTAGGCGGCGCATAGCATTGCTATTGCCCGCCTTCCTTCCACTCCTTATCGCCTCCCCACTAGGAACAATATGCCTGCATTGAGGCAAATGTTGCCGGTAAATATTACCTAGTAGGCAGTAATTGCCGAGTTGATTTATGGTTAATTAAGAATTAAAATCAACAAAAACAATAAGTTACAAAATTATTACGATTGGCACGATGTTTGCGTTTGTGTTAATGGGTTAAAATACCTCAAGCACTGTGCTTGGCCTAAGAATAGGAAAATTTGTCGCTTTCAATAGTCGATTACCATCGTTTCGAAAGAGCTGATTGATGATCGTAGAAGAACGCTTTTCCCACCTTTCGCTGACGCTTGCTCGAGAGATTATTTCTCATTGGAGCAAGCAGTTCCACCTGATATAATGCTGATGCAAGAGCTTAACTTTTTGTTTTCTCTTGATTTTTGGACGATTGTTAGAGCGTAATTTGCTTGATTAGGATACTAAGCATATAAAAAGTTTACGAGTTGGTAATAATTTGGCTCGTATAGTATATGCGATTAGGAAAGGAAAAGGAGTTGCGATATGGACGTAACCCCATTTGCAAACGCTAGTGTAGAATTGACGGATTATAAATCTGGAAATACGTCGGCGATTCCGAAAGGTGATACCAGCGAAGATAAAGGTGTCGTATCAAAAGATATCGAAACCGCTATCCAAACTGAGGATCCAGTTCGGCGCGCCGAACAGGCTATTGGTGCTTTCTTTGAAGATGAGGCAACACCAGCTGGACGTTTTTCTATCGATCAGGATTTAGATAGCGGCCGATTTGTATACCGATTAATCAACACTGATACTGGCGAAGTTTTAAAACAGTTTCCGGGCGACTATGTCCTGAAGCGTGTAGCCTATTACCGTGACCTTGAAGGTCTGGCGGTTGATAGCAAAGCTTGAAAACGGGTAGGCGTTAGTCCTTCCGTTTTCATTGCTGCCCCTTGCTTCTGGTGAGCGTCCTCCCATGCCAGACATATTCCTCACTTATCTTTTAAACAACTTCATTTAACGCAATCGCTCCACCAAGGGTTTGATTGTTGCGTGAAGACAAGGATGTCGAGATAGCGGCTCCAGCATTATAGGTGCGCGGCGGGGCTTTCTTTTTTGCAACTTCATCCGCAACAGATTTAACCAAACCTTCCGTGACTGTTTTGACGGTTGAGAGTTTTCTGAAATGTGAATCCAGTGCTTCATAAAAGATTTCGCTGGTTGCCTTGAGGCGATCCAGATCCGCTTTTGGGAAACGCTTGTATCTCTCCGGATCTGCTTTAATGAGAACCATTTGCTGATTGTAAATAGCGACAAGGCGAGATTTTTCGGCTTGGTGTTCCGTCATGGCTTTCGGATTTTTGAGCGTCATTAACTCATTTTCATAATCCAGTATCTGGCAAAGACGATCAATTTTGTCGGATAACTCGGCTGGTGTAAGGCGAGTAGGAGCATTAAGTTCTGGGTGGGGCATTTTTAAATCTCCTGTAAGGCGAGCATTTCACGGTATACAGCGTCAGCAATCCCAACACCGCCCTGTCTGCTCATGGATTTTGCGTATTCATCATTCATCATCGATTGAAATATCTTTTCAGATTCCCCGCCGCCGAACATACCATCTGTTTCAACTCCGGCTGACATGCTGTTGAGAAACTGGCTGAGAAAGAAGGCTTCAAATTCTTCAGCTGCAGCGCGCGCTTTGTCGGGCGTTTGAGGGGTTTTTGCTCCCTGTGTATTTTGAAGCTGGACCTGAAAATTCCCGGATGCATTATTTATGTCTGTCATTACATCAACTCGATTTCTGCTTGAAGGGCCCCCGCGGCTTTAATTGCCTGCAGAATGGAAATCATATCCCGCGGCCCGATCCCCAAGGCATTGAGACCATTTACCAATTCTTGTAGCCGTACACCTGGGTTTAGGACGGCAAGCCTTTTGTCTTCATCTTCACTGATTTGAATATCGGTCCGTGGAACAACGACAGTTTCTCCAGCTTCTGCAAATGGACCTGGTTGTGAGACTTGCGGTGTTTCGGTGATTTTTACAGTCAGGTTCCCTTGAGCGATGGCAACCGTGTCCACCTTCACATCCTTGCCAATAACAATAATGCCGGATTGCTCATCAATAATGACGCGGGCAATTTGATCAGGAACGACCATTAGCTGTTCGATGTCCGTTAAAAGAGATGCCATGTCTTCACGTTGACTACCCTCCAAATTCAAGACAACCGTTGAAGGGTCTGTGGATTTGGCAATCTTGTTTCCGATAAAGGAGTTCACGGCATTGGCAATTCTCCGGGATGTCGTGAAGTCTGGATTGCGAAGCGAAATTCTGAGCGTTGTGAGGGAGGCTAAATCAAATCCGAGCTCTCGTTCAACAATCGCACCGTTGGCGATACGGCCAGCCGTGGGAACACCTTTTGTTACCGTCGCAGCGTCACCGCCTGCGGAAAACCCTGCAACTGTCATTGATCCTTGTGCGACAGCGTATACCTCACCATCAGCGGCCATCAAAGGTGTGACGACAAGCGTCCCGCCGAGCAGACTTTCTGCATCGCCTATTGAACTGACAACAATATCGATTTTTGTTCCCTGGCGTGCAAATGCTGGAAGACTGGCAGTTACGACAACAGCTGCAACATTATCGGTTTTAGTGGTTGCATCGCGAGTATTGACGCCCAACCTCTCGAGCATTGCCTCAAGGCTTTGTTCTGTGAAAGGAGAATTTGTAAGAGAGTCGCCAGTTCCGTCCAATCCAACAACCAATCCATAACCGACCAGGATATTCTCACGAACGCCTTCAAAATCCGCTATATCCTTTACGCGAGACGCGGCAGAGGCCTCCAGTGATCCAAACATAGGAAGAAGCGTTGCGGTCAGGAGAAAACTTGTTCCTGTTAAGGATAAGATGAGGTGCTTTGCAAGCATGAAAACAGATTTCATTGTCATTCGACTTTTCCGTAGTGCAGTCTCTTTTTTAAGAGGCGATAAAAATAACTTCACTAATGGATATGCGAATTCTATGCCAATTTATGAGTGATTTAAGTCGTTGATATTGTTTATATATTCGTTGTCTTTAAACGACAAGGTGATTGCAATAGGAAGAAATGACCCGGTGAACCGGCAATTATCACCATTTGATAAAGCAGAAAAACTTGCCAAACGCTACCCGGATACCTAAAACATAAGTAAGACAAACCTTTACAGGATTGAGTATGCGAGTCTCTGGACCAGGTCGCGTTGGATCGACACAGAAAGCCCGAGGCAGTAAGTCAGCCTCCAAGTCGGGTGAGAAGTTTTCTGTTCCGGACAGCACTGCTGAAACAATTGCAACAAGTAATGTTGCCTCCGGCAGCCCCATTGCTTCTATTGATGCAATTCTTGCGCTGCAGGGGGTGGATGATTCGACTACTGGAAATAAAAAGGCTCTTTCAAAAGGACAGGATCTTCTTGATCGGCTTGAAGAAATTCGTCACGGCCTTTTGATCGGAACAATTCCGGTACAGCAGTTGCAACGACTAAAAGAAACTCTCTCTTCCTATGATGTTAAGGCGACTGACCCCAAGTTGGCGGAAATAGTGGAAGAAATAGAGGTGCGAGCGGCCGTCGAGCTTGCAAAACTAGGGTATTGAGAATTATATTCGCCCCAGTCATCCTTTTTTTAAGGGTTTGTGCATTATAATTTTCTCAATCGTATGTTGCGAAGAAAGTCATGCATTCCTATAATTGGAAAACAGGATTTTAGTACGCATCTGGAGTAGCGTAATGAATGTTCACATATCTGATGATTATAAGCCATCCGAAGACGAGCCGTTTATGAATTCTCGCCAGCAGGAATATTTCCGTTTGAAGCTGATGAGATGGAGAACAGAAATTCTTGAGGATGCAAGCCAGACAATTCTGAATTTGCAGGAAGAGACAGTTAAGGAGCCGGATATTGCGGACCGGGCCTCTACTGAGTCTGAACGGGCACTGGAACTTAGAACACGCGATCGCCAACGTAAACTTATCGGTAAAATTGATGCTGCTATTCGCCGTATTGATGAAGGTATTTACGGTTATTGTGATGAAACCGGTGAGCCGATTTCATTGAAGCGATTGGAAGCTCGGCCTGTTGCAACACTGACGCTTGAGGCTCAAGAAAGACATGAGCGGCGGGAAAAAGTGTATCGGGACGATTAACGAACTCTTTTTCAGTTTAACAAAAAGCCGGTTTTTCAGCCGGCTTTTTGATTATTTGCCATCAACGTATAAATTGTCGACTTATCCTCGGCCCCGGTAGGGGGCAACACCTTGATCGGGTAACCAAATACCTTCTGGCGGCGTACCTGATTGCCAAAAGACATCAATGGGGATGCCACCGCGTGGGTACCAATATCCGCCAATGCGTAACCAGGTTGCCTTAGTGGCTTCAAAAATTCGTTTTCCCACATAAATCGTGCAATCTTCATGAAACGCGCCATGATTACGGAAGCTTTGCAGAAAAAGCTTCAGCGATTTTGACTCGACCAATCCCTGATCAGGCACATAATCTACAACCAAGTGACCAAAATCTGGTTGACCAGTAACGGGGCAGATTGAGGTGAATTCCGGGCAGCTGAAGCGGACAACAGCCAGAGTGCCGGCTTGTGGATTTGGAACAACATCCAAAATAGCTTCTTCAGGATTTGTTGGTGCTTTCACATCTTTTCCCAAAGACGTTGTTGTGCTTGTGAAATCAGTCATGGCTGAACCTCATCATCTTCAAATTCTCCGTTATATTCACATCCTTCGCTGCAGCTGTCACGATAAACACCGATTTCAAAAAGAGACGGAAATTCCGCAGCGATTGATTGCCAGATCCAAATACACAGGTTTTCAAGCGTTGGCATTTCCAACCCCTTAATATCATTGAGGTAATGATGATCCAAATTTTCTTTGGTCTGTGCAACCTTATCCATAACAGCACTCAAATCAGCAATAAGTCCCGAGGAAGGATCCGGTTTGCCTCTTAAGGTAATCCTAACTCTAAAACTATGGCCATGCAGCCGGTGGTTAATATGTCCGTCAGGAAATATATGGGGCAGGTGATGGGCCGCCTCGAAATTAAAATCTCTAAAAATCTTCATGTAAAAAATATTCCGGATCAAACCGGAACCTTAAAAAATATATTACGCAAACCCAACCATTTTGTGGGTTTGTAAACTCAATTGCCATTTGGGGTTCTTCAAACAAAATTTGAGGGCTGCTTGAACATTATTCTTGGATGCTTTTGCATCTCCAATAACGTCAAGGGGTTGTAGATAAAAATGATGGAAATTCAGGTCTTCAAAATTGCTTGGATGTGCTTCCGCTTCTTTTTGCGGAAATACAAGTTTTAACTCGTTCCCGGATTTTTGTGCAAGTGTATTCGCCGCTTTTGGCGATACACAGATCCAGTCAATATTTTCAGGCGCAGTCAAGGTTCCGTTGGTTTCAATGGCGATCTCAAACCCTTTGTCATGAAGGGCGTTGATCAACGAGGCATCCAGTTGCAACAAAGGTTCTCCGCCGGTGCAAACAATATAGGGTCTACCTGCGCCCGGCCAGATTTTGAATGCCGCGGTCGCCAGATCATCCGCCGATGTAAATTTGCCGCCATTCGGACCATCGTAGCCGATGAAATCGGTATCGCAAAAATGGCAGGCTGCACTGGATCGATCCTGTTCGCGGCCAGACCAGAGATTACATCCGGAAAATCGCAGAAAAACAGATGCGCGCCCTGATTGAGCGCCTTCACCTTGTAAAGTATAAAAGAGTTCTTTCACACTATAGGTCATAACGTACCGGTTTGAAACTTTTGCCAACCCTGAGAACGAAGAGCGCAGGCTGGGCAGGTTCCGCATCCATAGCCCCAATCGTGGCGGTTCTCTCGATCCCCCAGATAACAAGTGTGGGTTTCTTCAACGATGAGGTCGACTAAATTTTGGCCACCAAGATTTTTTGCAAGGGCAAAAGTGTCACCTTTATCGAGCCACATGAGAGGTGTTTCAATTGTTACTCTTTTATCCAGGCCAAGCGATAGGACAACCTGTTGGGCTTTTAATGTGTCATCACGGCAATCCGGATATCCAGAATAATCAGTTTCACACATACCCCCGATCAGGGTTCTTACATTCCGGCGATAGGCGAGGGCACCGGCCAGCGTAAAGAACAGTAGATTGCGACCCGGAACAAAGGTGTTCGGCAAACCCGCCTCGGTCATTTCAATGGAAATTTCTTCTGTCATTGCTGTTGCTCCAAGCTGAGAGACAACAGAGGCATCCAGCATATGATCGTCACCAAGTCGCTCTGACCATTCAGGGAACTGTGCAATCAGTTTTTCTCGAAATGAGAGTCTAACGTCCAGCTCAACCCTATGCCGTTGTCCATAGTCAAAACCGACAGTTTCTACATGGCTAAAATTCGATAAAGCCCAGGCAAGACATGTTGCAGAATCCTGTCCGCCGGAAAAAAGAACGAGAGCGCCATCATTCCTGTGAGGCATATGTGCATCCTTATGCAAAATACTAAGCCAGAATTGATGAAAATGCGCTGATTGGCCATTTTCCGATATTTCCAGCATGCAAGCGCTCTAAATACTTCAAGTTTGTTTAAAAGACAATTGCTGTGTTTTCAAGGAGGGCAAGCACAGTAAATTGGCAAAAAAAAGGGTGGCACACTGGCCACCCGTAGGAGATTTTGGAGTATTCGTTTAGAAAGGGAAGACGATATCGAAAAGCTGCTGGCCGTAACGGGCCTGCTGCATATCGGATAGATGTCCGCGTCCACCATAGGCCACCCTTGCTTCAGCAATTTTTGAGCTTTCAATTGTGTTGGCGGAGGAAATATCTTCCGGACGGACCACGCCGGTTACAAAAAGATCCCGGCTTTCAAAATTCACCCGGACTTCCTGACGTCCAGATATCACCATATTTCCATTGGGCAGGATTTGGGTGACAATCGCAGCGATTTCCATTTCAATGGTTTCGTTGCGTGTGACGGCTCCGCTTCCTTCAACTGAATGCTCACTGCCGATACTTGCCATAGACGTCGGATCAACAGCTTCTGGAAGGATCTTGGCGAATTGAGATTCAATTCCGGCCAGGCTGGTTATGTCAGCATCTTCTGAAGAGCTTCTTGTCGTTGTGGTCTTGTTCGATAAAGTCGCCTTGTCTTCGATTTTAATCATTACTGTCAGGATATCGCCAATTTTGTTGGCGCGTTGATCTTTAAAGAAAGCGCGAGAACCGGGACGCCATAAGGAATTTGCTTGTTGGATAACAGGTTCAGGACGCGGCATTGGTAAAGTGACAGGTTGATAATCTTTTCTAGCCACCGGATTGTCGATTTTCGATAATGGTGGTTCTTCTCCGATGGAGGCGATCCGACTATAGGCATTACATCCAGTAAGAGCCAGGCCGAGGCCAAGAACGAGAATTGATTTCATGAATGAGTTTGAGGTCTTGTGGGTCATTTTCTAATCTCCACTAAAGGATTACTGGATGGTTGCCAAGCGTTGCTCGGCTGAAATAATGCGGACTTCACGGGCACTGATAACCTGCGCCTGAATGGTTTTACGGCTTGCTATATTTTCAACCCGGATAATGTCGCCTGTCTGGCCAGGCTCTAGCGTACGGCCTGTAATAGTGAGGTTAATACCGCCACTTTTCAAAGTAACAGCGACAAGTTTGCCTTTTTCAACAGTGACTGGTTTTCCAAGATTATTTAGGTTCAGGGAACTACCGGCACGCAATGAGCGGCGAGGGCTTTTACCAATGATGGTTTCAATATCGGTTGCTGTCGTGCGGCCGATTTTTGAAACACGGACGACTTTATAATCAAGATCTTGTTCGAAAATTTCCTCACCCGCCGCAATAGTGCGACTTGTTACCGGAATAAGGGCTTGTCGGTAAATTTTGCCGGTCACTTTATATTGGCGTGCATTTTCGGAATTGGCAGGGGCCAGCAATACAGCAACAAAGTTTCCGCCTTTGCGGCTGTAGGAAAGGCTTTCCACGGTCACAAAAGGATCTTCAGCCGCAGAAACCTGAATATTTGGATGCTGGGTAGAAAGTGCCAGTTCAAATAAATCAGTTTGTAATTCAGCTTCAAGGGCCATGTGAATTTCTTCCAAAATATGTTGTTGCGCGACACGAAGACCTGATCGGCGTATGGAAACTCTTTGGATTGGCCGGTTTGGGCGCCAATCAAGTCCATGTTTCCTGGCAACAAACGCAACGGATGACGCCTTGAAGGTTGTACTTTTCCCGGGCGCGGGCGCGGGTGCAATCACATAGTCGGCCAAATCGCCAACACCTTCAAATATATCGCCAAAGGTGATTTGATCCCCTTGAACCGTAATGGAGTTGCGCAGCGTAACATTTTCTGCGGCGGCCAGAGCTGACAAGAATATCAGGCCGATAACAAAAGCTCCGATAAATGCGATATATTTCATAACATGCCCTCTATTCTAGAGTTTCACTTCTTACTTAAGCTGGTTGGTTACAGACATCATTTCATCTGATGTTGTGATGACTTTTGAATTCATTTCATATGCCCGTTGAGCCGTGATCAATGCAGTGATTTCCTGCACGGAATTAACGTTTGAGGTTTCAAGGTATCCCTGGCGAATTGAGCCAAAACCAGTTGACCCCGGAACACCGATAGTCGGATTACCAGAGGCTGGACTTTCAAGATACAGGTTGTCGCCCATTGGCTGCAGGCCCGCTTCATTGAAGAAGATCGCAAGGTCAAGCTGACCAACGGTTTGCAGATCAACCTGGCCATCCAGTTTTACCTGC
>PJEL010004905.1_pt1 | contig 10887 bp, 5 predicted proteins | sample 1853271 | NCBI WGS metagenome assembly PJEL01 (sample SAMN08108733, study PRJNA415343) | Invertebrate metagenome, whole genome shotgun sequencing project. | host: Globobulimina | place: Sweden: Gullmar Fjord | collected 2015-08 | reverse complement strand
AGCGAACGCCCACGTGTCAGTCTCCTCTTCCTCATAATATCGAGTTCTCTGGTCTTCTGCGGCCTTACCGTTCGCATACTGGTCACGTTTTGCGCATTTCTTCACCTCTTCGTCGTTTGAGCCCGAAATTCGAAACCAATCTGCATCTCTCAGGGCAAGGACCCTTCTTTTGATTTCCTCCTCCTGTCCTGATCCTGAGCCCATCCATTCGGCGAACCTTTGAGGCATTATTATGGGGTGCTAGAAAGAGGGCCCGGATTTTGCAAAGAACGATTTTAATATATTTACATCTATAGAGGTGTCCATACATTCCGTACGATGTATGGACCGAATCCCTCACCTTCCCCCCTCCCCTATCGGTTAGGGTTATTTCTGGTCCAGTGGTAAGTATAGCTGTCGCTGCCCTCAATGTTTAGCCTGCCATTTAGCAGCCATAAAGTGAAACGAAGGAAAAAGCTCGTTTTCGCTCTGAATAGCAGCATCAGCAGCTGAAGATAACAATATAATAGCATTACTTACCTAATCTTCAGACTATTTGGGCCGTGTAAAAGCATAAGGCCCCTGTCAAGTTGCGTCAGCTTAAGATTAACTATAACCCTAACCCTAACCTCATAACCCCCTAACCCTAAAACCTGAACCCTAACCTAATACACACCTTAATAGATGTAATTACATTCAATCATAATCCAAAAACTGTATCCCTCCCCACAACTTGTATTACTCTCTAATCCCAAAGAGCGCTAAGTAGCACATGCACAGAGCAGTATCTCTCATTGCTGACAAACAGAACGATAAAGTTAGTGAAAGAAGCAGCGAAAAAGGCCCCCGAAGAGCTCGAATAAGGCCACAATGCTTCTGGCTTACTCATTCCTACCACGCCGGGGCTGTGCGTATTACGCAATGGGGAAAGCTACGTCAATGATGAGCACTTCAGGAAGAAGCACTGCCGCCCCCAACTTCTTAGTTTCGCCTCTGATGAGAGGTAGGGCACTGGGAGCTAACTGTGGTGAAAACTATTCCATTCCAGCCATAGTAGATGCGGCCAGGATCCCGTTCAGTCAGACGTCGACCATCTACAAGGTATATCATTTGCCGAGATAGTGAGGATGGTTAAGATAGTACTGGGTAGCATGTTGTTATTGGTGGTGCTTTCGTGTCAGTGTTTGTTTGTCGGGGTACAGTTGTCCGTTCCTCCGATGCTTAAATCGTCGTCACCCACCAGTGTCAGCATTCATTGGGGTCGTGCGACCCAGCCATAAGCAGTGCTCTGTTGTTGCATGGGGTGGAGCAGAAATAATAGTAATAAAGATGTCAGATTTGAGAGAATGATGGTTGTAGCTATGGATCTGTTGCTGCAGCAGCACCCGTATTTCATCCGTGTAGTGCCCCCCGTTCCGTAGACGAGAGCTGAGCTGCCGCGAAGGTTATTTGGACTGTAATGAGAGAGTGTCTGGGATGGAGTTTGACATTTCTCCTGATTATGATTTTTATGGAAGAGTTCAGTGTGATGCATGCGTTCATGAAAGAGTGGAATGAGTTGAATATATGTGATGATTGATTGACCCCCTTTTAATAGAATTGATCCATCCATCCCAACAGGACTTACTGGGGGTTGAAATGGCATCACTTTCAATCAGAGGGATTCTGAACCGCAATCCTGAAATCAGCCCAAATGATTTGGACTTTGTAATTTATGGCAATGTCATTCAAGGTGCTACCTACTTTATGGTTATGGTTATGGTGTGGTGTGCGGTGGATATGGCAGTCAGATCAGAAGATCAAAGACTGAGAAGTAGTCGTCCATCTCTTTCTACCCCCCACTCGGGTTGTTCTAACCTATATTATCTCTATACAAGAGTGTCGAACCTCTAATATTGCACGAGAGGCTAGTCTTGCTGCAAATGTTCCGGACTCTGTACCAGCTATGACCGTATCACTGGTAAGCACTGCAACACATAACTATACTGCTGTCTTGAATGCCCTGATGACTGACTCCTTAGCATTGATGTGTACAATACTAAGGCATGTATCACCTCAATTGCTGCCGCAACAATGGCCGCAGAGAAGATCCTAGCTGGCTCTGCGAAGGCTACGCTTGTTGGTGGCTGTGAGACATTTAGTGATGTTCCCATTCGTTTCAGGTGTGCCATGTTGTGCTTTAATGTGTGTAACTGCTCTGCTGCAATGTTGTGTATGGCACACCTCTACTCATCATTTATTCCTTCTTCCTACTCTATCAAATGATGTAGCAAGCCCATTCGTCAGCGTTTGCTTGCACTCCCTAAAACGCTCTCCAAGAAAGGGCCATTTGGTGCCCTTAAGTTGCTGAAAGGGCTAAAAATGAAGGACCTTGCCCCTGAAACACCTGCAATTGCGAATTACACCACAGGTGTAGTAACTCGTATCTGGATGCCTTTAAAACAGTGATGCTATGACATGTTTTAACTAGTCCTTGAGAGAGGGATCTTGTTGCACATATACTACTTACCTAACCCCCTAAAACCCTAACCTTAACCCTAACTCTATCTACCCACTGATGCTCGATCACTCAATCGACCAGGCGAGACTATGGGTAACAGCAGTGACAGACTGGCTGCAAGGTTCAAAGTTTCAAGAGCTGAACAGGCACTTTTACCTCCTACCTTTCTTTCTGTCCAAACCTACTACTACCTATGTCCGTTATGATCTATACACTCTGATTCTACACGTGGGTCCTAGCTCCTAACCTCTTACATTGTCTATTGAAATGTTGAGTGTAACATCCTGTACTTTGCATGATGGTATATATTTTTTCTTTGAACTTAAGATTGTCACTGTATGCAATGATGATGACAGCCTTAGGCGCCATCCCTTTATGTTCTACTACTCCCTGAGCGTCTCACCGTTATGACGAATGTCATGCCCAGGATGCGTATGCTGTGCGATCTCACCGAAATGCGGCTGAAGCCCATGTGAAGGGCTTTTATGATGACGAGATTATGTCTTTCAATGGGTAAGGCGACTTGCATCATCATTGTGCCAAACATATGGGCAAAGCAAGCCATTTCGTTCGATTCACACACCTTTGGCATTACATGCTCTGGTGATGGTTGATGGCACGTAGGTCAAAGGAGGAAAATGGAATTCGGGGCGATGTCTCAGAGGTATTTGTTACCGCTCTGACAGTAGCTAGCCTGCCATAGTTACCAATTGAGGGCCTCTCGTTACCCTTCTTCAAAAAAAAATTGCCTTGCCTATTTCCTTCTACGGCTTGGCTTTGCTGATGCGTCGTCCCATTGCAGGAGAAGCTGTCTAGTCTTAAGCCAGCGTTTATTAAGCCCCATGGTACTCACACCGCAGCCAACTCCTCATACCTAAGGCAAAAACTTTGATGATTTTTTGTTCTTTCTCCGTTGATGTTATTTCCTTCTAATCCTTTTTCTCGCCCTGTGACTGCGCCCCCAACCTCAGTGATGGTGCTTCCGCGGCGCTCATCATGCAGGAGACGTTAGCAAGGTTAGAATTTGCTGCTTTATGGTTCTCGGTGATGCACTGAGCCCCTGCTTTATTGGTCATGCGTCTGATTATATGATGTGAAGGGAGATGGGTTTGAAGCCCCGGAGCCGTCTTCTGCGGTGGTGTTTTGTTGGTGTAGATCCATTTGAGGTAAGATTTAAAAAAAGAGAGTCACCTGCCAATCCTGGCAAACGCTGCTGCTCCACACTTTCATGCACGATGGTCTTAGCCATACGTGCGTCGTGCTGAGAGAGTCGTCTCCGTAGCTTGAACAAAACTCGTAACTAACTAACCTTTACATTAATGACCTCAGAGTATGCTTCTGGGACCTGCAAAGGCAATAGCTAAGCTTCTACAAGGTTCTGGGCTCTTTATAGATGAGATTGATGTGTTTGAGATCCATGAGGTATAGAGATGAATCAAAAAAAAATGTTGTTCATCACTGTAACTGCTACTTCTTCTTGGTAGGGTGACAACATGTTTGAACTACTATTTCATGTCTCTCTGTCTCTCACTCTGTTCTGTCTGACCCACCATCTCAATCTATTTGTGTCTGTCTATGTATGCAATCAGGCTTTTGCAGGGCAGGTTTTGGCCAATCTGAAGGCCCTAGATTCTGATACATGGGCTAAGGAAAATTTGGGCTTGTCATCCCGCGTTGGGGAGTTACCTTATGAACGCATCAACACTATGGGAGGGAGCTTAAGCATTGGACATCCATTTGCGGCTACAGGTATACGCCTTCTGGCCACAGCTACGAATCGCTTACACATGGATCGTGGACAGTTTGCGTTGGTAGCAGCCTGTGCTGATGGTGGAATGGCCACTGCTGTTTTACTGGAACGTTGTGATGATTAGGGATGAGCCAGCCGCCCGGTTAACTTGACGACCCAATTGTACAGTGTTGTTGTTAGTCTCTTACCACCACACTTCATCTACTGGGAAGAAGAAATTCTATATTTAATGTTGCCATATGATGACTACTACTACACATTTACACCACTTTGTGTGTATGTACATTATTACAGTGATAGAAGTTCTTAGTCCAAGGATGCGCCCATTGCCTCGATGAATGAAACATAGCACTTTCTCTTTCTTTGCATAGATTTCATATTCAAACATGACTCCTTTAGTTAGTGTTGCCCATCATCGCCCAGTGGATGGAGGTGGCAACAATGATGATTATATTCATATTCAATTAAGCAGCTTGTGGTGTTGTTTGTGATTGGTTGGTTGTCGGGTGTGTGGTAACCCTACCGTGCAGAACAACAAGATGCACGTTTGGCAGCTGCTGAAGTATTCTTATCTTCTATGCTCTCTACTCGCCTACAACATTTCCCACTGCAATTGCTGTTGAACAGATGACCTTGTTAATGTTTGTTGCAAAACAACATTGTGCTTGTGGTCTATAAGGTCTCTTGTAGGAACACGAGGCATGAGAAAGCAAGACAGCCTCACTGACATGCCATTTTACACACCACTTACAAGCTTTTTTCATTATGTTAACCATCTCTATCCTTCAGAGAAGCAACCAACCGCTCTATCGGGGTATTACGTATTAAAAAATCAATCATCCATCGAGGCAGAAGAGTAATGGAGTTTCAAACCCACAACAACGACTCATTAGAAGTTGGTGCACTAGCAGTGACAAAATAGTAAAATAGTCACTACTACATAGCAATTAACATAATCCAGCAACCACCTGAATGTACGATTGATTTGGAAACTATATACTTGTAATTACAGCTCGACAACGTGTACATACATTAAGTGGCATCAAGCACGCCACATGAAAGCAATCGTGGAAATACCACCAGCACCACTCACACAACAAAGCATGCATGCTGAATATATATATATATGTGTGTGTGTGTATATATATGTCTCTCATCTTCCCAAGTCATCCACCATTATCAGCATCAATCTCCCCGATAATGTGGTGTCTGCTGCCTAACTCTGTACCGCCACCACTGTGATGGGCATCATCATTCATCTGCTCCCGGATCCCCAAGCTCATTCTCCTCCACACCAAGCAAGGTCTTGATAGAATTCAATGAAAGGATTTCACCTCCATTCTCAGCAATTCCACTCATAGCCCGTGCTCCATCAATCACATTGCCTGAGAGGCTTCCCTCAGCTTGTCGCATCTCAACGAGCCTTGACTCAACGCTTGATGCCATGTAGTATATGACACAGCGAACAGGCTTTGATTGGCCTATCCTGTGAGCTCGACTGAGTGCCTGGGCTTCATCTTGAGCGGACAGCATGACATCAAGAAGATATATCTCAGAAGCTACCGTTAGAGTCAAGCCCGAAGCGGCGGAGCCAGTTGTTAAAAGCATGCATCGAACATTTTCTGCAGGAAGGCAAGTAAATTCTGTGACTGCCATGGTCCTGGCTTCCCCATCAAGATGCCCATCCACGTGTTTGTATCCAAATCCTTGTCCTTCGGCATCGAGAACAGTTGCCACCTCTTTCAAACTCTGTGAGAATTGGCTGAAAATCACGAACTTCGCATCTGGGTCAACCTGAATTGATGCACGCATATCCTCCATCAATGCACAAAGCTTCAAACTTCGCAGGTCTGCTACAGCAGCATTGTGGTGACTGATAAATTCAGAATCGAGGCTCGGAAAGCGCGGATCAGCATGATTCCCCCCTCCTGGGCGATGGAGAGTAGGAAAAAATTGCAGCCGTGGCTGCTGCCTAATCTGCACAGCCTTACGTTTCTGGGTGGTGTAAACAGCAGAAGGCACTGCTGAGGGGGCAGGGGCAACAATAACAGGATTTGTATCCATATCAGCAGCATTAATGACATTCGCATTACAACACTCCCCCTCTTCACGTATATGATCTTCAACATTCTCAGCCATCTCCATCATATCCTGAACTGAAAGAGGAGTTCTGCAAAGTGGGCAGCGTATACAGGAGGATCCACTGACAATTCTAGTAGTTGATGCAGCAGCAGCGGCAGCAGCATTGTCAAGCGCAACCCCAATGCACGGCCGACAAAAGACATGAGTGCACTTGGTGACCACTGGTTGCTTGATTGCATTAAGACAGATGGCACATTCCGCACTCCCTCCTGAGATTATATCAATAATAGCTTTGAATCCACTAGAAAGTAGTACACCCATTTCTTTCTCTCGCATTAGAAGCATATCAATATAGGGTTTCTTTCTCATAGCCAGCGTATGTCTAAATACAGGCATATGTTTTACGTCCTCTCTTTCCCATTCTCTCGCCAACGTGAGCTGAGAGCCACCACCAGCACCAAAACCGCCGGTGCTGTCATTGCCACAGCTTTCAAACCTTTTCACCTCAACTTCATCTCCTGATGAGGAGCCAATGCGGAGGTGTTCACCTGCAAAGTTGTATTTCAGCTTCTGCTCCTTTTCTTCCTTTTGGAAGGGAGCAGAAGATAACAATGTCATAACACTTGAGCCTGATATTATACTCCCATAGTGACCCGTATGTATCCATGCTTTTGGTTTTGGCATATTCAGCTCATCCATTCTTGCACGTAGTTCCTGTACGGAATAACCTTCCAACTTCTCTCTCAATTTGAGTTCATCCTCTCCACCAACTGCAATTTCCCTCCCTGTATCCCTATGAAGCCCACCCACTCTCGATCCTGCAGCCTGCACAAAGTCCATCACCATTTTCGGAGGAGCGTAAACAATTTTGTTCGAAAGTTTCCTCCCGCCTGCGATTGAACGAGACACGATCAATTCTGCTGCCTGAATTTCCAATGGCCCCAACACTGACCGCTTCATTTCGTCAATCTCCACGAGTTGAGTTAGACGGGTGTGTGTCAACGCTTTACGGATGGTGTTCAACACGAATATGAGCTTGGAGTATATATTACGGATGGTAATACCGCCGGGGCCTTCTCCCCCCCCACCCATGATGTGAAGACACACACTCCTTGCGAGTAATTCCAGGTAATGGTGCACATAATTTTCTGATGAAGTCTCCGGGACTTGAACGGGCCGAAGTTTGATGGTGTACGGAGGAAGGCTGACAAGAGGTCGATTATCAATACGGTAACGCTGGCTTTTCGAGTGACGGAACATGGTGGCCTCAATTAGAGCATGAAGTAAAGGGAGAACAGAAGGGTCCTTACATTTCAGGGGCCATTGTAGCTTCTGTTCATAGAAACCATCATTTACAAGTGAAAATGGCCATACACGTAGGAAACCAAGCTCTCCATGCAGATCGCGTAAGGAGTTTGAGAGAGGGGTCCCAGATATCATCCAGCGATGAGTGGCTTCAATGCACTGAACAGATTTTGCAATGACTGTTGTCGGCCTCTTGATTTCCTGACACTCATCCAAAAACAGTCTGTGCCAGTTGATTCTTCGGAAATCGGCACGATGTCTTCGCAGTGAATCATACGAGGTGACAACAACCCCTAAACGCTTTTCTCCAAGAATATCTGTACTATTAAAAGAAATGGAACAGAGCAGCGGTTCGCCAGCACTAGACCACCCGTTCATGAAATGTTCCTCAAGTTCCTCCTGAGTTCTATACAAATGTGAGTGGTGCATACTGACCTTCCCACAAAACTCGAGGTCACACCACGGTTGTGGTTCCATCAAAGCCGGTGGCCACCACCTGCGATAATTAGACTGTGGTGAAACTAATGATCCCAGTACTACCTTACACAGAATACTTTCACATCCACTCCAGAAGGATCTGGCTCTCCAATCAGGACCCCGTTCTCTGAGCCACGTTGCAAGAGGTACACCAGTCTCAGCATGTACAGCTTTATCTAGTGGTACGGCTCCAACCCTACTGCCTGTCCACTTCATGGCTGGTAAAGCTCCGTTCGATGTGTGCCTAACAATTTCAGATATCCACTGGCCACACAGTGTAACGGGTGCAACAATAAGAGAAGGTCGTCCTTTGTTTGCATCGTTCAACGCAAGAGCAATGCACATAACCGTTTTTCCAAGTCCCATCTCAGAGCAGAGGAGTCCTCCTGTAACGACTGGCGGTTTCTCAAGTCTAAATTCGCCTGCCAATGGAAAGTAGTACAGAGGTGGACCACCATCAACAAATTCTCTCGACTGCCAGAAGTGGCAATTGATCCCCACTGCATTAGATTCTTGGTCCATCATCCACGCAAGAGACTCGCGCTGAAACTCCAACAGCTTAGGAGTCAAATTTTTTGATATTGGTGGAGATGGAGGCACCCAATTATTTCCCACAACCTGCTGATCATCACCACCACCACCGCGACGACCTTTAAGATGACTACTTTCAGCTGCTACTGCTGCTACATAGCCATACCCAGTACTCTCAGAATGCCTCAAAAGAGAGCTTAATGAGAATGGGCACATTTCTTGAGGCTCTGGGGAGAGGTAAAGCACGTTCTTCTTGCGAGGAATTGGGATAGGGCCAGAAACCGAGCCAACAGCCTCCAAGTGCTGCATGAGTACGTGAATGGAAGGGTTGGCAATCAATTCAAACAACAGCCGACTGGCATACACGTAGTAAGTGACGTCCAAATGCCTGTTATCCGCTTCATCTAGGCTGATGGTAGACAAAAAACGTGCCAGAGGGAACTTCCACGGGCTTGACTGAGGCGATTGAAGGCTATACATGGCATTGATGACGTCACAGATGACAGTACAATTGTTGTCATTCGTGACGCGGGCATCATCACCATCGTCTTCTTCTTCTTCTCTCGCACCAATACTACTGCTCCCAACAATCCGCATCGATGCAGCACCATTATTATGTATCAAGTCCATTAATTGTGACACAGGTACGTGCTCATTCTTTGCACACGACCATTCCCCATCGATATCCCAATGTTCACATACTTGCATCTCTTTCTTATTAATCACAGCAATACTGAGAACAACAAGTTAGTTAGCAAGAGATGGCAAATATCAACGAGCGCATAGTAATAATAGTTACCGTAACCCTAACCCTATGTACACCTCTATTTGTGTAAATACACTGTACTCCAACCCTAAACTACGAGACGGCTGAAGGGGAGGCTCACCGAGGGGAGGAATCGACATCATGTTTAGCAATCAGTAGCTCCCTATGGGAGTGATTTTTACATTTGATGCATATTGAAATTTTCCCGAGGAGTCGACCTGACGAAGTGACGTGACAAGTTTTAAAACTGAGAAACAATGGAAACAGAAATAAACAAAAAAGAGTGGCAGTGTTGAGCCATCAACCTCACCAGTGTAGTCTTTTCGGTTGGTTGCCCTGTAAGCGGCACATTTGCTTGCCCAGTTTGGCGGGATGGTAACCTCTTTCAGTGTGAATAGGTCAAGTGTAGGAGGGAATGGGAGACCATAGCGGCTGTAGTAGTCTCTTTCTTCTGTTAGTGCTGAGTTATTTCGTGATGGCCTGATTTCTTCAAGTTTTTTCGCTGCTAATGGTGGTGGCTTTCGTGCATTTTCGTCATCGTCCTGTGTTTTGGGTCCTGATTCTCTTCTTCTTTTTCCTCTCTTCAACCGAACAGTAGCAGTTCTCTTGGAGTATTCATCTTCTTGGTGGACTTTTTTCTTTGCGCGATCACTGTGACTGTTACAGCTGTTGCTGCCACTGTTCGTTTCTACTACCGGTTGGTTCCACATCGTTTGTCTTGATGCTTGTCTTTTATCTTTAGGACACTTATTTTCTTCAACGCTGTGTCGTCCATCACTATTGCAATGGACGTGGTGGTCGGTGGTTCTAGCCACCAGACCACCCAAATCACCCGCCATCGTTTCTTCCTCTTTCACGGGAAGAATCCGATGAATGCGTTCATCTATCTTAGAGCTTTTTGTGGCGGCTTTTTTGATATTACTGTCTTTACGTTTTTCAGTGCTGACACCTTCACAGTCGTCCTCCCAAGCCCGTTTCCGTTTACGGCGGGCTTCACTGCCTATTCTCCTCCAGGATCTCTTGTCCTTCATTTTCAGTTTAACATATAGAGGCAACCATCACTGCACAGCCCTCGAGCTTCAGTAAATCGTCCATGTTTGAGGGCTCATCGCCGCCATCGTCCCGGGAATCGGCTCCAAGCAGGTGACGAATTATCCCTAAACTCAGGGTGAGTTGTTGTGGTTCTTCACTTCGTTTCTCCATTTTTCGTCCAAAGTTACGGATAAGGTTGGGGATTAGGATTAGAGGGGCTAGGGTTATGGGGTTATGAGTTATGGGGTTAGAGTTAGGGTCATGGGTTATGAGGTTATAGGTTATGGGGTTAGGGTTAGCATCGAGGTTGGGGCAATGTTAGGGTTAGGGTTAGTGTAGGAATTTAGATGACTTTGCCTGAGGGGTCCCAAGCGACCGTAGCGTGTCGATCCTTGGGGATCATAAATTCCACTTACTCGGCCATAACTGGGCCGAGGACTTCTCATCGTCAGATCTCTCACGTTC
>PJEL010004904.1_pt1 | contig 10887 bp, 19 predicted proteins | sample 1853271 | NCBI WGS metagenome assembly PJEL01 (sample SAMN08108733, study PRJNA415343) | Invertebrate metagenome, whole genome shotgun sequencing project. | host: Globobulimina | place: Sweden: Gullmar Fjord | collected 2015-08 | reverse complement strand
CCTAAACGCTGGGAGTGTCTTCCGTTTTTCCATCGGCTTCCTCATCCATTGTGATTAGGTTAGTGCAACCCAATTTCTTGAGAGTACCTTCGGCTTCTTTTAACGCGTACTCCAGGTGTCCCAACCTGCGACCGTCGTCCAACTCTGCGAGATAGGTTACCTGTGCCTCTTCGTAGAGTCGCTGGAAGTCACGCCTAGTAGCATCGCGCAACAGGGGCATCACGTACCGACCCACCACCTCTAGAACGATCTCACGGTTGACACTAAGCAGACCACGAATACGGTTCGTGATATATTCTGTGAGAACCCGTTTCTCTTTTGCTTCAGGGGTTTCGTCACTCATGTAATGGTTCCTCCGTTTACTTCCTGCCTCATACTAAATATGGTTATGGCTTAACGGAAGTCAAGGGGCTTCGTCATCTTCCATCACAAACGTAAATCGCATCAGCGCCTCGTCGGGTTCCTCTTCCGCTTCGCCTTTCAGTACCGCAAGCTCTTTTTCAGATACTGCGTTCTCGGCTTTGATCCGTAATATCTCTTTAGTAGCCTTTTGTATAGAGAGCTTAAGGTCTGCAATCTCTTCGACTGCGTTACCAACAGCACGTTTGTCTAGCTCGCTCGCTATAGCGGTGATGTCGATGGGCTTTGCCGTTTCTCCAACGTTTGCGGGGATGTCTTTACCCCGTAGTATCTTTTGGTACAAGCGCAGATCTCTGCTGCTATACACGTCTTCCCCGTATTTCTCCATTTCTGCTATATCCGCTTCAGCCAGATCCTTCGCCCGTTTCTTGTACTTCGCTTTTGCAGCATTAACCGATTGCATTAGTACGAACAGACTGTTCCCGTATGTAACAAAAGAAATGCTACATTTAATACAGGTAACCGCCACACCATGGTCGAACACGTCCTTGTTTGTTTTTTTACAAACCGGGCACCTGTACTTCTTTATTCCTGGGCCGCTTACCGAGGAACGCAGTTTAACGTCACTGGCAAGCCCTATCGGTACTCTGTCTTGGGGATCACTACAGATCCATCATAGCGAATCGTGCGTTGTCCTCGGTGACGGGCTCCGGAAGCTTGATTTCGCCTTTAGTGCCCCGCTTGATGATACGTCGGACAGCGGGATCGATATTTAGATTGAATACCTCATCGCCACCATCACTCCGAATGTCCAGCGCGTTGGGGGCAATCGTCTTTGCAATTACCAGCATGGCAACTACGACCGCATCGTAGGGCTTTTTCGCAGTTTTACAGAACACAGTAGCGCCTTCACGGTTATAGTCTTCTTGCGAAGTCCAGTTGTCCTTTTCAGCTTGCTTTTTCTCCAGCAGGAAAGTTTCATAGTCATCGCCAGTGTCACCGTTTCCGTTGAACCCGATGTCACTAGTAGTCACCTTCGGGACGCTAGTACCATCCCAACCACGTAGTACGACTCCCCTGCGATCCGCTTCTTGAACAACCCAGTCGGCGCACTTCATCATGGTGGCCCACTCTTGATCGGTGAAGTCCCGGTGCTGATCCCAATAGTTTGTGTATCCCATTGTTTCCTCCGTTTGTTTCTATGCCTCGTATCAAATATAAACACGGTGGGAGTGGGGTCAAGGGGTTACAAAAAGAAAAAGCCCCCTCCCAAGCTGGCCTAAGCGGGGGAGGGGGCTGTATCTTCTATCGCTGTCCCTTTCGGGAAGGCCCTAGCATTTGGTGATCAGCCGCTTACTAGGGCCACTGTATCAGCGGGGCTATGCGTGCTTGTGTCATCTATTATAACCTATCCCATAATTGGGCGTTTCATTCATCTGTATTGCGGAGGGTCGCTCCGTTTTTCAGTCTGTGTCATTCAACTCTTTACCTGCCAACGTTTTTTGCAGGATTTTACCCGGTTGTGATGGCTGGGTGTGCCTTGCAACCCTGTGCCTTCTTATAACAACTTTTATCATATAAAGTTGTTTCAATATAGAAGGACTTCGTAAATTCATGTAGTTAATATTCCGGCGGGGCTCTACACATGTTTGTCATTTGTTTACCTCCAGTTGTTTACGTTCTTTACCCCGGAACGTTGCCTGGCTTACCAGGCGTGCACTCTTAATTTAACAACGTCGCAGCAAAAAGCAAGCCTGTTTATCTCTTAGGTGTGAATAGACCAGCCCTCAGTGGGGGTGAGGTTAACGGAGAACGTCGGAGCGCCTCCGTCGCCACCACGGTCATGTTGGCCGTGATAAATCAAACCGCCGTTGAACATACGCCGCCACTCGCCGTCCACCTTGCGCTCTAGCAAGAACTCGAACGACTGCGGTGCGAAGTCCTTAAACAACAGACAGCGGGTGCTATTGTCCCCTCCGTAGGTGTCCAAGTAGTCCAGGCGTCCCATCAACTGTTCCGCTTGGTTGGTTTCCAGGGCGAATTCTTTTACGGCGTCCAGGTGGCCTTCGGTTTTATCCACGAGCATAGTATCTACCTTTCCACTTTGGCTTCTGCACCACACGTAGTGCAGGTCCAGGTGTTGTCCGGATCGGGTTTGTGCAGTACCTCTCCACAGCTTCCGTCCGCTACGTCGAGAAAGGTGCCGTCACTGTCTACGAGCCAATCCTCGGAGACATAAGCTACCGTGACAAATGTCGCATGTTTAGAATTGTTGGGGCAACTAGCTTTCATGGTTTCCTCCGTTTGTTTCCTGCCTCATTTCCAATATGGTCACGTTATGCAGAGAGTCAACAGATAGACACCAAATTTTGTGCTCTCTTAGTTATTCTTTAGAAGCGGAACGACCAACGACCTGGAGTAGGGAATGTCTGCGCAAAAAATGCGTTTAGGTAAGTACATTAAATTCAAAGGCGGTATCTACCAGCAGGTGGCTGCGGATACCTCTTTCCCACTTACTGTTCCTAATCCTTGGCCAGAAAACACAGAGGCTATCGAGCAGGATACGGCGTCCTCTGTAGACGACACAATTTTTAGTGTGCTCAAGGGGTTTAAGGATCTGGGGAGTGTTGCAGGAAGACGTGCTGCGGAGGAACTCCTAGATCTCCACTTCAAAGTATCTCCCGACTATGCGCCAGACGATGCTGATGCTTACGTCGGTGAAAACAAACACAGCAGGTGGCAGGCGTTTGTTGACGAAGAAGACACAATTACCTTTGAACACGAGAACGGAAAACGTTACGTGTTCACTACACAAAGATAAAAGAGAGGGAACTTTTAATGCCTCATCCAAACCGTATCAAGTTTAAGGGCGCGATTTACGAGCGGGTAACTGAAGGCGATACCGACGACCCCATGTTCCAGCCGTTGCTTCTAGAGTTTCAAAACGAGTCGGCAAAGCTGGTAAAGATGGGCAAAGAAGCGGTAGCCGCTATGGAGAACTCTGATAAGGCGGTCATGAGCGCTGACTACAATATGGGCTACGCTCATCTGAAAACCGTTCAGGATCGTTTTGAGAAGGCGGGTGAAATATTCAAGGCGGCGTATGAAGCGCTGAACAACTTGGTAGGCGTAGCGGGGGCTAAAGCTCCTGCGAAAGCAGCGTCCGTAAAAGACTAGCCGAGCGGAATTTCTGTCTGCTCTGTGTAGGTCTCTCCAATTCTAAACATACCGCAGCACGAATCGGGGGCCATCTCAAGCACTCTGTTAAGGTATTGCTTGACATACTGCTGCCAAGAAGCTGGAAGCTCATTCCATGAGATTCGCTTCGCTTTACCTCCATAGGTTTCGGGTAGCTCGCCCACGTCGTAGACCTGTTTCCTCTTTGACTCACTCCAACGTAAAAAGAATAGCCTTCCCTTGAACTTGGTGTAGCGTCCTGAGTACGGCTCTCCCGTGTCTGGGTTGGTGCCATCGTGGGCTAGGTACACTCGGTAGTCGTTACCAGGGAGTCGGTACAGCCGCGCAACTTCTTTTTTCCTAGGCCATCCCATCTCAATCCTCCTGGTCTTCCTCTTTGAGCTTATCCTGCATCTGTTCTATCACTTCTTTCATGGTCTTGCCCGCTAGTGCAAGCTCCGCAACCATATCGAAGTCGGGGTCCTCACTGATGTTCTGGATAAACATCGCTGTTTGATCCAAATCCCAGTGGTTACCTTCTCGTGCAATTACATGATACGAAATATTGGATAGAAGAAGCTCCTGTGCTGCTGCTGATAGAGTGTGGAACTGCGGTGCCGCTTTAAAAAGGCTTTGCTGTATCGCAACACGTTTGAGCAGCTTCATGTCCCCTTGTATGATACGCTTTATTCGTTTACGTTCAAGTACTCCAACCAAACGGGGCCGTATAAACTGCCAGTACGTTCGACGGATCGTACCGATCAGTAGGATAGTAAACACAGTTACCAGTACCACAAGTGTGAGTTCATTCAGCATCTTGGCCTACTTCTGTGATGGTGCGGCACTCGTGAGAGATCACAAACGCGTCGAAGCGTACTCCCTTCCCTGCCTTCCGCCTGTTTACAACGGCGTTACGTAGCATACCGTTGTCAAAGCCAAGCGGGATGGCCTTACCGGAAATCTCAGCGTACAGTGGGTCCAGATACTTTCCAGAACTTCTACCGCATTTACACGAACGCGTTTCCTCCATGATGAGCTTTACCACGTCTTGGCATTCTGGGCACAGGATTAGTTTCATCCGTTGTTGTCCTCGTCCACCTTGATCTGTCCTGTGTCCAGACCGTGGGCGATTACTCGCACGTGGCTCGCAGTTTCTGCCGCCATCTCTTCCATGTAGTTCAGTACGTCGACTGTCACCCTGTGGAGCTTTAAGTCTTCTCTGTCTTCCGGAACTTTAATGTCCCGTACATCAAACTGGAAGTCCTCATCCTCGGCGTAGCTTGTCGTGTACCCGTACTGAGATCGACTGTCGGCCTGTCCATCCTTATAGACGTGGTAGATGTTTACCCCGTTGTGCTCGCCTGCTTTCTCTGGATCAATAAATTGCATCGGCATTGGTTTCCTCCGTTTTAGTCGTCAAAGTTGATGTGAGCGAACCGACCCATATCGGCCACGTCGCTACCGTCCTCAGTAGCAACCACTGTTGCCGCAGCCGCAGCGGACTGCGCCAGGCCCGGCACGTAGGAAGTTGGGTCCATCATGAACTCTGCCACGAACATTCCGAACGCGTCCCAACCCGCGAAGGTGAGCGACAGATCCATCGCACCGGGGTTGTAGCTGTTGTAGCCTTCCATGTCTCTGTACGAGACCATTAGTTTATCACCGAGCGCCCTGATTGCGTTGAAGGAGAACGCCACAGACATTCCCTGAATGGTCATCATCGCGCTGCTCGCGTCATTGTTGTACGCGCTACCTAGCCGCTCGAAGTTGATCAGTTTCTCACCATTGACGTGCTTCATTCCGACCAGTAGAATGGCGTACTTGTGAAACCCATTCAGGTAAATGGTCTTACTCATCCCATTCGCCATGGTGTCCACCGTGTAGAGCGACGAGCCCAGACGCTTAGCCAGCGTTGCACGCTCACCGGTCATTTCGTTCATGTTCGCTAGCATAGCGTCCTCCGTTTGTTCTCTGCCTCATATCAAATATGAGCACGATCTCGGGAACCGCAATACCCTTTTACAATTTAATTTGGTCTACCCCTATCCCTAGGGGTAGAAAATAGGAGAGGGGGTTGGAAATGTCAATGGGTATTGCCAGCGAAACAGAAATCTAGTTGGCCTTCTTGCCCGTTTCTCCGCTTTGTATAGAGGTATAATCCAGCACGTCGTCGGGAATTTCACCCTCATGGACCTGCGCTTCTGGTGTGGGCCACTCTTCGGGCATAAGCTCGACAGGTTCGACACCATAGCCAACCAACGATAGCTTTTCTGGAGAGCGTTTCAGTCCAAGCCCCAGTGCAACTAGCTCGTTGGGGGCTTTGACTGCCATCTTCCGCATGTAAGCATACGGGATAGAAACGATGTACGTCTTTAAGTCTGCCATTACTTCACGTCTTTCAATACGTCGGGCCGCTCCAGGCGGCGAAGCTCAGAGTGCAGATGTAGGATGTTCTTTACCAGATCGGTGCGTTCCTTTTTGGGGAGATCTTCCAGCAGGTCGTACATCCGTTCTGTGTATGGGATCAGCATAGAGAAGCAGAGGTACTCTACACCATCCTCGAACTCTACGATGGGCAGCTTGGACCCGCTGTTCTCGTGAACGGAGAACCCTTTGATGTACCCCACGTTAAGTTCATCATGGCTAGAGATAGAGATCACCTTACCTCGGATAAGCTCGTCGGGAACATAGAACGGTTTGAAGTCGTCCAACGGGATGAAATTATCATGCTGCATTTTGTTTCCTTTGGTCATTCTCGATGATCTCCAGACCAGACTGGTCCTTTAGTAACTCCTGGGCCTTTTCCATTTGTTTGGAAAATGAGGGGTCCAGCAGCATCATACCAGATTCCATCTGCCCGTAGAACTCTTGGATAGAAACTTCGTTGCCCATGAGCCATGCAGTAATCGCACGATATTTATCTGCCATGAACCGGAAGTTCATGATAGAGATCGTTGGGTCCAGAGCCCCTTGAATGATCATTGGGTTGGATGCTGGGTCGAAGATTGCCACTTTGGTAATAGCCTCTGGAGGGATAGTACCAAAGTGTGCCGCGTTGCCCAAGTTTCCTACAGAGTCGTCCCACAACTCAGAAAAAATACCCAGGTAGTTCTTGAACCAGGCGGTGCGCTCTTGCATGTCAGTACATTCATCGAGTTCGTCTTGCAGGAAGTCTGGAAGTTCCATCCCCATCCGGCTAGCTTGCTCCAGAAAATCCTCATCCGGACGCATGTTACTTACGTCCAGCAAGTCGGTGTCGATTTCTACGATACCGATCTTATTCCCACCCTCACTGGCGCAGAAACCAAAGTAGGCAGCATAGGTCTCAGTCAGGTACACAAGCCACTCTTCGGAAGGATTGTCTTCCCAGTTGCCTTCACTCCCAGTCACCACTCGTGGCTTCAGCCCTTCTTTCAGAGCTTTACGCGCTACAGCTTCGGTTGTTCCATGATATAGCTTCATTGGTTCCTCCGTTTGTCTATCGCCTCATTTCTAATATAAGCACGTATACCTTTAGGTCAAGAAACAAAAATGGCCCGGTAACAACAAAGTGCTACCGGGCCACCCGCTAGAATTAAGTTTAGTTACTCGTCATCCATTACAAATTGGAAACGGTTCAGGTCCGCGCCGGTTACCAGCGTTTCCTCGTCAGAGTTTTTAACGTCCAAATCCATATCCAGAATCCTACCTCCGAACCCATCGACTAGCGCCTGGCGTACCTCGGGAGCACGGGTACCATCCTTCACGTAAGACCTTACACCAACAATTTGCTTGGAGGGTGGATCTTCTTTTGCGAGTTGCTGTTCCGCTCTCCTACGTGGGGTCACGCTGCGAAGCGGCTCAACGTACCTGATTTCTTGTTTCTCTTTGAATACCTCATAGTTTTTTTCAGAAGTCCTTGAGGCTTCTTTTTCTCCCCAGACATTTCCAGGGCCACCACTCCAATCGGGAGCCCAGTGCTGCTCATCGAAGTCAACCTCGGCAAACTGTTTCTGGGCCAGAGCTTCTGCCTCTTCTCGGCTGTTCGCAATCACGTCGACAGTGACAGAAGCCTTTCTAAATTTGATTACCTTTACCTGCCGGTACGCCGCTAGCTGCACGCGGTAGGTTTCTCCTTTTTTCTCTTCTTCCGCTGCTAGGAGATCTAGCTTTTTGTCCCAGTCATCCCTAGCTTTCTGGTAACGCTGTGCCAGAATGTCGAATACTTCCCAACCAAACGCTGTCAGTTTAGCTTTCAGGAAGTCGTTGCTGCTAGTCAGGTTCCCGTCTAGCGTTAGCAACTTCTTTTTTTGAAGAGCACGGAACGTCTTAGCGCGGACCACCACATCTTTCTGGTGGTTCTCACTCCAATAGTTGTGTACCCCGGCCCAATACCAGTCTCGGCTGCTAGTGTTCCTGGCACGTTTAGCCACACCAACGGCCCCACCGTCTAAGGTGTCTTCGATAGTCATGAGTCCGCCAACACGCAGCAGCGCAAACTGCTGTACACCTGTCAACTTCAGTTCCGTAATCTGTTTGTTGGTGACTGGCATCTTCGCCTCCGTTTTGTTTTCTACCGCCTCATATCAAAAATAGTCACGGACTCGAAGAAGTCAACCTACTAATTGAAAATAGCCTACCCCTGGGTATGCTCCATGGCATTAGGCTCTTAGTATTATATTGTGTTCGATTATTGGACAAGGATAGGACGGATGGCGTTTGTATAGAGGGCTACTGGGCTTCCAGCAGGAACGCTGTCATACACTGGCGTAGGAAATCATCCTTGGACACTTCACCTATCGTGTACTCTAGTGCTGCTAACACCAGTGCGTGGGTTTCATTGTCCTCTGTACCAGGAATGTCCCGGATAGTTTGTGCCGTGGCAACCACCGACCGCTTGCCAGGGCGTACCTTCGTACCGGTTTTCCTGGCTGCGACCGCTCGCATCTTGGACTTTTTGCCGCCTGCCTCTTCAATGATCTCGTTCAGGACAGCGCTTTGCTCCGCGATGGGGATCTTCCTGGCTACGTCAAGGCCCACAGCGAGACCAACTACCTCGTTGGCCACTTTTGTTTTCAGATCTGCGGACGCAGAGGCCAGGGTTTTCATTTGATCTACCCAAGAGGACGACCTTCCGAGCTTTCCAGAGATCTCATCCTTGGTAAACCCACGTTGCTCCCATCGTGCAACCAGATTACAGTAATCCGCAGCGGAAAGGTTCTCCCGTTCCAGGTTTTCGAGGACCATAAGTTCCTCGGCCTGTTCCTCGTCTACATTGTAGACCTTGACCGGGATACGCATGTCGCTGACGCCACGCGCCCATAGGTTGCGCAACGCGTTCAGCCGCCGCTCGCCAGCAATCAGGATGTACGGCTTCTTTGCGTTTGCCCGGTCGGGCCGTACCCAGATGGCTGTGGTGACCCCTCGCTTTTCAATGCTGCTCTCTAGATCCGAAAGGTCTCCCAGGATTGTGCGTGCGTTAAACCCATCAATTACTTGAATACGATCCGGGTGGTCAACAGTGACGCTTTCCGCAGGGCGCACCCCTTCCGCAAGTTTCGCTTCCATTTTATTCCTCCGTTTTAGATTGTCCGCTCTCGTAGAAACTATACGAACGTTTTGCCCGTCGTCAAGTATTTAATCCATAATAAGTCTAAACCGTTCCATATCAACGGAGTCGGCCAACGGGATATCTCCACCGCTGCGTCCTGGTCGGACAGGTGGGTCGGTGAAGTCCTTTTTCTTGTACGGCCCTCCGGTACGTTTCTCCGGTGGAACGTATCCGATACCCAGTGCCTCAAATAGATCCATCTCGTTCGCACCGCCGACACGCTCGCGTGTCTCCACGACTTCCGCATCACGATACGCAGAAGTACGCCGTTGCTTTTTCACTTTGTAGACACCGTACTCGTTGAAGGTGTACCCCTTCTTACGGGCCTGCTCCCTGCACCAGATGTTATGTGCTTTGGAACCAGTGAAATGGTTTAGGGCTGCGCCCCAGGACTGGGGATCTGTGATCAGGATATCGACGTTGCGTTCCTCGCCGTCCACATCGAGCACCGCTTGGATTTTCTTCTTACCCGCAGAGTTAACGCGCTTGAACGTACTACGGCAGTACGTGGCCAGACGTTGGGCTACTCGCTGGGCTCTATTAGAATCGATCTTCAGAAGGATATCAGCGTCCTTTACCAGGTCTTCTTTCCGACGAATCGACCCAGCGATCTCCAAATCTTCGATGAAGTCCAACTCCCACAGCTTTTCCACGATGGGCGCAAGCGCCTCTTCCATTTTATTTCGTGGGATCTTGCTGGAAGTACTTGCAATTGCTTTTTTGACACGCTTGAGCAGCTTTGGATCGGTAAGCGTACCGTTTTCAAACGCCCCCAGAAGACCCTCACTAGTGGTGATACCGTGTGTCTTCCACAGGTCACGTGCCGTGGCAGGTCCAATACCGTCCACTTCCATCAGACTTTTGATTGAGGGGTAACCTTCTGCACGCAATTCGTCCAGACGGTCACAGGTGCCGGTATCCGCGATCTGTTTGATACACGTTGCAATCGACGCACCGACTTGCTCGATACGTTTCAGTGCTGTTACCGTTTTCTCAGATAGGTTTTTTGCCGCTTGGGTATTCTCCAGCGACTCTACCGCTTTGTTGAACGACGCTGCTCTGCGGCGGTCGTCCTTCAGTGCGTATGCTTGTGCAAGCTCTCGTAGAACTTCTGCGACTTCTTTTCCTGTCATGATTCGTTACCTCCGTGCCTCATATTTAATCTGGGCACGGTTCACTGATTGTCAAGTAGCAGCGGCTCCTTATTTTTGCGGGGGTTGTTTACCACCTCCGCTATAGCTAGCTCTCTTGTCTTTGCCAGGTCACCCATGAATGTTAGTTCTTGAATAAATATACTAGCTACCTGGACAACCTGTTCTCGGTTAAGCTCGCTAATCTTAGTTTTGCTCGCATTTATATTCAGGTATCGTCGTAGCCCCATCTCATCATCCTTTCGGATTAGGTGGAGCAGCAGCTTCTTTTCTCTTTCTAGAGCAATCTTTGCGTGCCTTACGCCATACAGTGAGAACTCATTGGCTAGAGCACGCTTCAGTGGTACCGGTGCCTTGGTCATAGACCTACCCCTTGCAGTTGGTATTGGGTTTTGGTTACAGGAAATACTGACGGTTTGGTTGGTAGACGCACAAGCTGTTTTTGTATAGAGGGATTATTAGGTAACCAGTTCTATATCTGCTGCTATCCCCTTTACAACAACTTGTCGGTAAAAACTGAAGTCTATCTCGTAGAGTTGTTTATTGACGAACACCCAGGCCCAGACTTCCCCGTCTTCAATACCAAAGGTGATATAAGAGCCAGTAACA
>PJEL010004903.1_pt1 | contig 10888 bp, 4 predicted proteins | sample 1853271 | NCBI WGS metagenome assembly PJEL01 (sample SAMN08108733, study PRJNA415343) | Invertebrate metagenome, whole genome shotgun sequencing project. | host: Globobulimina | place: Sweden: Gullmar Fjord | collected 2015-08 | reverse complement strand
AATACTTATAGTTTTTCTTTTGTGGAAAACACATATGGGAATACTTCTACTGTTACAACAGCTACTATTGAAAGAACTGCTGGTGGCGGTGGACACGGCAGCACTTCTGAGTCCTCAAGTGAGGAAACAACTACTGAAGAAGAGACTCCGGATGATGAAGAAACTACTACGGAGGAGGAAATCCCAGATGAAGAAACTACGGATGAAGATACTACTACTGAAGAAGAAACAGCTGAAGATACTGATGATTTTTCTATGGCTGGTGATGCTGAAGCTGAGGATATTGATTCGCCAGAAGACGGCAATGGTACTGGAAGTCTTGCGGGTGAAGTTGAAACACAACAAGGGAATGGTTCGCTTGAACCTACTCAGCCTAGTACTCCAGTTGATGAGGGTACAGGTGGTGGCAGTGTTAGTCCGCCTCCCCCAGCCGCACCACCAACTACTCCAACAATTGATGCAGAGGAAGTTGCACTTATTGAATACAAAGAATCAGAGAAGCGAAGGCAAATTCAACGTGTTCGTGTTTTCTTTTCAGATGAATCTACATGGGGAGAAAGTAATGACTACGGAGTGCCTATTGCCTTTGTTGATAACCTGATGACTGATCTTGGACCAAGTTATGATGCTGATTTTGATGGATATACAGATTATGAGGAGCTTTTGTTGGGATCTGATCCTTATCTTAATGAAGGTGATATGATTCGTCTGTCTCAACCTTTCCGTGATATTTCCGAGTCAGAATTGGATGCAATTACAAAAGAGTATCTTGATGAGACTGGGTTAACTGCAGAAGAGTTGAGGGTAATCGATTCTGATGGAGATGGCTTATCTGATAGGCATGAAATCTTACTTGGCACTGACCCACAAAAAGGAGATTCTGATAAAGATGGTATTGGAGATGGAATTGAGCTTATGTTCTTCGGTACGAATCCAGTTTCTGAAAATGGCTTACCAGAGGGCGTTGGGATTACAAATGTATTTGGTCAGACCACGAGTTCTGAAGGGAGTCAGCTAATATCTGGTTATGCTGAACCAGATGCCTTAATTAGAGTATATGAGCTTTCTGAAGCAGGTGAACGTTTGGTTGGGCGCAGTACTGCTGATGAAGAAGGTAAATTTGTTGTGTATACAGAATATTTTGATGAGGGGAAATACACCTTTATTGTAACTAGCCAAGCCAGTGGCAAAAAGGGAGCAGTTCAGATTTCAAATGTTGTTGATATGACTATTCGTAATGATGCACTATCAGTTATTAGACCTGAGCATGATCCTGAAGTACTTGAGTATGGTGACAATGTTGAGGTGTCACAAACTCTACTTGGACTAATGCCTGACTTGGAACAATTCCTTGAACGAGAAATCGTAATTATGGTTACCTGGGAAAGTACTATCTTTGGTCAAACAATTATTGCTGATGTGTTTAATCAAGAAGGAACCATTTTGTTCCCTCCTCCAGGCAGTCTTGAACTTGGGAAACACGATGTGAGTTGGTATGCAATGGATGTTATCAATCAACTTCATAGTCCAGCAGGTGATCTTAACTTTACGATTATTCCAACAGCATTTGTTCTTACAGAGGGAAGAAAGGGGCTTAATTTAATCCCAGTCATAATTGGTGGTGTTGTACTACTTTCTGGGCTTGTATACTACCGTAGGAAGAAAAATCCAGTTAAGCCAATAAAAGGTAAGAAAGTAAAGTCTAAAAAGTAAGTCTTAAGGTGTTGAATCGGTTTGTTTTTTCCGTAAATGTCTTTTCGTTTTCTATTTGTAGTACTGGAATAAATCGGAATAGTGGACATTGAAGAAGACAAGTAATTCCTATAAATGGTTACTACTTGCAGAAAAACTGGTTTGGTTCATGGAAAAGATTGTGTAAACTTCTGGTGTAAATTTTACGCCACTTCTATGAGTTTACTCAAACTCGTCCGTTTACCATTGTTTGCTCTAACAACACTTTTAATACTAAGTGCTGTTGCAACACCAACTGTAGAGGCGCAATCCTGCCCCGCTGCAGATGCAGATGATGGCTCGAGTGATGGGGTGATTACTATAAATAGTGGTGGAACTACAACCTGGACGGATACGGATGGTACAGCTTTTGACTGTGCCACTCTTTCTATTACGGTGACCAATAGTTCAACCTTGAGTATTACTCAAGATTCTTCCAACGGTTATGATGGTCAAATCAATGCTGTGAATCTGCAGGTTGATTCTGGATCCACTATTGAGGCAGATGAAGAAGGATGTGCGTCCTCTACCTCCTCTAGTCTTTCTACAAATATTTGTGCTGATGGAGGTACTTATGAGGGTACGAATGGTGCTCACAATGGTGGTGGAGGTGGTAGTAGTGGAGATGGTGGAAATGGTCAAAATACTTCTGGTGGAGCATATGGACTTGCAGATATTTTTGCTCCTGAACTTTTTGGGGCTGGTGGAGGTGCATCTACTTCTTGGGTTGCAGCAGGTGGAGCTGGAGGGGGTTCATTACGTATTAATCTAAGTGGAAATCTAACAAATAATGGAACTATCTCTGTAAATGGAGGTGACGGTACTACGGATGGGGGTGTATACTCTGGATCTGGTGGTGGGGCTGGTGGAAGTCTTTATATAACTGTTGCCGGAAATATTGCTTCTGCTACTGGAGTCTATCAAGCAAAAGGTGGTGCTGGTGGAAATGGAACGAAGGACGGTGGTGGTGGTGGTGGTGGATTTGTCTATGTTGAGTATGATTCTTCTTCAATAGCTACAACAAGCTTTCCAACTTATGCAGTTATGACTGGTGGGACTGCAACAGATAGTGGGAATGCGGGGAGCGATGGGTCTGCACTCTTTAAAAATACAGCAACTGGTGCAGTATATTTTTCTGAAGGTACCTCTCGACTACCTATGGATTCTACAATATGTAGCGCCAATACTTGTACTATGTCTAGTATTGAAGTGGAAAGTGGTGCGGGGGGTCAATTTATGACTGACACAAGTGCAGGTACATATATTACCGTTTCTGTAACAGGTAATGTGAATGTGAAGTCTGGTGGATCACTTACATCAGATGAACAAGGTTGTGATGCGTCTGAATCAGCTAGTCTTTCCACAAATATTTGTGCGGGTGGTGGGACCTATGAGGGGGCAGACCAAGCCTCTGCTGCAGGTGGTGCTGGAATGAGTGGTGTAGGTGGTGGTGGCTCCATTGCGACTAGTGGTTTTGGTGGTACATTTGCTATTGAAGATCCTTTTGCCCCTGTCTTATTTGGGGCTGGTGGAGGGAATACTACTTCTTGGGTTGCTGCCGGTGGTGTTGGAGGCGGTGCTCTTCGTTTAAATATCACTGGAAATCTAACAAATAACGGAACTATTTCAGCTAATGGTGGTGCAGGGACTACGGATGGGACTGGATACTCTGGATCTGGGGGTGGTGCAGCTGGAAGTGTGTATATTACTGTTGGTGGAAATATAGAAACTGCCACCGGAGTCTACCAAGCTATTGGTGGTGCCGGGGGTGACGGTGGCACACGTGATGGTGGTGGTGGTGGTGGTGGATTTGTCTATGTTGAGTATGATTCTTCTTCAATAGCTACAACAAGCTTTCCAACTTATGCAGTAATGACGGGTGGGACTGCAACAGGTAGCGGAAATGCTGGAAGTGTTGGATCGGCCATGTTTAAAAATACTAATACTGGAACTGTATATTTTAGTGAAGGAATTTCAAGAGTTCCCTCAGATTCCACAATTTGTAGCTCCAACACTTGTACAATGACTGGCGTTGAAGTGGAAAATGGTGCAGAGGCTCGCTTCACTTCAGATACATCTGCGGGTACTTACCTCACAGTTTCTGTAACAAATGATGTAAATGTAAAATCTGGTGGACGTATGAGCACTGATGAACAGGGTTGTGCTTCAACTGCCTCCTCTAGCCTCTCAACAAATATTTGTGCAAGTGGAGGAACCTACGAAGGTGGAGATGATGCACAAAGTGGTGGTGGGGCAAGTGCAAGTGGACTTGGAGGTGATGGTTCAAGTGGTGGAACAGCAGGAGCCAGAGTCTTAGAAGATGTTTTGGCTCCGGTTGTCTTCGGAGCTGGTGGTGGTAATGGAACAAATCCTACTGCTGCCGCTGGTGGTGCTGGTGGTGGAGTTATGAGGTTAAGTGTGGGAGGAGATCTAACAAATAATGGAGCTATCTCTGCGAATGGTGAAAATGGTGTATCTGGTGCAGCTCAAGGTGGTGGTGGTGGTGCAGGTGGAAGTTTATATATTACTGTAAGTGGTGATATTGTGAGTGCAACAGGAACTTATGAATCCAAAGGTGGGGATGGTGGTGATGGTGGCACCTATGATGGTGGTGGTGGTGGAGGTGGATTTGTCTATGTTGAATATCTTACTTCTTCTATTGCTACTGGTAGTTTGGCTACTTATACGGATATGTCCGGTGGTGCTGTTACTGGAAGTGCAACTGCAGGTTCTGCAGGGTCAGCAATATTTAAAGATACAACTACTTCAACAACTTATTTCATTGAAGGTGTTTCAAGGCTTCCAATAGATTCTAGTGTTTGTGCTGCAAATACATGTTCTATTGCCAATATTGTTGCGGAAAGTGGGGGTGAAGGTCGCTTCCTTGGAAATACAAGTACAGGTGCTTATATGACTGTTGAAGTATCTGGAGATGTAAATGTGAAGTCTGGTGGGAAACTAAGCGCGGATGAGTCTGGTTGTGATGAAACAACATCTGCCAATGTTAGCACTAATGCCTGTGCTGATGGTGGTTCAAGTGAAGGAAGTGATGATGGAGAAAGTGGTGGTGGTGGTGCTCATGGAGGTGTTGGTGGTGATGGTAGTACCGGTGGTGGTGATGGTGGTACTACGACGTATGGAGATTCTACAGCTCCTGTTTTCTTTGGATCAGGTGGTGGGCGTGCAACATCATATGTTGCTGGAGGTCATGATGGTGGGGCTGGTGGTGGTGTACTTCTATTGAGTATAACTGGAACATTGACTCAAAATGGAACTATTTCTGCTGATGCTGGGGATGGAGAAGGTGGGACTAGTACAGGTGGTGGTGGTGGAGCTGGTGGGAGTGTTTATCTAGTAGCTGGAACACTTGCTGGCTCAAGTACAGCTGTATATGCAAGAGGTGGGGATGGTGGTGACGGATCTAACTGGGATGGTGGAGGTGGGGCTGGTGGACGAGTTTGTGTTGCATACTCTACAGATAGTTCTACATGGCTTGGAAGTCTCACTGCTGCTACAAATTCAGCTGGAGGAAGTTCAACTGCTGGTACGGATGGTTCGGATGGTTCGCTGGATACGGGGACTTGTACCTCATTTAATGCTGCACCTACTGTGGCTTCGCTTACCTTTAGCCAAGCTACTGATGGAACTGGTTATGTAACTGGGACTGTTAGTGTTGATGATCCAGATGACGATACTGATGTTCAACTGAAGATTGAATATTCTGATGATGGTGGGGGTTCATATAATGATTTAACACTCATTGCGCCAACTAGTGCTGGAACTGGAACACCAACATTAGATAATGATACAACATATCAAATCGCTGGAGTTACAACTGCATCTGGTGCAAATACTGTGACCTTTACTTGGGATTCAAAGGGCGATGGTAGTTTTGATGTGAGTAATGCAAGGTTTAAAATTACACCTTATGATACAGCTGTTGCTGGAACTGCAGTGGAGACTTCGGATTCTGTTCTTGATAATATTGCACCTGTAACTCCAACTTTTTCCTATTCCGATTCTACGGATTCTGAGACAGTTACTATCAGTGCTTCAGCAGCTGAAGCAAGCACAAATATTTTGAAAAATTCTGTAGATACTGGGGATGACGTTCCTGGTGATGGAACATTTACTATTTCCGTAGATCTTGTTGATGGGGTAAATACAAATACAGTCACCACAACTGATGCCATGGGCAACACTTCAACTGGTGGCATAATTAGCATTACAAAAAGCAGTGCTGGTGGAGGTACTTATTCCAGTTCTACTACAACGACAACTACTACTGAAACTAGTGAGGAAACGACTACAGAGGAGGCTACTACTGAAGAAAGCACAGAAGAAGAATATGATGGAGATGAATACTCCATGGCTGGCGATGATGAAGAACCGACTCCAGACATCTCTGATCCAGGAGATGAGAGTGGTGATCAATCTAGTGTAGCCGGTGAAAGCCAGACTCAAGATGATGATGTTGATGAAGAAGGTACTGGTGCTCTTGGTGGAGATGAAGAGGAAGGTGATGAAGATGGGGATGAAGAGGAAGGAGATCAAGGTCAGAGTGGTGGTGGTAGTAGATCCCCCCTACCTGCACAAATAGTAAGTGAAGAGCAGAGTAAAATTGTGGAAAATGTTCCACGTATTCTTCGCTTCTTTGATAATAAACGTCTCTTTGGTGATAGAAATGAATATGGTGTGCCTTTAACCTTTATTGATGAATTGCAGGTAGACTTTGGGGAAAGTTATGATGCTGATAAGGATGGTGTGACCGATTATAATGAATTGCTCTTTGGTACCGATCCATATCTGCCAAATGAAGATATTGTTCATCTATCAATTCCATCTGACTTAACTGATCAAGAAGTCCAGAAAGCTATTGATGATTTTATTGAGGAGACTGGCCGAACTGTTGATGATATAAAGATGGGAGATTTTGATTTGGATGGGCTTTCTGATTTGCATGAAATTTGGATGGGCATGAATCCAAAAAATTCTGACTCAGATGGAGATGGCTTTGGGGATGGTGAAGAGTTAATGTTTTACGGAACTGACCCTACAAAATCTACGGCTTACAACACGGGAATTGTGATTGGTAATTTCATTGGGATAAGTGATGCTAGTGAAGGGGCACAGCTAATCACAGGGCATACTCATGCGAATTCTGTGGTAAGTATATTTGAATTAACTGATGTAAAAGATAAGAGAATTGGCCAAGCTTTAAGTGATGAAAATGGTCTGTATTCAGTTGTTTCCGACTACATGGAACCAGGTGAGCACACAGTTGTAGCTACTAGTAAGCTTGATGGCTTCACAATAGTTTCTAATGTGATTATCTTGAAAGTTAGTGAAGGAAGCTCACTTACTCAACCAGAACATGATCCTGAAGTACTTGATTTTGGGGATAAAGTTTATGTATCAGAAGCATTTATTGGATTAATGCCTGTTCTTGATGAAGTTATAGAAAATGATGCAATAATCATGTTGACGTGGGAAAGTACAATCTTTGGTCAAACAATTATTACTGATGTATTTAACTATGAAGGTACCGTGATTTTCCGCCCACCAAGTGACCTAGATCTTGGAAGACATGAAGTATCTTGGTTTGCTATTGATCCTGTAAATGGACTTAGAAGTACTTCTGGGAAGATAGAATTCTCCATTGTGCCGGTAAGTTACTCTGTTGCTGAAGCGAAGGAAAATAGGGCATTATGGTTTGCAATATTAATAAGCTCAGCTCTACTGGCTTTACTGTTATGGCTTAAGAGAGGAGAGAAATTAGAACTACTAGTACACCCAAAGAAGAAAGATAAATCCCGAAAACCTTCAAAGAATGCTGCTTCAAAAAGCGCATCAAAAGTACGACGGAAATAAGGCCGGAAATAAAAGCTGCAAGGAAGCCGGCGATTAGGGTTGTTACGGAAAGATCAGACTGACTAAGGTCTAGGGCTGTTAAAAGTCCCGCACCTGCAATGGCAATCGATCCCAATAAAAATGAGAAGCGGGCTGCCTCTTCCCTATTGATTCCAAGCATTCGGCCGGTGAGGATTGTAGATCCAGAGCGAGATACACCTGGAATGATTGCAATGGCTTGGGCTATGCCAATTAATAGTGCTCGCCACCAGGTGATTTTTTTGCCAGTTGTTTGTCCCCATTTTTCTGGAATCATGAATATTAATCCAAGGACCAGCATAATGATTCCAACGCTAAGTGCGCTGCGGAAAAGCGAGTCGATTTGGTCTTCTAAAGTGAAGCCAATAATTACTGCTGGAATGGTTCCGACAATTAACCAAGGCCAGTACTTTGGATTGATGATGTCTCGCCAAAAATAAACCAAAATGGCCAATAGTGTCCCCACATGGACCACAATGTCAAAGTCCTTGAGTTGATCCACGTTTAGTTGGAAAAGGCTCTCAAAAAGCACCAAATGGCCAGACGATGAAATAGGCAGAAATTCTGTGATTCCTTGAACAATTCCTAATAGGATGGCTTGGAGGAGAGTCATATTAATGCTTGAAACTTCGGATTCCGGTGAAGACCATGGCTAGGCCCAGTTCATTTGCCTTTGCAATTACTTCTTCATCACGGATTGATCCACCGGGCTGAATGATTGCTGCGGCTCCCGCGGCATGTGCTTCTTCCACTGCGTCTGGGAATGGGAAGAATGCGTCTGAGGCCAGGACTGATCCCGGCACGCGGTCTGCGCCTTTTCGTTTTGCAATGATTACGGAATCAACGCGGGACATTTGTCCGGCACCAATTCCAGTTGCAACGCAGCCTCCATTATCATGAGTCTTTGCAAAGACTACAGCGTTGGATTTTACGTGCTTCACAAGTATGCGGGCAAAGAGCATGGCCTCCAATTGATCTTCCGTGGCTTGAGTTTTTGTTGGAGTTTTTAGGTCGTCTTTTGTGACAATATATTGGTCTGCGTTTTGGATTAGAATTCCTCCGGAAACAGTTTTGATGTTTCTTTGGTTTGGATTCTTTCTTAATTTGCCGGTTTCAAGTACTCGTAAGTTTTTGCGCTTGCTAAATAGTTCAAGAGCTTCCGCTTCAAATGATGGGGCAATCACAATTTCTACAAAAAGTTTGTTGTCTTTTATGTACTGCGCAATCTGTTTTGTACATGGCCGGTTGAGTGCAACCACACATCCAAATGCGGAAAGTGGATCTACTTGGTATGCCAACTCAAAGGCGTCTGAAATGTTTTCTGCAGTGGCCGCGCCACATGGGTTTGTGTGTTTGATAACTGCGGCTGCCGGTTTATCAAAATCCTTCACCAATTCAAGCGCGCCGTCCGTATCAATAATATTGTTGAAGGAAAGTTGTTTTCCTTGCAGTACTTTTGCGTTGGTCACATTTGGGAAATGGTCTGTTGGGTCGCTGAAGAAAACTGCTTTTTGGTGCGGGTTTTCCCCGTAACGTAATTGCATTACCTTTTCATAATGTAGGTCCAAAAGTTCAGATGCTTCACCTTTATAGCGAAGGTAGTCCGCGATGTTGTGATCATAGCTCGCGGTCTTTTCAAAAACCGTGGTGGCCAATTTGCGGCGAGTTTCTGGAGTTACTCCGCCAGCTTTTAGCTCTTCAATAATCACGGGATAGTCTTTGATTGCAGTAAGTGCAGTAACCCATTTGAAGTTCTTTGCGGCGCTGCGTAGCATGGAAGGACCGCCAATATCTATCTGTTCAATTGCTTCTGGCTCTGTGATTCCTTCCTTTGAAATTGTTTCTTTAAATGGGTAGAGATTGATCACCACCATGTCTATGGGTTTGATTCCATGTTCTGCGGCGATTGCATCGTCCTCTCCCCTTCTCATCAAAAGTCCACCGTGCACGCGGGGGTGCAAGGTCTTCACTCGCCCATTCATCATTTCCGGATATTCCGTGTAGTCCGCCACATCCGTAACGGGAAGGCCGGCTTCTTTTAAAACGCGAGCAGTTCCGCCGGTAGACAGAAGCTCCGCCCCATGATCATGCAGCGCCTGGGCAAGTGGAACAAGATCCGTTTTATCTGAGACGCTCAGGAGAGCGCGCTCTATCTTACGGACGTCCATTTGATCAGCCTGCATATGAATGCTTTAAGGGCTAAGAGAGATTAGCGAATTGGACTAAAGGTGGCAAGGAGAAGTGCTTTAAGGCAGGTCTAATCCACCTTTGTTCCAGGGATTGCAGCGGAGGATTCGCCAGAGACCTTTTAAAGTTCCACGGATAAGACCGTGTTTGCCAATGGCGTCATGAGTGTATTGAGAACATGAAGGGGCAAAGCGGCAGTAGCCACCTGGAAATCTGTGGCGCAGCCAAGAGTGATCTGGAGAGATCGTCTTTTGGTAGAGACGGATTAAGAGTTGTGCGAATTTTTTTACCATACTCCCATATTGCTAGGTGAAATCTTTACACCATTGAGGCTGATTTCAAAGTGGAGATGGATTCCTGTTACCCCGTATACTCGCCCTGTTTTTCCCATTTTTGCAATTACTTGTCCTTGGTTCACATAGTCGCCAACATTTACGTAGTTTACGTCATTGTGTGCGTAGAGTGTTTGATAACCATTCCCATGATCAATGATAATGTGGTTACCATAACCTCCTCCCCAACCTCCTGAATCTGCTTTAATAATTGTCCCAGATGCAGCGGCTAGCACCGGTGGCTTGCTTCTGTCTGCAATGTCGTAGGCCAAGTGGCCACCACGATATCCCTGGGTAATGATTCCTTGTGTTGGTCGAATCCAACCTTCTGCGCTGACTGGAAGATCATTGTATTGTAAAACAGCGGGAGTGCTATATGAACCGGCTGTGTATGTGGGAGCAGCCACAACGATTACTTCTGGCCGGCCACCAACAACAAAAAGTTCTTCGCCGGCAATTAGTTCATCACCTTCACCTATTCCATTGAAAGCGCGAGTTTCATCTACGTTCCCATCGTATTCGTCCACAAGTGCAACAAGAGAATCGCCGGATCCAATATCCACAAAAAGTCCGTCCTTGGGTGGAATTGTGAGTTCTTGGCCGACTCTAAGATTGTCTGAATATCCAACGCTGGAATTTGAATAGCGAATTGAGTTGATGCTCAAGCCGTAACGGTAAGCGATTACAGATAGCGTTTCGCCTGATTGTACTTCATGAATTACATTGTCTATACGGTTGAGGTCATAGAC
>PJEL010004902.1_pt1 | contig 10895 bp, 6 predicted proteins | sample 1853271 | NCBI WGS metagenome assembly PJEL01 (sample SAMN08108733, study PRJNA415343) | Invertebrate metagenome, whole genome shotgun sequencing project. | host: Globobulimina | place: Sweden: Gullmar Fjord | collected 2015-08 | reverse complement strand
ACGCTATAGAACGACTGTATAAACTGAGAGTTAACTCGACTCTATTTTAAAGCCTATTTTCAACGTCACTTGGTAATGCCCTACTTTACCATTAACAATGTGACCTCGGGTTTCAGTAACCTCAAACCAATCCATATTGTTAACCGTTTTATGACACTCTGCTAAAGCATTTTCTATGGCATCTTCAATACTACTTTTAGAAGAGCCAACCATTTCAATTTTTTTATAAGTGTGATGATCTGACATGAGTACACGCGCTAAATTTAAGAATAAGGGTAACCTAAGTTTAGCGTGATTTTTTGAGTTTGCTGAGTTGGGGTATTGAAAGAGAATTGTACTTAAATTGAGCAGGTATTTCGATAATACCCACTCTAGAAGGTAAGGTTGGAGATGTTAGCAAACTAGCCTTGTAACAAAGTTTTAATAGCCAACAAATCAACAACTTTATCATCAACTTTTAAATAGGCAACAGCTTCGGTATGTACTAAGGTTGCTTCAATGACACCTGGCATATTGATTAACTGCTCTGCCATTCTTTCAGCTTCTTCTTCACAAGTAATATTGGTAGCAAAACTAAAGCTCTTAGATTTTTTCAATGGTTGCATGCCAAAGCTTATCATTAGCCAAATAACCGTTACTATTGCCATGACTAAGAAGATAGTATTTTCCCCATACTGACTAGCAATATAACCGCCAACAATACCACCAACAAAAGCGCCTAAAAACTGACTACTGGAATAAACCCCCATCACACTACCTTTCACGCCAGCAGGTGCTATGCGAGATAAAATAGAAGGCATAGTGGCTTCTAAATAATTAAAGGCAGTGAAGAAAATAACCACTGACAAGACTAAGCTCCAAAAACCAGTGGGTAGTAACCAAAGCAAAAACAAAGCTAAAGCTAATAGTGCAATTGCCGCACTAAACATTGGATTTTCTTTTTGTTTCTTAATAGCAAAAATCATAAAGGGTACCATTAAGAAGAAAGAACCCAGTAACGCTGGCAAGTATATTTGCCAATGATCTTCAAGAGCTAAACCGCTGGCAACAAACTGCTTAGGCAAAGTCACAAAACAAGCGGTTAATGCCATATGTAAAATGAAAACGCCCCAGTTTAATCGTGATAATTGGGGATGACGAATTAATCGGCTTATCTGCTCAGGTAGGGCAACAAGATCACCTCGTGGCGCTTTGTTAACAGAGTTTGGTACCATAAATTGAATCAATGCCATGGCTAAAATAGTCAAGATACCCGTGAACCAAAATAAACCACTTAAACCAAAACCATCTGCCACTATAGGTCCTAAAATCATGGCGAAGGTAAATGATAAGCCAATAAACATACCAATGGTTGCCATAACTTTGGGACGTTGCTCTTCACGACTTAAATCTGCTGCTAAGGCAAGTACAGCACTCGCAATTGCGCCCATACCTTGAATTGCACGGCCAAGCACTACACCATAGATAGTGTCTGACATGGCAGCAACTATACTACCGATAAGAAACACGGCTAATCCGGCAAGAATGACTGGCTTTCGACCAAACTTATCAGAAAGTATGCCCATAGGAATTTGTAGTAACGCTTGCGTTAAACCATAAGCGCCAATTGCTAACCCCAACCAAATAGGGCTATAACCTGTGAGTTGCTCACCATAAATGGCAAACACAGGTAAGATCATAAATAAGCCTAACATGCGCACGCCAAAAACACTGGCTAAGGAAAAGGCGGCTTTTTTCTCTAGACGATTTAAACCTGAAACACTCATAACGTTGCTAAAACCTAAAATAAAATGAAGAACGCAAAAAAATTGCCGCTAGTTTAGCATGCAAAGTAACGCAACAAAATCCCAACAATGAAAACAGGAAGTTAAGTATTATAGCTAAGTCCCCTGACATACTTGATGCAGCTAGTATTATGAACGTTTTAAGCGAAGCATTGATTGATCTAAATTGTTATTAGGGAGAATACTCTACGGCATTATCTAATAATGCCACCGCTATCTAACGCTCTTGTCAACAATCAAAAACCATGGATATAACGTTGATAAAACTACGCTTTCGAGATATCTGAGCTAACCATATTAAATTTCACTATACCAGTGCATATCACCATTTATATACCTGCCTATAGCCAAAACAAAAACACTGTAAAAATAAACAGTTTATTTTGCTGTTTCTGCCCTAGATTAGTTTTTATACCATTATTTGTATGCCATAATAGTCGGTTCTATTTTATAGCCATTTGAGTTTAAAAAGCATGAAAAGTATTGAAGTCAGGGGTGCTCGTACGCACAACCTCAAAGACATTAGTTTAACAATTCCTCGAGATAAACTTGTGGTAATTACTGGTCTTTCTGGCTCAGGAAAATCTTCACTCGCCTTTGATACTTTGTATGCAGAAGGTCAACGCCGCTACGTTGAGTCGCTTTCAGCTTATGCACGTCAATTTTTATCTTTGATGGAAAAACCCGATGTAGATCACATCGAAGGATTATCACCTGCTATATCAATTGAGCAAAAGTCGACTTCGCATAACCCACGCTCAACGGTTGGTACAATCACTGAAATATATGATTACCTACGTTTACTTTATGCCCGTGTTGGAGAGCCACGTTGTCCTGAACATGGTCAAGCGCTAGCCGCGCAAACTGTTTCACAAATGGTCGATAAAGTACTAGAGCTTGAAGAAGGTACTAAAGTGATGTTACTTGCACCCATTGTGCAAGATCGCAAAGGTGAACATGTAAAACTACTTGATAACTTAGCTGCACAAGGTTTTATACGTGCACGCATTGATGGTGAAGTTTGTGACTTGTCCGATCCACCGCCTCTTGAGTTACAAAAGAAACATACCATTGAAGTGGTTGTTGACCGCATAAAAGTTCGTGATGATATTCAACTGCGACTTTCAGAGTCGTTTGAAACGACACTCGCTTTAACCTCAGGCACAGCCAAAGTTGCCTTTATGGATGAGCCAGACCGAGAAGAGTTATTATTTTCGGCAAACTTTGCTTGTCCACATTGTGGTTACAGCATGCAGGAGTTAGAGCCGAGACTGTTCTCTTTTAATAACCCTGCTGGTGCCTGTCAGACTTGTGATGGTTTAGGTATTGAACAGTTTTTTGATAGCTCTCGTGTCATTGCCAATGCAGATTTAAGTTTGGCTGGTGGTGCTGTCCGTGGTTGGGACAAACGTAATTTTTATTACTTTCAGATGTTACAAGCCCTCGCTGACCACTATAAGTTCAAAGTAGATGTGCCTTTTAGTAGCTTATCGAGTAAAGCTCAAAAAGTTGTACTTTATGGTAGCGATGAACAAGAAATTGAATTTAAGTACATGAACGACCGTGGTGATGTGGTGGTGCGTAAACACCCTTTTGAAGGCATCATCAATAATATGCAACGTCGCTATAAAGAAACCGAGTCAAATTCGGTGCGCGAAGAGCTAGCAAAATATCTAAACTCACACCATTGCCCAGACTGTAGCGGTAGTCGATTACGTTTAGAAGCTCGTAATGTTTTTATTGGCGAAACACCATTGCCAGTGGTGGCAGAATACGCCATTAGTGATGCCCTCGCCTTTTTCCAAGGTTTGGAACTAACTGGCCAAAGAGCGCAAGTTGCAGAGAAAATATTAAAAGAAATTAACGAGCGTTTAGGTTTCTTAGTCAACGTTGGGCTTAATTACTTAAACTTATCACGTGGCGCTAATACTTTATCAGGTGGTGAAGCACAGCGTATCCGTCTTGCCAGTCAAATTGGTGCTGGTTTAGTTGGCGTTATGTATGTACTCGATGAGCCATCAATTGGCCTTCACCAACGTGACAATGAACGATTACTCAGTACTTTAATCCATCTACGTGATTTAGGTAATACCGTGATTGTGGTTGAGCATGATGAAGATGCCATTCGTGCTGCTGACTTTGTCATAGATATTGGCCCAGGAGCGGGTGTGCATGGCGGTGAGATTATCGCCCAAGGTACAGTGCATGACATCTTAGCGTGTAAAGACTCACTAACGGGTAAGTATCTGTCAGGCGTAGAAGAAATAGAAATACCAAAAAAGCGTCATGCCTTTGATAAAAAAGCGGTGGTAAAATTAAAAGGTGCTAGTGGCAATAACTTAAAAGATGTCGATTTAGTGATTCCGACGGGTTTAATGACCTGTATTACTGGCGTTTCTGGCTCAGGTAAATCAACACTTATCAACGATACCTTATACAAACTTGCTCACATTGAACTCAATGGTGCTACCGTTGATGAACCAGCTCCTTATAAAAGCATTAAAGGCTTAGAGCATTTAGATAAAGTTATCGATATTGATCAAAGCCCTATCGGTAGAACGCCGCGTTCAAACCCTGCCACTTATACTGGAATATTTACCGCCATTCGCGATATCTTTGCCGCCACACAAGAGTCACGTTCACGTGGTTATAAGTCAGGTCGCTTTAGCTTTAATGTTAAAGGTGGACGTTGTGAAGCTTGTCAGGGCGATGGCATGATCAAGGTTGAAATGCACTTTTTACCTGATGTCTATGTACCTTGTGATGTTTGTAAAAGTAAACGTTATAACCGTGAAACATTAGAAGTTTTATATAAGGGTAAAAATATCCATGAAGTATTGGATATGACCATTGAAGATGCTTATGAGTTTTTTAAAGCTATTCCAGCAGTAAAACGTAAGCTACAAACCTTGCTTGATGTAGGTTTGGGTTATATCAAATTAGGTCAATCAGCTGTGACTCTTTCTGGTGGTGAAGCGCAGCGCGTTAAGTTATCTAAAGAGTTATCTAAACGTGATACTGGAAAAACCTTGTATATATTAGATGAACCAACAACAGGTTTACATTTTCACGATATTAAACAGTTAATGCATGTTATTCATCGATTGCGTGACCATGGTAATACCGTAGTAGTGATTGAACATAATTTAGATGTGATCAAAACGGCTGACTGGATTGTCGATTTAGGTCCTGAAGGCGGCTCTGGTGGTGGTGAAATTTTAGTGACGGGTACACCTGAGCAAGTAGCCAAACATAAAACGTCACATACAGCGAGATTTTTAAAACCCTTGCTGGATGCTAAGCACTAAGAAAATGACTAAATAAATGGCTCTGTTGTAGAACACTGTTGTCTAAAATATAACACGCTGATTTTAAAAATGGGGTTGCTGATGTGATAAGAACGAGCTTTACAAGCATGGATGCTTGTGTAGAGCCCCATGGAAGGGTTTATGCGTCTCGTTCGTTTACTCAACAGCCCCAAACTACAACAGAGCCAAAAAAACAGTTTTGCAGTAAGGATCACCGGCGATCATTATTGCTTTTACTAATAATTACCACTTAATATTGTTATCCTCGCTTTGCCTGAAAGCTAGCTGATCGAGGCTCCATAAACGAAGGATCATTTATGACCATTAAACCAACACAAGCAACACATACAATGCAAGTACCCGATTCTGAACGACTTACCTTTCGCCTTATGGGAGCCGAAGATGCCCAAGCTTTATGGCAAATAGATCAAGACCCAGCAGTGATGAAATATCTTAACGGTGGTACGCCTAGTACTATGGAACAAGTCAATACAGTTGGTCTGCCACGGATGGAAAAATATAGAGATAGTGCTAAAGGCTGGGGAATATGGCAAGTATCTGACAAAGAAAGTAATGAGTACTTAGGCTGGGTACTTATCCGCCCTATGGCGTTTTTTACTGATACGCCAAACTATAAGGATTTAGAGCTAGGTTGGAGGTTCTTTCAGAAAGCTTGGGGCAAAGGTTATGCTACAGAAGCAGCAATAGCGATTAAGGATGCGATTGCCGCCAATTCTGATATCACTCATGTGTCAGCGCTAGCCGTTGAAGATAACCTTGGCTCTATTGGTGTAATGAAAAAAATGGGCATGAGCTTTGTTAGAGCTTATTTACATAAAGACCCTATTGGTGACTTTGATGCTGTGCATTATCAAATGTCAGTAAATTAATAAAGCTGTAAAGCTGTAAAGCAACTCTAGAAAAATATAGCATGGGTTTTATCAGTTACTATGTTGATAATAACATTGATAAATCCTATGTTTCTCCTCTAATTTTTAGCTTTACCCCTTCTTTCTTAATAATCACCGACCACTTCATTGTCGACAGTTCGAACTATAATCCCTTTACCACCCTTTAAGAAGACGATAGTTTTCAAAGTATATTTAATATTTTAGCTAAATATTAAATATAAGCTAAACTCATTATTACCAATTAATTATCAACAACTTAACCTTGAGGCAATGGTGTTTTATAACAATAAAGCACCTAGTATTGGCTAAAGGTTAGCCAAAAGTCTAATTGGCTAATTTTGTCGACAGATTTAAAGTAAGTCTAATAAGTAATTAAAAGGCCTAGATAATGAATCACATTGAACAGCAAGCACTAGCAATAGAGTCACCTGAGAGTTACTGGCAAGAGCAAGCAAAGCTCGTTGCTTGGTATAAAGCTCCGCAAAATATATTGTCGACAAATGATGACTCTTGGCATGAATGGTTTGCCGATGGTGAATTAAATTCTTGCTACCTCGCCTTGGATTATCATGTTGAACAAGGTCGAGGCTCTCAAACAGCTTTAATTTATGACTCGCCTGTTACGGGTCAAAAACAAAAGTTCTCTTATCAAGAGCTCACCAGCTTAGTGGCAAAGTTTGCTGATGTACTCAGATCTCAAAACGTTAGTAAGGGGGATCGTGTACTTATCTATATGCCGATGATCCCTCAAGCAGCTATTGCTATGTTAGCTTGTGCAAGATTAGGCGCAATCCACTCGGTTGTCTTTGGTGGTTTTGCGGCAAATGAATTAGCGGTACGAATCAATGATGCAGAGCCGAAGGTCATAGTTAGCGCCAGCTGCGGTATTGAAATTGCTAAAGTCATTCCTTATAAGCCATTAATTGACGAAGCAATAAAAATTGCCAGCCACAAACCAAGCAACTGTATTATTTACCAAAGACCAGAAGCCTTAGCGTCATTAATTGAACCTAGAGATCTTGACTGGCAATCACAGATGGACGTCGCGATAGAAATTCCGCCTGTTGCCGTTAAGAGTACCGATCCTCTCTATATCTTATATACCTCAGGTACTACAGGTAAACCAAAAGGTGTTGTTAGAGATAACGGCGGCCATGCGGTTGCCATGCTTTATAGCATGAAAAATATTTATGGCATGAACCAAGGTGATACTTTTTGGGCCGCTTCTGATGTCGGCTGGGTTGTTGGTCATTCCTATATAATTTATGGCACTTTAATGGCCGGCTGTACCACTATTGTTTATGAAGGAAAACCAATTAAGACCCCCGATGCTGGCGCTTTTTGGCGAGTTTGTAGCGAGTATAAGGTTAATGCTTTATTTACTGCGCCAACCGCTTTTCGCGCAATAGGCAAAGAAGATCCTGACGGAGACTTCATTAAAGATTATGATCTTTCCTCCTTGAAGCGTCTATTTCTCGCAGGAGAACGCTTAGATCCAGCGACATATCATTGGCTTAAAGATAAAACTCAGTTACCAGTTATTGATCACTGGTGGCAAACAGAGACTGGTTGGGCGATTGCTAGTACCCCTTTAGATGACGGTAACGGCAATAAAGTAGCAACAAAACCAGGCTCTGCAGGCTTTCCAATCCCTGGTTTTAATGTAGAAATTCTTGATGCACAAGGTCAACAAGTTCCAGCAGGACAGCAAGGTAGTGTTGCAATAAAATTACCACTGCCACCAGGCTGTTTAGCTACAATTTATCGCGACCCGCAACGGCTAACTTCTGGCTATTTGTCCACTTATCCGGGTTATTATGTTTCAGGTGATGGCGGCTATATTGATGAAGATGGCTACTTATTTATCATGGGTCGTACAGATGATGTTATCAACGTTGCAGGTCATCGATTATCAACAGGTGAAATGGAAGAGGTTCTTTCTGCTCATCCAGCTGTAGCTGAATGTGCTGTTGTTGGCATTCATTGTGAGTTAAAAGGGCAAGTGCCATTAGGCTTAGTGGTGATAAAAAATGGTATTGAAGCTGATGATCAACAACTTAGCAAAGAGTTAAAACAAAAAATTCGTACTGATATTGGTGCTATTGCCTCATTAAAGGATTTATTAATTATTGATAGATTACCCAAAACCCGTTCAGGCAAAATTTTGCGTAAAACTTTACGGCAAATGATTGATGGTCAAGAAATTGAAATACCATCTACCATAGAAGATAGCCAAGTTATTACTGAGCTATCAACAATGCTGGTTAACTTTAATAAAGGTTAACTTCCAATAACATTAAATATTAAGAATTAGATACCATTCGATACAAGGAAGTATTGAAATAAACTTTAATATATCAATAGCCTGAATAACTTGGTTTTTTTTAGGCTATTTCCAAGTTTATATCCTATATTTGTTGGTGCTATTAGCAAAACATCACGGAGAAAAGGGATGCAAACAAAACATACCACGGCAAAAACAACTAAACTGACCAAAACATCACAGACAGTAACAAAAGGTCAGGTTGGTCATAAAAATAAAGCAGCTATTTCAAGTTCAGCAGGAACGACCCCAAGCGATGATTTTGACATCATAGTTAAAACTGAAAAAAATGCTAAATCGTCTTCAGATCCAACTCACCTATATTTTACTGAAAAAGATTTATCTCGTATTTTAACCAATTTAGACACTCTACGTAATGATGTATACCCCACCCCCTTTGAACAAGAAGCGGAGCAGAAAAAATCGCAACCCTTTCCCTCTGTTTGTCTTATAGGCTTAGGACGATGCGGCTCCAATATAGCACTAGATGTTGCCTCACTAGTGCACAGTGCTCGCAATTATTATCTTAATGAATTTCATAACGAAATGAAAAAAGCTAAAGAGCGAGAAGGCAGTTCATTAAAGTGGATAAAACGCAGTTTAAAGCTGCAAAATAAAAAGTCAGACAAGCCTGTTTTTTTAATTGAACCCTTAGTGATGTTAGGGGATTTAGACAAAGATATTGAAGGAAGAATTAGATACTCTTCACAAAGTTATGACAAAGATTTTCTCGATGATTATAGCAAACTTAAAATAATGGATTTATCTGAAGTTCATGCTGGAGGTGCAGGTAATGCACCAATATTAGGGCAATACCTTGCCAAAATGATTCTAAATAAAGAAACTGAACACTTTAGTAATACCGACTGGCAATTTATTCATTCTTACTTGATTGACTCTTGTGGCATTAAAGCCAATCAATCACGATTATATTTTTATATATTTAGTGCAGGAGGTGGAACCGGCTCAGGTATGGCATCAGAGTTTGGTTTAGCTCAACAATATTCTTATATGAGTAAAACTTTTGATATACGCTCAGAAAAAGAAATATCTACCCATGGACAGAATTTTGTTTTTGAGCCTATTTTTACCAGTGGTATTTGTATTTTACCTAACATTAACGATCCAAGTATTGAGGTTTCAGAAGCACTTCATATTAATGCGGGCCGTTTATTATGTAAGTATTTAGCAGAAGAGTGGGATTTTTCATATAACCTAGATAACGAAAAAGAACATGTTGAAGGAGAGTCCCCATATCGAATAAGACCATGGAATGCCATGATGTTAATTTCCAATGACATTATGCGCTATGCCGAGCAAAGTGATACAAATGGCGGCATAAAGTACATTGATGTAAATACCATGGAAAAACATGCTAACCAGTATATTAGCCAACAAATTTTTAATATTTTAACCGCGCAAGCAGTCACCACAGATTACGATGATAATTACTTTCGCCGTGCCGGTATTGATATTGGTGAGACAATTCGCTTAGATGCCAATGATCTATTTATGAGTCTCGCAGGCCCTGTCGCCATTGCCTATGCTGAATCAGTAGTAGCCGACTCCCCTCCTGTCAATCATGAGCAAAAGCAACCCAGTTTTAATAGTGAAAAGGTATCATTAGATATAGATGATTTATTTTTCCGCTCAATTGACTTACCGCATTTTAACGATACGACACAAGCGATTGAGGGGGTGAGTTTATTACCTATTGAATCACAACAATATAAAGTTGCTTTAGAAAAATATAAAAACTCAGGTTTTGATGCCTCACATTTAAAAGAGCTACACTTCTTCAAAAACTGTTCATCAATTGTGTCGATTATTTCGCTGCCTAAGGACTATAAGTTATCCTATATGGATCTTAATAAGTTAAAAATGCACCTAAACAACTTATTCCCTAACACGACTTTAAAGCGCTATGCTTTGGTAATTGGTGCTTCAGCAAATTTATCGTTAACCACGCTCATTGCCAAAAGTCCCTGCTTAAGTGATGACTTTTTAACACTAATAGTTTCTTATATTAAACGTTGTTTCGCTAAAGATGAATACCGTTTCGACGACTCTTTAGACAATGCCATTATCGACTTTATTAAAGCACCAGAGTTTGATGAATCTAAGTTAGAGGCCATGTTAATTGAACATGAAAACCCAGCCAAAATCCTCGATACTAATTGGTATGCTATTAAGCCTATGTATGAAAAAAAATATCGAGAATTGGTTCGAGATAATAAAAAGTTTACTTCCATTAACGATATACGCCTAACAATAGATAGCGTTAAAAAATCTATCCACTACCTACGTGAGATATATCGCCATAGAATCAGTAAAACCCAAGTGATTTCGCTTAATAAAAAGCCCTCCAAAACGCCTAAAACTACTTCTTAGGTGTTAACTTAAGTTTATTCCGTCCTTCTGGTTTATTACTCTTTGTAGTAGACCAGATCTCACTAGCACTTAATTTTTTAGGCGCTTTTTTCTCAGTAGACTCTGCTTTTTTAGGGGTATATTCATAGGGTGCCGACTTAGTTATATTAAGGTCTTCATCTATTTTTTGGGCCAGTTC
>PJEL010004901.1_pt1 | contig 10895 bp, 9 predicted proteins | sample 1853271 | NCBI WGS metagenome assembly PJEL01 (sample SAMN08108733, study PRJNA415343) | Invertebrate metagenome, whole genome shotgun sequencing project. | host: Globobulimina | place: Sweden: Gullmar Fjord | collected 2015-08 | reverse complement strand
AAGCATGCGGTAATGAAAAATTAAAACTCGCTGAAATTTCGAGTGAAACACGCACACTACTTGAAAAAGTCGTTCCTCCGACAGGGACAAGTTTGCGAAACCCGATAGATGTCGGAATGACAGCATCTCTGGTCATTGACATCTATATCGAAAGTATTAGAGCTGTTGCCGCTGATCCTGGAGTGGATGTTGTCTTGATTATCGGTATCGGGATGTCAGTTGAAACCAACCAGAGATTCTCCGAAGCGGTAATAAGTACACAAAAAACATCTGGCAAACCATTCTTAGTTGTTGAGGTTCCCAACAGTGAACACCAATTTGCCGAAGTTTTTTCACAAGCTGGAATTCCGTTTTTTAAATCATCGGAAAGAGCGCTCAGCACCTATACCCGTGTGCTGGATTACTATAAAAACCGTTGAAATCATATTACCCCAGCTTTTTAACTGACTATGGGAGTGTAAATGGAAGAACAGGTCTCGTTTCAATCGGACAACATGCACATAGATGGACTTTTTAAACACAATGCGGGTAGTAAAGCCGTGGTCATCACACACCCGCATTCGTTGTATGGCGGAGACATGTTTAACAGTGTTGTTTCGATCATTCAACAGGCTTATTCAAAAAAAGGATATTCAACCCTCCGCTTTAATTTCAGAGGGGTTGGCCAAAGCGAAGGCAATTTCGACGATGGTATCGGAGAGCAGAACGATCTGCAGGCAGCGGTTGATTATCTTTTAACAAAGGATTTCGAAACAATCGATCTGGCGGGCTACTCCTTCGGATCCTGGGTCGGGGCTTCCCTCGCTAGCAGATCGAATATATTCAAGAATGTGATATTAGTATCGCCACCAGTTAGTTTCATGGATTTTAGTGATATTTCGCATCTCCCCTCCTTGAGACTGACCATTATCGGAGACAATGATGACTTTGGTGCGCTGGATACGCTTAAAAAAAGTCTCTCAATCATAAATTCCGAAGCAGCACTGGAAATCATTTCAAATACAGATCATTTTTACACAGGGTGTTTAGACCAGCTTTTGGCCGTCATTGAAGACGGTATTGAGTGAGTCCGCAAACTACAACTGGCCATATGTTTTGAAAACCTTAAAAGAACCCCTATTTTTAATTACTTCTACTCCCTACAGAGATTCTGATATCATCGTAAATCTACTGTCTTCACAAAATGGAAAGCTGTCGGCGGTAATCTATAGTGGGCGCAAAATCGGGAAAACCAGTAGTTTTTTATATCAACCGGGTGATTTGTTGGACGTGGAATATCGGGTCAAAGAGTCTGACGATTTTGTCAGGATTATTAATATTTCCGGAAAAAGCACTCTCCAGGCCAAAGATTTTACATATAAACGGTTCCTTTTCCACAGCTACCTACTTGAAGTAATCTCAAAAATATCACAACCCGGAAATCCATCCGCAGAGCTATTCAATATATTAGCCGACAATAATCGCTGTTCCTGGGCGCCCAACCAAACCCTGTTTTTTATGGGTCGGTTTATCTGGCAATTAATTCAGTATAGCGGTTTTAGTGTCGATTACCATACTTGCAGAAGCTGTCACAGGCAAACCTGGCGATTCGCTGATGATAAAAGTGCTGTCTTTCGAAAGGAGAATTATCGCTTTCAGCACAATAGTGAAGCTATGGTTTGCAATACCTGCAATCCCATCACAAATTCCAAAGAAATCATCACACCGGCCATGCTTAAGGTCATATGGATTATAGATAACATTGAAGGGGACCAGGCACCCTCTACAGACATACCGGACAGTGTCATGGTCGATGTCATCAAATGCCTTAATCAATACCTGCTGCAGCGCTATGAAATCCGCCCAAAATCTCTTCCTCTTTTTTTCAACTCTCTCTGACCCCTGCTGTGGTATAATCAAAGCAAGTGCAGCGTCCTTCAGTTTGTCACATATTTAAGAAATATCGAGCCCCAGCGACCAACACCATACCGGTAATAACCGTACCAAAAAGACTCTTACTCTTCCAGGCTAGCAAAAAAGTCGGAATGGCCGCCATCAGGTATAGATTGTCAACAGAAAACCAGAGCTCCTTTTCCTTTACAAAAATTGATGGGAACAACATTGCAGCCAGGACAGCAGATGGCACATAACCTAGCCAACGATGCACAACACTTGGCAATGAACGATTCGCCAGGAAAAAGAGAGGCAGGAAACGAGGTATGTAAGTAACCAAAGTCATTCCAATCAGTGTAAAAAATATTAGTTTTTGATCCATTGTTTCAGTATGACGCCTGTAGTCGCCCCTATGAGAGTTGCTATGATGACGTTCCATTGCTCCAAATGAAACTGGGAGAACAAAACAGATAGAAATCCTGCAATAATAGCGACCAACGCTTTTGTGCGATCATTGGTTGCCATGACTAACAAACCGATAAACATAGCAGGTAGTGCAAAATCCAATGCCAATATTTCAATATCGGTGATCAGCTGACTGGCAACTATACCAATCCAAGTTCCGGTTAGCCATGATATCTGTGCTGCAATATTTACGGTGAAGGCCGATTCTTTTAGATAGTTATCAGACGTAAACATTGCAGCATGGATTCCAAATGTTTCATCTGTTATTTCAAAAGCAAATGCAGCGAGTTCCGGTTTACGCCACGTTTTCAAATATGGAGATAGAGCCGCTGTCATCAGAAAATGCCTTAGATTGACAATGAAAGTAGTTATGATAACTGAAATAGCCGATGCGCCTGCCAGGAACAAACCGACGGCTATTAATTGAGAGGAGCCGGCAAATACAATCAAAGACATCATCATCGTATTAAAAGCAGAAACCCCCACCTTACGGGATAACACGCCAAAGGCAATTCCGATTGGAATATAACCAATTATAATTGGAAAAGCCAATTTAATTCCGGCAATAATGCCGGGTGGAATCCAACTATTCTTTTGCAGAAATCTAGAAATCAATTTATTGATCATTCTATTAAAATATCCAATTAGAGAATACGATTAGTCTATAATCTTTGTATTTTTCATGGTTAAACGGTTGAGCAATGGCAAATTTTCCATTCCCTGAAAACCGGTCAATAAATTCGCCAAAGATATTAAGACGAAACTCAACATCTGTAAAATCCTCAATTGTCCCGTTATCATGAATGCCCTGTCCAAAGTGAAAATTCAGCGTTGGTACAATTCGATTCAGCCACATTATTTCTAATAGATTGATATTTGTATGGGTGAAAATTCCGGGTAAAGAGGTACCAACCTCAAGAATTCTGCTTTCAGAAAACAGGAGATCGGTCGATCTTGGAAATCCGGGAAGCCCCGACGTCCCTCCAATAGAATATCGTTTTTGAAGCGGAACCGTACCGACTGAGTAACCGTGATCGTATCCGAGGTGAATATCTGAGTCACCTATATCAATTTGCAGATTCTGCTCAATTCTAAGTTGATAATATTCCGTTTCCGGCTCAAACAAGCTGTTGCCCGCCAATCCCTCTAAATTTAATTGCCATCTACTTGTCGCACGACGAATAATCGGAAATCCGAATGATAGTTTCAGCCCCGTCCAATCCCGCTCATTTTCCGCATATATAGAGTCTTCCAGGATATCCAACCTCTCTTTCCAAATCGAGAAATCAAGCCGCAGTTCCGGGTCGTACTTAAATTCACTCTGATTTATGCCAATGGATACAGAACTAATTGCTCCGAGATAGCCTGCATTCAAATAAACCGTTGAACCTTGGAACGGAAACCCATTTTTAAATAATTCGCAGGTCCAAAGCAAATCTTCAGAATCACCTTTCCAAATACTTAGCTGGTTTTGCAAATAGTTCAGATATCCAAAGCTTAAGTTTAAACCTAGGATATTCTGATCGAATGTGTTTCCATCGCCGACAAGTGGTGAAATTGTCAGTAGCCAGTTATCAGCCGCTTGAAAATCCCATAACGGCCTCGTTCTAACTGGAAACTGCAATGTATTATTTAGTAGATCATCATCCAATATATTGAAAGATGGGTCTAGGATAATTTCAGTCGGGCGATGCGCAAAATCAAATAGGTAGAGACCAGCGCCAGTCGAAATTAATTTTTTGTTACTCACCCCATCGCTGAATACAAATTTTACTTCTAAAGCTGGAGACAATGTGCCTGAATTTCTAATCTCCATCTGAACTTGATATCTATTTTTCTGCTCTAACACATCCACTTTTTCAAGGGCGTAATCAACACTTCCATTGGTGGAGAGCCATTTTTCTGCAATCTTGGTACTTCCCGGGATCGTCGCAAAATAGTCAATAAATAAGTCTCTGGACAGCAACTCTCGTTTTTTGCTCATATTTCTGAGGAAATGACTGATTTTACGAATCAAAACCTTCCGATAATCTTGCCTGCCATCATGCATCATCCAGAGCAGATGAAATCCTTTTTCATGCCCGGGGTGATAAATATGTGAATAATAAGCAATATCCAGCGGTATATCGGCAGCAACGACCTCTTTCTCAAGCTTGTTCTCAAGCCATCTTCTATTACTATGGTCCGAAAAGTATTCAGGATTAATCCAGTTCACCCAGGGGAAGATATGAGTATTTCCATTAAATCGTTTCTGAAAAAAAAGTCGCAGCACTTCCGACTGCACTGACGGCAATATCCATGGATTTTGATGGCTATCGAGCAAGAATTTTTTGTTTAGTAAGGCAGCCACAATACCATTCAGTATTGTGATTTCGAACTGTTTATAAAATTCGTTAGGATATCTGAATAACTGTCGCGGTAAAAAGATAGTTAGCCCGCTAACCTGCAGGGGCCCATCCCAGAGAATGAAACGCAGATCTCTATAGTCATGATGAAGCAATCCGTTTTTCTTTAAAAACGAAATCACATGCCTAATCCGATTACGTAAATCCGCTTCTGTATCTTGAAAATATGAATCATAGGAGAGTTTCAGCTGATCCTCAATGATATTCCACTGATCTATGAGCAGGTAGGGAATGGTGGATTCATATTCATTTTTAATAGTTCTGATTGTATTGCCGACTTCATCGAGTATCTCCACGTGTGCTCGTTGCTCAATACGCGGTGGTAAATTGTCTTTCAGATCCCAATTTCCATTATAAAACCCAACCGGTCTGGGAATATAGTCCCATAGAAGATTCTGGAAGCCTGATGGCAATTGGTTCAAGCGGGTTTGAAACTTGATTTCAATTATAACAGGTTTTTTAGTTGATGATGGTCTGGTCGAAACTGCAAGTAACGTTTTATGAATGGATTTCAGCGGTGAAAGCCTTGGATTATCTAATATTCTAAACGGTGTTGGGGTGTTATCAGCAGTCACAGAGATCAAACTAAGTCCCTGAGGAAGATAAATATTTTCGGGGTTGGGCCTTTCCGGGAAACGCAGATCTTTCAGTTGGACTGTTTTATGTTCATCCCCATCGACTTGTAACTCGTACTCATTCCGACGGTCAGTATCATTATACCAGTTAGGCGGCAAGTGAAACAGCAGTTCATCTGCGGAAAAATCTATGATTTCATATCTGACCGTCCCGCTGAACAGACCGGTTGTTGATTGATATGCCCCCCTGATTTCAACCTTCGGTATAAATGCCACAGCGGTACTGACATTTAAAAAAGCAACGATAGCAATTGTGAAATAGAGGAATTTTGGAATGCACAATTTGAAACTGTAAAACCACAAAATATACATTACTGATTTTTTCATTCTCAGTAGAATAATTACAATTACTCGTAAGAATCAGAAAATGACAAGTGAGTATTGTCAGGGGCAGGCCGAATCGGTATGCCTCGATTTATGAAGAGCGAATGGCAGTTAATTAAAGACAACGCCATTAAGGCACATCCGATTCATGTGTCAATTTAATATTTCAGATTTTCCGGGGCTAAAACGGTCAATTTTTCAAGTTTTCTCTCATTGCTCTCCTGAATCGTAAATTCAATATCCTCTAACTTGAGTTTTTCCCCTGTTTCTGGGATTTTTCCAGCAATATGACAAATATACCCCCCGATAGTCTCAATTCCCTCTTTTTGAAAATCTGTTTGAAATAGTTCATTAAATTGCCCAAGTGGGAAGTTGGCATCAATCACAAGAAGATTATTCCCAATATGTGAATAAGATGGATCGTCATCTTTATCGAATTCATCGGGGATTTCCCCAACCAACTCCTCAATGATATCCTCAATAGTAACAAGTCCGTCCACTCCACCATGTTCGTCAATCACAATGGCCATGTGCGTACGGTTTTTTTTAAAATTAGATAACAGATGGTGTATTTGTTGGCTGTAGGAGGCAAAAAACGGTTTTCGCATAATTTGAGAAATCGGCGGAATATTTTCTGAAACACCAAAATATTTAAATAGATCTATTGCGTACAAGATTCCTACGATATTGTCTGGATTCTGGTCTTCGATTGGAATTCGTGTATGGCTGGTTGTATGGATCAACTCTATGGCGTCTGACACATTCTGAGTTCGATCAACAGTGATCATATCAGTTCGGGGGACCATCACTTCACGAATCGTTTTGTTGAAATAGTCGTCAAGATTGTCTATCAGATCATACTCTTCCGAATAATTTTTGTTTTTTTCTGTTTTGCGAAACGTAGCGGCCAGGGACTTTTTTAAATAAGCGTATATTGAACCGTCTGAAGGAACTTCCAATCTAGTACCTCTTTATTGTTTGCAAAACGTCTATTGCTGTTTGATTTTTTTAAAACAGACAGAATAGATCTGGTTGGATAGATGCTGTTTCATCACCGATTGATCGTTGATTTATTCTGTGCTTAGAATAAGCTATTCTCAAAGAAAAAAAAAGGAGATAATTGAGTACTCTACGAGACTATTTCCCATTGATTTTTCTTGGTTCTTTAGAAATACCTCAGGTGACAGGGTTGTGTTGATCTAGATTAAAAACTAGATGTTATCCGTCAAATTGTTAAAAAAAACAAGGTGATTTATTGTACCGATCTTAATAAAATAAGGCTTTACGTTTGCATTACTAGATAATGTCTTTTATTTTCGTCCAGTTTTACGATCAACGGTTTTATAACGTTTCTTAAGATATCAATGACATCACTAACAAAATATCGGGGTGATATTAATTCACTGGCTTCTCAATTACATAAACTATTGAAAGTCATTCGTCATTCAGACCCCTCAGCTAGTGAGCTAAAACACCTGCTTTATGATAAATATCGAAAACATCTGGTAACCATAGCCCAACAGGTAAAAGAGCACTATCAGTGGGATGATTTTCGGGATTATTTACTCTCGCAGACTGACCTGAACGGATCACAACCTTTTGATGATAGCGAGCAGGTTATAAAAAATAAATTAATTAATGATTTCGAGAAAGAGTTTGTTGCAAAGCATGTTCTTGCCGAGTTTTCTTCACCAGACCCTGAAATAATCAGACAACAACGAGAAATCAGAAAAAGAAGAAAAGCGATTAAAGCGAATCGAGTGCTTGCTGAAGAGCGGTATTCCAAAGAAAAGATTATGGAAATGGTACAAGCCAAACAGAAGCAAAGACAAGGACGCTCAAACCTCCAAAACCTGATTGAAGCCATCAGGAAGATAGACCCTCAAAAAATCGAGAACAAAATCAGCCAATCTATAGAAACCAAACACAATTCATGAATATCTTAATTGCGTCCTCGGAAGCCGTACCATATATTAAAACCGGTGGTCTGGGAGATGTTGTGGGAGTTTTGCCCAATGAATTAGCGATCAGGGGTCATAAGGTCAACCTAATTCTGCCGCTTTATAGTTCCATCGATCAGTCGCAGTTTCAGTTGACAGAGGTGATATCGCTGATGAATGTGAGAATGGGGAACGCAAACCTCAGCTGTCGTGTTTGGCAACTGAATACATCAGAACCCTATGACGTATATTTTATAGAATACAACCACTATTTCGCCCGTAGTTCGATATATGGCGATAACAATTCAGCCTATCTCGACAATGGGAAGCGATTTGCCTTCTTTTCAAAAGCGGCCCTTGAATTGTCGATACAACTGGATTTCAGGCCAGATATTGTTCATGCGAATGATTGGCAGACAGCCTTGATCTGCTACTATTTAAAAACCTGGTGGGACGATTCATATTTTAGTAACACGTCATCCGTGCTAACCATCCATAATCTCGGATACCAGGGACAGACAGATCTCTCATTTAGCAACTTTATCGGATTAAACTGGATGCAGGTCAGAGAAGAGGAATTTGAGTCCATGGGGGAATTAAACCTTCTTAAAGGCGGCATCTTTTATGCGGATCAGATAACCACTGTCAGTCCTTCCTATGCTAATGAAATATTGAGTGAACCTGGAGGAAGTGGGCTGAGTGAATATCTGAAAAGAAGAAAAAAAGATATCACAGGAATTCTAAACGGAATTGATTTGCTTGAATGGGATCCGGAAATCGACTCTTCAATTCCTGCCAAATATAGTCGAAATGATATGAGCGGGAAAGGCATTTGTAAAGCTAAACTCCAGAAAGACTTTGCATTGCCGGTTGATAGTTCAATACCTGTTTTTGCCTTTGTTGGAAGATTGGTTGACCAGAAAGGAGTCGCGCTATTGAGAGATTGTCTCAAGACGATCTTGAGTTGGGAACTACAGTTAGTTGTTCTTGGGAATGGTGATCCTTATTACGCTGACATTTTTGGTAATTTACCAAAATCATACCCAAACAAAGCCGGCTCATACATTGGTTTTAATCCCGATCTAGCTCATTTATTGGAATCTGGAGCCGATTTTTTCATAATGCCGTCTCTCTATGAACCTTGTGGCCTAAATCAAATGTACAGCATGCGCTACGGAACACTTCCAATTGTCAGGGCTGTGGGGGGTCTGATTGATACAGTGGAAAACTTTGATAAAAAAGAGGGTACTGGAACCGGGTTCATATTTAGCGATATCAGTGCCAAAGCCTTGGAAAATACCATAGGTTGGGCTCTGGATACGTGGTACAATGAGAAAAAACTCTATACAGCCATACAGAAGCGAGCCATGGACAAGGATTTTTCCTGGGGGAAATCTATCAGTGAATATGAAAAGGTGTATAAAGAAGCGAGAACGCGTAGGGTGCACTGGAACTGATTTTCATATATCATAACGGCGCATACGCACATTGAGAATAAGTCCAATCCCAATCATTTGTGAAAGAAGAGCAGATCCACCATAACTCATAAATGGCAATGGCATACCGATAATCGGCAGTAATCCGAGTACCATCGCAATATTAATGGTGATTTGAAAGGCTAGGATAGAAGTAATTCCAAGGGTCAGGATCGTTCCGGATCGATCCTTGGTTTGCCCAACATGTCTCAGGCACCACAGAATTAGAAAGAGGTATAATCCCACCAACACAACACCGCCGAAAAAACCCCACTCTTCTGTATATACCGAAAAAATGAAATCTGTATGCCTAGCTGGCAAAAAGTTGAGACGCGCCTGTGTCCCTTTCAGATATCCTTTTCCCCAGAATTGACCGCTGCCGACGGATATCTTTGATTGAATAATTTGATAGCCTTTTCCCAGTGGGTCCAATTCAGGGTTGAAAAAAACTAAAAACCGTTCTCTATGGTATTGTTTAAGAAAAAAAAGCCATCCAAAAGGCACGGATATAAAACCAAGAATCGCTGTATAAAAGACCGTTTTCAGGCGAATTCCCACAAGAAATATGACAGGGATAAATACAAATATCAGCAAGATGGCCGTTCCATAATCGGGCTGTTTCAGAATCAAAGCAAAGGGGACCAGCGTCACCGTCAATGGCCAGGCCAATTCCTTGATTCCGAGATTCCCAATGCGCCTCGATTCGTTAAAATAATATGCGAGATATAGGACCAGTGTATATTTAACCAGTTCTGAGGGTTGAAAAAACTGGGGACCAATCTTAATCCACCTTTTTACAGGGCTTCCAGGGCCTCCTGTTCCATAAATCAGCACAACAACGAGCAAGATGATCATGAACAAATGTAGCAGAGGAGAAAGCTTTTCCAGAAACCGGTAATCAATCATGGTTACAACTGCCATGGTCACAAGGCCGATAAAAAACCAGATAATCTGCCGTTGAAAATACGGTGTTTCAGTACCGTAGCTTGCCGATGCAGAATAAATGGATATAAAACCAATAATAGAAATCACGACGACAGTTAATAAAAGTATCCAATCAAAATCTTCAAGTAGTCTTCTGTCAAACATTTTCAGTTTATTGTCTGTTTATATAGATCAATAATTCGATTAATAATTTTAGTTGTAGACTGACCGGGAATTTCAGGTATTGTGAACACGGATCCGCCATCAGCCTCAACGATATCCTTCCCGATGATATCATCAATCGGCCAATCTCCTCCTTTCACAAGTATGGATGGACGCAGAGCTTTAATGAGATTGTATGGATCCGGTTCATTGAATGAGATGAGATAATCAACAAAATGAAGACTAGCCAGGACTTCCATCCTCTCCTCGAGAGTCACAATAGGCCGCTTTTCCCCTTTAAGTCCACGAACAGATTCATCACTGTTGACTCCGATAATTAGACAATCCCCGGCAACTCGAGCCTGTTCAAGATAGCGTGTATGACCTGTGTGAATCAGATCGAAACATCCGTTGGTGAAAACCGCTTTTTGACCCGATTCTTTACGTTGCTGAACTAAAACGGCCAGATCTAACGCTTTTTTAAAAATTTTGTTGCTGACGTTCTCCATGGGATTAGCTTGTCTGAATTGATGAAATTGTCCAAAGGAAGAAAAGCTTGAACTTACAGATTAAAATCATATTCAATAACCCTTCAATAATGATTTCCAGTGAGTAAAAAAGATCTTCAATTTTTTCCTTTTACCTGATAGTATTAAGGGATCATTATACATTTATTAGATTCAAGTTCAAAAA
>PJEL010004900.1_pt1 | contig 10897 bp, 6 predicted proteins | sample 1853271 | NCBI WGS metagenome assembly PJEL01 (sample SAMN08108733, study PRJNA415343) | Invertebrate metagenome, whole genome shotgun sequencing project. | host: Globobulimina | place: Sweden: Gullmar Fjord | collected 2015-08 | reverse complement strand
GCTGCCTATTATGTTCTTCTTGTGTTTGTTCTAGAAGCTGCTTTAGTTTTGCTGCTTTTTCTATAAGCTGCTTCTTATATTCTTGAAGCTGCTCCTCTAGTTCTGCTGCTTGTTGTTGATGCTGCTTCTCTAGTTTTGCTGCTGCTTCTGTTTGTGCTTGAAGCTGCTCCTCTGTATTTACCTTTTGTAATTTCAACTGTGCTATTTCATCTTGATCTGTTTGTGTTTGTTGTTGAAGCTGCCTCTCTAGTATTGCTGCTGCTGCTGTTTGTTCTTGATGCTGCTTCTCTAGTTCTTCTGTTTTTTCTAGAAGCTGCCTCTCTAGTTCTGCTGCTGCTTCTTGAAGCTGCTCATTTGCCTGTGTTTTTTCTCGAAGCTGCTCCTCATGTTCTCCTTGTGTTTTTTCTAGTGTTTTTTCTAGTGTTTTAAGGGTCTGCTCTGTATCTTTTTGAAGATGTTCTAGTTCTCCTCCTTGTGTTTTAAGCTTCTCTCGTGTTTTTGCTTGTTGTTGACGATGTAACTCTTCTTGTGCTTGAAGCTTATTCTCTAGTCCTGCTGCTTGTGCTTTAAGCTGCTCATTATATTCTTGAAGCTTATTATCTAGTTTTGCTGCTTTTGCTTGAAGCTGCCTATCTAGTTCTGTTGCTGCTTCTGTTTTTTCTCGAAGCAGCTCCTCTGTATTTACCTTTTGTAATTTCAACTGTGCTATTTCATCTTGATGTGCTGCTGCTTGTTGTTGATGCTTCCTCTCTAGTTCTGTTGCTGCTTGAAGCTGCTGCCCTATTTTTGCTGCTTTTTCTTTAAGCTGCTTCTTATATTCTTGAAACTGCCTCTCTGTTTTTTCCTTTTGTGATTTCAACTGGGTTATTTCATTTTGATGTGCTTGATGTGCTTCTGCTTTTTCTTGTTGGATCTGTTCTTGAATTTTAGCTTCTTCTTTAAGATTATCTATTGATTCTGCATTGTATTTTTCTAGATCTTTAAGGGTCTGATTTGTTTGTTGTTGAAGCTGATTTAGTTTATCTTTTTGTTTTTGAATCTGCTCCTCATGTTCTTCTGCTTGTGCTTGAAGCTGCCTATCATGTTCTTTTGCTTTTTCTCGAAGCTGCTCATGTTCTTCTGCTGCTGCTTTAAGCTGCCTCTCTAGTTTTGCTGCTGCTTCTGTTTTTTCTCGAAGCAGCTCACTTGCTGCATTTGCTGCTGTTGCTGCTGTTGCTGCTTGTTCTTGATGCTGCTTCTCTAGTTCTGCTGCTTGTTTTTGAAGCTGCTGCTCTAGCGCTTCTGTTTTTTTTCGAAGCTGCCTCTCTGTTTTTCCCTTTTGTGATTTCAACTTGGTTATTTCATTTTGATGTTCTTCTGTTTGTTGTTGAAGATTCTTGTTTCGAGAATGATTTAGTATTAAACACGCTCCTAGATTGTATGTACTAATTTTTTCCAGATGCCCCGACTTATCAGTCTCTCTCATAGTATCTATTATGATGTTTGCTACGTTTAGTTTTTCTTCTTTCGCTTCATTACTTTCTTTTAGGTTATTACTTAAAGTTTTTTTAGTACTCTCTAAAGCAAAACCTAAAACTGATTTGCCATTTATGTCTTTAGCAAAAACAGAAAGTTTTTTATTAATTAAATATGTTACTATTTCTGTGCTACCTATTTTTGCAGCATACATTAAATATGTTCTTCCACTTGAGTTTGTAGAAAGAACATCAGCTCCATTTTCTACTAAAAGCTTTGTTATTTTTACTAGCCCTCTGTTTATTGCAACTGTTAAAGATGTATTACCTTTCTTATCGATGGTAAGTTTAATATTATCTTTGTTAAATTTATTTTTTGATAATAAATCACTAACTAAATCGTAGAAGCCACATTTAATTAATAGAAATAAAACGTTTTCATTAAGCTCTGTAATAGAATTAAAATAAATATAATTAAGATCGGCTTTTCTTTTTATTAATTCATTGACTATTTTACTAAGGTACTTTTCATCATTACTAGGCTTCTTTTGCTTTCTAGAATATTTTAAGGCCAGCTTTTTTTTTAATGCACAAATTATAGCTGTGCCAACGTTTGCAGTAATATTAATGTCAGCGCCACTTTCTATTAAAAATAATGCTACATCTAGATTAAGATTATTTATTGCAGATATTAAGGCTGTATTCCCAATTTTGTCACGACTATCAATATCAATATGCTCTTTTTCTAATAAGCTTTTTATTTTTTTTAAGCTACATTTTGTTGCTGTAGATACTAACTTTGGAGAAAAAAAGCCAGTAGTAAAATTCGAGCAAGCTATCGTTGAAGCTACTTTAGGAGATAGAGATCTACTATTTCTTCTTTTTTTACTTTTCTTTTGATTTGTATTGGTGAGACTTGCATTACTGTAACTGTATAAGAAGGGGATTGCCAATATTAGAAAAGCCTTTAAAAAATTGTTGTTTTTGCTTAGATTCATAATTCAATAGTTGTGTTTTCTTTCGCAAAGATACACAATTTTTAGGCAATTGCAAAAAAACCTTCTAATAATGATGTTAGTGTGTTAGCTTTACCTATAATTTGGCTAGATGCTCAGTTTTGTACGGTTGCAATCTATTTTCTAAATAGATTAGCTTGGGATTAAAACTAAATTAAGAAATAGCAAAACAGATATTTTACAATAGGGTTCCAATATTATCGTACTGAATATGGAAATTATATAACTAAAAGTCTTTCAGGTTGCTTGCTGCTTTAATAAAGCATATGAGCTAATCTGATTAATATTGTATCTGATGCAATTTAGTTGCTTAGATGGTTTTTCTTATGAGATGTAGTTGTGTAGATGTAATGTTTTCTTAATTATTTCGAAGGCTTGATTGCCTCTCTTTAAATGTAATCCAGTTGGACTTGTATACTCATTAATTTGGTGAGGTTAGGCCTTATAATATAAAATAATTTATTGATCAAAAAGTGTAGGCATCCTCAAGAGTCAGCTTACCCGCATATAGGTCTATTTTTATCTGAAGTATTCTACTACTATCACCTACCACATCTCTTTGTTGTTTTAGGTTGCTTAATACCCTTTAGTGAAGATGGAGTTCGCATACTCTTTAATAAAATTAGTGGTAGTTTCACCACAAGACACTACTTTAAATAACTAGGACTCCATAAATGAGAATCCTATAGCTTAGATTTTAGTTGTTTGCCAAACTTCTTTCTTACATTCATACCAATAGGCTCCTTTTTAGGTTAGTCCTACAAAATTACATAAAGCTCTCCTATGGTGAGCATAGAAACCATTAAACCTAGGAGGGTCATCTTCACCCCCAAGTTCTAAAAGCTCTCCTTTCATTTTTTACTCAAGACTTCAAGGGGTTCTTTCATTATGGATAACATTTCTTAAGTAAAACCCTCTGGGGCGGTATTTTGTTACAAAAATTAAGTGGCAAAATTCTTAAATACACAATACCTACCACCTCTCCAATTAGAGCTACTTATCATAATAGGAATACTTGTTTTTATCATCTGCTCACAGGAATTCACCTAAAAGCCAACACTACACCTTATCAAAAGAAGATATTATGTTCTGTGGATGGGTTGTATAGGTTCTATTTGGAGTGCCAAAAACAGAGAGTGTAAAGAAAAGAGTCTTTCTTAGCCAAAGAAGGTAAATAACCTGTTTTGCTTCAAACATATTCCCAATATAAAATAAAGGACAAAACTTCTTGGCTCTCTGATGTTGGGAGCGTTTTACCTTGGTGACTTTATTGCTAATGGGTATAATACTATCCAAAAATTTTTTGAAAAAATTATGGGACGTCCTAAACCAAAAAATAAAGATGGAAGAGGAAGTATTTATTTAACTCTGGTAACTTTTTCAATTAACTAAATAGGGATGGGGCAACAATACTTTTTATTAAGTATTAAAACTAACAATATAGGATATTTTAGTGTTAAAAATCATCTCATAGGAGGCCTAACTCTATTTACATTAAAAAGAAATATAATAAACTAAAATTTCTTTTTGCTATGAGGCTCAAACTGAAAATAAACAATAACATACTAAAAAACAACAACTAACTTATCTCAAGAAGCAGGGAAAAGATTATTTAGAAAAACCTACTATAGGTATAGAGATGGGAGTAAAAGTACACATCCAATCTTGAAGAGTAAAGGTTTTTTGATTTTACAAAGGAAGGGAAAAATAATAAACCCATTTTATAGAGTCAAGTAAGGTGTTTTTAAAAAACTTTCAAGCCAGAAGAAAAGAAGTAATGTAATATATAAAACAAAAATTAGACTTTCTTAGAGTCATAGAAGCATAGCAAATATTTTTGTCATTAACCCAGCCGTAAGCTAGTTGACAATGAAGAGACTAAGGTTATTGGCTTTAAAGATCTTAAGACAAAATAAATGACAAAAAAGCCTAAGGCAAAGAAAGGAGAAAAAGGAAAGTGGTTAAAAAATAATGCTAGAGTTAAAGCAGTGTTAAACAAATCTATCTTAGATAAAAGTTGGCATTAGCAATAAGTATTTACTAGCTATAAGGCGAATAAACAATAAAGTAAATAAACTGTTCTTTAAAGTAGGCGCACATCATAGATCCTGGTAATGTGCTAACTCTTGACTCTTAGCTCAACAACCCTAAGAGTCAACCTATGTTTTTATCTGTTGCTTACCGACACACCGATAATGCGGATAAAAATGCTTCTAATGTTATTAAACTTTCGGGCAATAAAATTAAGACTAAACTTTATCTAAGGAGTTATCAAAAAGTGGTGTTCTTTCTCTTTCTAAAAGAGTGGATGTGGAGCCAACTTAAGAGACAAAAACCCTTTTGGTGACTTGTGCAATGGCAAGCAATAGTTGAAAAAGAAATCCACTTGACCTCCTCTGGAAGCTACAGAGCTTTAGCTAAAGAGTAGTTCACTACAAATGTAATTGAGCATAATAATTAGTTTAAATTTAAACTAATAGTACAAATATAATCTAAAAGAGCTAGTTGTTAATAGTATACTTATAGTTCTGGTTTAATTAAAAAAAGCATTGTGTTTAAAGGTGATTTATCAGCTCACCTGCAAAGAAATAAAGATGCTATATGTGAAGTTTCTTAAGGCCTTAAGTACAACTCAGTTCTATCCAAGTTAACAATTTGGTTGGTCTCTTGTTCTTCTTTTTTTTGCTCTATTTTATAAAAGAGGTATTAACTAAAACCATTAATCAGTAAGTTCAGCACTTAAAGGAATAGTTTTATTTTTAAAGTTCTATCCAAAACTCAAATTAGGTTTTTTCACAGAAAAATAATAAAGTAGGGCATTGTTTGGATAATTTTTTAAATAAATTATTATATTAGCTCATCAAAACTACTGAAATTAGATCAGTTAAATCTAAAAATATATGAATTCAATTTTTGTTAATATAGTCAACAAGTCACACCATCCTCTTCCAAGATACCAAACTATAGGCTCTGCAGGGATGGATTTAACAGCATTTATCTCTAGTCCTATGAGAATAAAACCTTTAGAGCGTAAAATAGTATCTACTGGAATTTATTTAGAACTCCCAACTGGCATTGAGGCTCAGATACGTGGTCGTAGTGGATTAGCTTTCCGCAATGGTGTTACTGTATTAAACAGCCCTGGAACCATTGATAGCGATTATCGTGGTGAGATTAAGGTTATTTTGATAAATTTATCAAATGAATTATTTAAAATAGAAGATGGTGATAGGATTGCTCAAATGGTGATTGCTTCCTATAATCAAGTATCATGGGAGTCTTCATCACTATTAGCAAAAAGTATAAGAGGTGATGGGGGATTTGGTAGCACAGGAAAATAACTAAATCATAGAATATCTAAATTTTTATTATGAATTTATCAAAACTAAAAAAGCAATATAAGTTCCTTTTAATATTAACTTCATTAAACCTCTCAATTTTAGGAGTATTATCGTACCAAGTTTTTAAAACTAAAAAGCTAAAAGTTGGATTTATATTATATGATCAACATAATGAGTTATTTAAGAAAAAATTAAATAAGAAAATAGATTCTTTGTTAATGGAAGATAGACTAGAGATTAGCGAGAGTAAGCAATATCTCATTGATAGGATTGAATCCTCAAAAAGCCTAAATGAAGAAAAAATAAAAGAAGAAGAAAAAAAATTGGAAAAACTGAAAGAAAATTTGCAGAAAAAATATTATAAATATCTCGATAGAAGAAAAAAGATTTTAGATGATTGCTCTAAAGCTTACTATAGTATCCATTTTGAAGAGGATATTAAATCTATTAAGGCCAAAAACTCCTACAGCTTCATAATTGTTGTAAATTCTAATTTGATAGAAAAAGAAATTGATGGAGCTATTGTAAAGGAATACAAGTCACCTTTTATAGGATTAAAAGATAATATAATAGAAGAGCTTTTAGAAAATTCTGCTTCATGGATTAATGATAATGCATCAAGCTTTTTAGAGTCAGAGTTAGAGTCAGAGTTAGATCAGGAGTAATATGATAGCTAGAAACAGTAAAATAAAAGATCTGATAATATTATTTCTAGCAGGCTTATTACAAATAAGAAATAGCAAAATTTATGGACATGAGCAAAACTTTGAAGTTTTAGATGGAATAGCTGGATATATAGATACTGAGCCTATATTGATTTCAGCCTTAGAAGAAGAAGAGTTATTTGAAAAGGAGTTGGAATATATTTTAAGTAATCAATTAACATTTATTCAGTGTAAAATTTTATCTAGGCTTTTGCAACTCCATTCACAATACTTGAAGATAAATCTTTCTGAAGAAGTAAGAAAAAAGTTGAGTAACCTACCTTCAAAAATTGAAAAAAGATACCTTCTACAGCTACTATTAAATAAGATTTTAAATGAACAAATACCCTCTCCTTTAGTGATATCTAATTTTTTATTACAACAGAATATAGAGGAAGGCTATTTACTGCCTGAAGAAAAATTAAATATTCATCTTACTATATTTCCAAAAGGTTCAACAACATTACAGCAAACCAAAAAAGAGATACAGAAAATATATTTGGTGATAAAAGAAACAGATAGAGAGCGAAGAGAGGATGTGCTTCGCACATCCTCTCTTCGCTTGCACAAAACAAGCGATATATTCAATGTAAAGAGCGGAAGTATGCTCAATATGGGTAACTATATGCCAAATAATGATAATAAATTAGTTCTATCCAGAACTTCTTCTTTAGAAGAAAATAACCAAGGAACAATAACTCCACCTATCCTTATAAAAGACTCAGATACAAATTCTCTGGGATATCAAATAACTCTTACTATAAGATATCAGCCTCCCCAAAAATGCACACTTAAAACAAACTTCGATCTTTGCAAATCTATTTACCTAAAAGTAGATAAGAGAAAAAAATTATTTTCATGGATTAAAGAGCATAGTTCAGATGTGATTATTTTTTTTCCTGAAATCTTACAATAACCAGACTAGTTAGGATAATAATCTAAAAAAAGGTTTTTTAAATTACGCAAGCTAGTGAGAGTGGAAATAATTTAATTAGACTTTTAAAAAAGATTATCAATTATAGTCCTAGAGCCCCAAGACAGGAGGTTTTGGTTTCTAGAAGATTTATCATCAATTTAAACATTAATCTTTATAATGTTTTTTTGCAAAAAGAGGAAGTATTACTTTAAAATCTACTATTTATAGTAGAAGAAATAAAAAAGTGATTAATAAGGAATTTGTTGACTTCAATTAGTTTTTATATTCGAAAAAGAGAGTAGTGATATAAATTTCTTGTAGAGCATTATTTTATCCTTTAAAACACAGGTATCTAAGAAAAATTCTTAGTATCTTATGCATAAACTATATTGCAACAGACATTAGAGATTGTTTATTTTATATTTTTAATAAATAAACCCTATAAATGTACTTTCCTATAAGAAGTAGTTAACTTTGTTTTTAATCTAAGTTATAGATTTACATGAAAGAATGAATAGCATAAAAGGAAATACACATTTTGGTAAAAACATATTTCAATTGTTGTAATTTTAATTGTTTATAAAAGGTTTTGGTGTTATTTTATCAGTTCTTTGTGGAATCCTACTTCCAGTTGGAGAATTCAACAAAGTACTTTTGATCTTAATTATTTATAATGAACTTAAAAAGGAAGAATCTTTGGAGCATTTATCTAGCACTTTTGCTAAGAATCCTTGGAACAATATGCAGAGCTACTAACTTAGTTCATGAAGAGGTAGAACTAAAAAAAATATTACTGGGTTTGATTATTTAAAAGAAAAGAAGACAGATGAGTACTATAAGTTACCAAGCAAATATAGACGAAATAATACTTATAAAATTCCAATAAGAATAGGAAGGGTTACCCAAGAAAAACTCAAAGTAGAAGAAGCCCATAATATAAGAGGAATAGCTTTAGCTTGTTTTAAGGAAATATCTACATCGTTACGTATTTATCCTGTAATTTATTCACGTTTAACGAATGTTAAGAAATTTTGGCCTAAGCGTAGAAAAGTAGTTCGTACAGAGTTCGATGCTGAAGTAAAAAAGCTTATGGATACTAAATCAATCCCATATAAGAATTTACAAATAGTATTAAAAGATAACTTAAGTGCGATTAAAGAAAAGGTTAACAATAAAGTTATTATTGATAAAATTAATAATAGTACTGCCTTCAATAAACAAGAATTAAACACTCTAAAAAGAGCTATGAATGAAGTAGATGATTTTAATGTTACAAGTTTAGATAATATCTATAGAATTCTTTCTAATCTTAACCTAAATATTAAGGAGAAGTATATGGGTAAAGAATTATTGGGACTTACAGCGACAAGGGCTAAAGTCTCTCTTACTCTAACACTAAAGAGGCTATTAGAAAAAGGTTATATGTATTTAAATCCGAATGATGATAATTTGATACAAAGAAAGTTTAGTGAATGCATAGGAGATATTAAGCCAGATGAATCAGATACGTGTAAATCTAAAAAATCCAAAGACCCAGAAGTTACTCTAAACCCATTAGTAATTATAGCACTATATGACTCTCTATCAATTTTTTTCAGTTTAAAAAAAGATAAAGATATTGTTGAAAAGATGAATAAAAAAGTTCTTAATATTGAGAGATTTATACAACAAGAAGAAAAAAAAACTACTTCTTCCTCAAAATTTACTAACATCGACGAAGAAAAACAGATAGCAGATTATAAAAAAACTTTATATATTGCTACTGTATTAAGAAATACAATGAGGGGGAAGCTAGATAATCATAAACACTCATTAGGATTACTATTTAGATCGGGGTATGAAAAAATATTTACAAAACAGAAAAGCGAATTTAGAATTCGTGAGGACGATATTGAAGATATTATTACCGATGATGATATTAAACATTATAAACAAATAATTGATGATCTTAGGGTAGAGCAGGATAAAAAAGGGGGGGACATCGAAACTGTTCTTAATCAAGAAAAGACTCAAAAGCTTATCAAAAAGCTAAGTTCAAATAAAGCAAACTTATTAGAGGGGTTAAGAAATTATAGAAAAGATGTATTAAAATCCAAAACAACAGCAACAGAAACCAAAGATGATAATACTGCTAGTTATATAGGCTTTTTAATTATAACACTTTTTTCAAGTGTAGTAGGTGCAGCATCAATGAATTATTACTTAGCAGAAAAAGAAGAATAATTATTATTGCTTTATTTAGCAAAAAGCGTAGGTAACCTATCGTTCTTTATCTACCTAATAACCTAAGCCTCACATCCCACTTAAAGCTACAGAGTTTTTTAAGTCACAGTCTAAGAAAGCGTACCAATAAAAATAAATTAGTATTAGTAAAATCCACCTAATAACAAAACCAATATAATATTGCGTTTATTGTTGTTGTTTTCTATATTAACATCTACTCCTTGACTTATTAAAAAATCTGCTATAGCTGTTTGATCATGCTTCAATGTCAAAGCTTTATCATTATTATAATCATTTTTATTAATATCTATCTACATTATTTTCTATCAGCCAAACTATTGCTTTCTTTTTGCTCCTAATTGCAGTATAAATTAATATTTTCCTTACAGTAACTGGATTTAGATCATCAACAAGGCTGTTGTTATTTTCTATTAAGTTTATTTATTCATTTATATCAAGTTCTGCTTTATCCTACTCCTCAAATAGTATTCTATTATCCATTCTAAGATTGTAGTGTGTCAAGAAAAACTGCCAAAAGATTACTTTCATTATAAAAAAATAATGTAACTAAATAATATTTTTTTAGCACCATGTTATAGTCTTATTTAAGAGTTGCTAAAATAGTAATAAATTTTAAGAATAAACAATAAGAATTATTGTATTATCAGATATTAATAGTAGTTAAAAAGCTGGTAGATCTTACTTTTATACTTAAATGTTTATATAGAAGTGATCTCAAGTTAACTTTCAACAAAGATAACCTCTTGAAGTAATAAGTGATAATAGTAAGGATTCTGGACATGTAGGGGCATTATAATAAAACTCCGTAGACTAAGTAGCTTACAAACATTTTTTATATGTAAATTGCTATTTCGAGTAATAAAAAAATATAGATACGCTTTTTTCTTTAAAGAGTAATTGTTTTGGTTCAGTCAAATTATACACCAACGGGAATGTATGAATAGGATCAAATAAAAATACACATTTTAGTGAAGTTACATCACAATTACTATGATTTTGTTTTTTATTTAAAGTTTTTATTAGTATATTGAGTATACTTTGGGAGTTAAGCCTATTTTGAGTGAGGAAAATTAACCAAAGTACATTTAACCTTAATTTATAATTTATAATGAACTTAAAAAGAAAAAATCTTTGGAGCATTTATCTAGCACTCTTGTTGGGAAGCCCTGGAGTAAGTTGTACAACTTCTTCAATAGAAGAAGAAGTTAAGGAAGATTAAGAC
>PJEL010004898.1_pt1 | contig 10907 bp, 11 predicted proteins | sample 1853271 | NCBI WGS metagenome assembly PJEL01 (sample SAMN08108733, study PRJNA415343) | Invertebrate metagenome, whole genome shotgun sequencing project. | host: Globobulimina | place: Sweden: Gullmar Fjord | collected 2015-08 | reverse complement strand
TTCGTTTATTTTAATTAATAGTACTAGGTAATGTTTAGCTTATATTTGCAGGAGCTAACCGCTTAACCAAGCGCGATACCGTTGTTGGCTGGTACAGCGCACCACTGGCTGTGCGTAGTCCTGCTGCATTTAGACTGGAGGCAACGTCACGTAGTGACAGCCCTGCCGAAACCAACGGCATTACAAGCGTACGTAACTTTTCGGCACGCTCTACCGCCAATGCTTTTTTAGCCTTGTTGCGGGCATTTGTTTTGTCCCTTAAGCCACCTAGCACAACGCCTCTTGCTTTAGCCTCTGCTAACGCAGCCTTTGTACGTTTGCTAATAAACTCGCGCTCCTGCTCGGCTAGTGCGGCGTATATGTGCAACTGGAACTTATCGGCATTAGGCATCTGGGCAACTTTGAACTGTAACCCCTTATCATCCAGCAGGTCGGCAATGTACGATACTTTGCGCGAAAGTCTGTCCAATTTAGCAACAAGTAATGTGGCGTTTTGCTTCTTTGCTAAAGCGATGGCTTTTATCAACTCACTACGGTCGTTGTTTGTGCCCGAAGCAATATCGGTAAAAGTACCGATCACTTCAAATGGTATCGCAGCGTAATTGTCGAGATAGATTTGGATGTCACGTTTTTGCGCATCCAAGCCTAAACCAGAGTCACCTTGGCTTTTCGTGGATACTCGATAATAAGTCACAAAACACTGCATATTGACCCCATGGTTACATTCAACTACGTTCGTTGTGACGGTAACATTGGCCTTTGGGCAGGTCGACCACTCATCGAAAAGCAATACTTTCAGAAATCCGACTTGCAATGCTTATAAAAGCCCATATCTCATAGAGCTGATAACTAACATGGAATAGAATAAAAAATGAGCATTCTTAGCATCATACAAAATATCGTTAAAATCGTTGATAAAGCCGAATTAGATTCTCCAAGCACGACCAGTATTTCATTTGATAATACAGTCTCGCTAGAAAATGCATTTGCAAAGGCACTAGCTCCTGACCCTCTTAAAGAATACCTACAGTCCCTTGAGATCGCTTCGATAGAATATTTAGTAACTTTGATGTATATCGGGCGAGATAGTAGACAGGTCGCTGACTTTGCAGAGCACCATAACAACTTGCTTGACGAAGCCCGATTGAAGGGAAAAAAAGACGACTGCATCCGCAAGATTTGTGAAAAACAACTTAGCCTGAAAACTTATTTTAACGACTCAAAAGGCTATATTTCATATTGCCAATAATCTTAATAAATCTAGTAATTACAGGGTTATCAGATGATAACCCTGTGCTTAGTCAGTAAATAAATCCATCTGAGCTGACCCTCCTCTTTATACCTAGGCACTTAACTTGAACTCTCATTTTTTTCTATATTACGATCCCCTATCTAGGTTAATACTTATTAGATAGAATCAACATATTATCAATAACGAATAGACGTATCATGGAACGAGAAAGCAACACTAGTCTTGCCGAACCTTTATCTGAAAGAGAACAAATTGAGCGTACTCATACAGCCTTAACTAATTCTCCCGAGATTGTATCTACAATTTTTGAACCTGCAGCCCAGCAGCTCCTGAATGGTCCTATCTATAACCTCAATAATATACCCACTTTTAATGGCTCTGGGGTTTATGCTATTTTTTTAATAGATAAATCAGATAGCCCATATGCTGAACGAACAAGAGATTATAGCTGCACACCAATATATGTCGGTAAAGCCGTACCTAAGGGCTCCAGACAAGGAACCAACGAAACTCCAAACAATAGAACTTTACGAAGCAGACTAACTAAACATGCAAAAAGTATCAATCATGCCGAAAATTTGGACATATCAAAGTTTGCATGCAGATTTATCATCCTGCCAGACGCGTATTCGGGCTTAATCCCAGCCATAGAAACCTATATAATACGCAAGTGCACTCCTCTATGGAACTCACGCATAGATGGCTTTGGTAACAACGATCCCGGCAATGGAAGGTATAATCAGTCACCATCTGAATGGGATATATTACATCCTGGCCGACCATACGCCGAAAAATGCACTGGCATAAGACCAAGCATAGATACCATATTACTTAAACTGGATTGAAATGAAGTTAAAATCACTTGAATTATTTGCAGGAGCAGGTGGACTTGGCATAGGTTTACATGAATCTGGCTTTAGCACGCAAGCAGTTGTTGAATACCAAAAAGATGCTTGCAACACCTTAAGGTCAAACGCCCTTTTCGGGGACTCCTGCAAAGTAATTCAAGGCGATGTAAGGCAATTGGACTACAGGTCATTCAAGGGCACTGAACTAGTATCAGGAGGCCCTCCATGCCAACCGTTCTCGCTCGGCGGGAAGCACAAAGCCTTCGATGATAACCGCGACATGTTCCCAGAAGCAGTTAGAGCTGTTCGCGAACTAAAACCAAAGGCATTTATTTTCGAAAATGTTAAAGGACTTCTTAGAAAGTCGTTCAATACTTACTTTGAATATATTTTACTACAACTGCAATATCCAACGATAACTAAACTCGACGAAGAAGAGTGGGAACAGCACCTCTCTCGGCTTGAACAGACGCACACTAGCTCGAAGAAAGTACCGCTTAAGTACAATGTAGTTTTTAGACTACTTAACTCAGCTGACTATGGGGTGCCACAAAAACGTGAACGAGTAGTTATCGTAGGGTTTAGATCAGATTTACACATAGACTGGTCATTTCCATCCCCGACCCACTCAGCAGAAAGACTAGCATGGGATAAATGGGTTACAGGGGATTACTGGGCTAACCATAATCTACCTCAACCAAAGCTAGATGAACGATCCCAAAGAACAAAGTTAAACTTAGAAAAGAAGTATGGATTCTTCCTTCCTGAAGAAAAACCATGGGTTACTGTCAGGGACGCACTATCTGATTTACCAACACCTAATGATGAAGATTGTTTAAAGTTCGACAACCATATTTTTAGAGGTGGCGCTCGAAGCTATCCAGGGCATACAGGTAGCTATATTGATGAACCATCTAAGACCTTAAAAGCTGGCGCACACGGAGTGCCTGGTGGCGAAAATATGATCCGCTTTGAAGACGATACAGTAAGGTACTTTACTGTCAGAGAAAGCGCCCGCATACAAACTTTTCCAGACAATTATATATTGGAAGGTGCTTGGTCTGAAGCCATGAGACAACTAGGCAATGCTGTGCCAGTAAAACTTGCAAAGGTAATCGGCGATAGTGTTTTTGCGGCTCTGTCACAAAAACATTAATATGTTTATTGCGCTACCTTACAGCTAGCGCAAAAAGCAATCTACCTCCAGAACTTAGTGTAATTAAAATCAATATCGTACTTCAGCTTGCATATCACATCATACTTAACAGATAAGAATGCACCTTCCGAATACGTCTTTCTCGTTTCAGATCGCATTCTCGACGCGTGGCCGATAATATCATTAACAACCCCTTCATCATTACCAGCCCCAATCAACCGCGTAGAAACCAAATGCCTAAATGAGTGAAAATCGACCTTTCTATCAGCTGCGACACCAACCTTCACATCCCTTCTAAACCTGTTAAAGCGCTTTGAGTACGAACTAAACTGATCACGTTCGTTGCGTAATTCTTCTGGGAACAAACGGACCTGCTTAGATGCCTTGCACTTATCAACGTAACGATCAAAGCCCAATTTTAATAGCTGTGGGTGTAACGGTACAACCCTAGGCCTGCCGTCTTTAGTTTTAAGACGTTTATCCGCTTTATCATTAATGTCTAAGGCCCAAATATTCGACTCAAGGACTACATCGTTTACGTACAACTGCACCAGCTCACTTTGCGTAGCACCAGTAAAAAGTGCCAATAACGGCACCCAATAATCACTAGGCCGCTTATGCAATCTTAATCGGTACTTATCTGACTCAAATAACAGCTTTAACTCAGCATCATTAAAACTTGCTCTATCTACCTTCGACTTACCCCCGCCATGACCAGCAAATTTAATCATGCTGCCTAAGTTAGGTTTAATTGAATACTGGGCATGCTCAATATAATTAAGCAGCTCCCTCACAATGGTAAATCTCTGCTGAATAGTTCTTGGGGAAAGCGACTCTACATTAGCAACACCAGACTCAGGTTTAGCGTTAGCAGTAAGCAAGTGTATTATCTGATCGTAACTCATGCCTTTGGTAGCAGCATTCAACTTATGGTTTTTAGGCCACACATACATTAAGTCGACATACCGTCGAACATCAGCTGCTTTTATAGAAGACACCCTTAAATCAGCCGACTTCGATAAAGCACACATAATTTCTACAAACACAGAGGTAGCAAACCCATAGGAAACAATCGATGACTTAGCCGAATCGTTCGATAGTTTTGCACTGAGAAACTTATCACGAACATCCCTAAGCGCAATGTCATCGCCATCTTCAACAGTAACCCCACCAGCAGCACCAACCATTGATAAAGCTTTTTTTAATACAGCATTTTCATCCATTAAAGCTTTCTGACTATCAAGGCCCGACTGACAGCTTAAGATTGCTTCTAGAAGATGCCGATCACCATCGTCCAACTCACTTAAAAACTCATCCACAGCGGCCCAACCAAAACGGGTTCCAATAGATTTTTCATACTCAACCCATAGCTCAACAGCCCTAGCAGTAGATTTCGAGTCGTCTTTAAATAGCAATCTAATGGAGTCCAACACAACAATCTTCCTTCGGGCTAGTCGCAAGGCAATGGCCTTGTCACGCGTTTCTAACGTAAACCGCAACAAGTGCTTCAAATGGGGATTATAACGCGTAATAACGGTAGGTAGACGAACTTGAAACGAATAAATTCCGAGTCTGTTCTTAGTAATATATGAAGGGGGTTTTACCATGATGTACGTACCTTTGTACGCACTTATCGATCAATCCAAATCTTTATAAAAGCTAAGTCTTTGTTTTATAACAGATTTTACTTGGTAAGTGGCGGTGAGGGAGAGATTCGAACTCTCGAACAGTTGCCCGTTACACGCTTTCCAGGCGTGCGCCTTCGGCCACTCGGCCACCTCACCTTAATCTAGATTATTCATCTAGCTGCAACTTGTGCAGAGGCGCGTACTATACGCACCAGATAATATAGCGTCAAGCCTATATACGCGTTTTTTAGTGCAATCCTTTGTTTTTAAAAGGATTTGTTTTGTTATTTGATCATCCACTATGTATTTAAGGGCCATTGCTGCACAAATTGTTCTTTGTCTAATACTGGCGGCTTTTTCAATTTGCAATTAACGTGGCCCACATAAACAAAGCCGACAATCTCTTCGCTCTCTGTCAAACCCAAAGATTGCTGCACATGATGACTCTGCGCCATTGCTCCTGTACGCCAAATGGCCCCAAGCCCCATCGCATAAGCGGCGGTTAATATATTTTGAATACCTGCACCAACCGCTAAACGCTGCTCTATTGCAGGTACTTTTACATGCGGCTGAATATTGGCAATCGCGACTATAATGAGAGGTGCACGCTTTGGCATGTTTCTACATTTTTCAATTTTGTCTTCAGCAAGGTCTGGCGTGGCCAAAATACCCGCCTCGGCAAAGACTTCACCCAAGCTCTGCAAACCGGCATCTTTTATTGTTAAATAACGCCAAGGGCGCATCCAAGCATGATCTGGCGCTCTAAAGGCGGCTCGATATAAGGTGTCCAATTGCTCAGCGCTAGGGCCTGGTCCTGTTAACTTTTTAACAGAAACCCTTTCAGTAATGGCTGTGATTGCATCCATAGTTTTCTACACCGATTAAAATGAAAATATTTGCGGCTTATTCATCGATCAATTTGAGCAAAAGGATGAAATAGCTCCCCAACTCAAGCTGTCTAATTTATACTACCAGAAGTATATAGCATGGAATTGTGTCAATAAATAATTTATGAATACAGATAACAAAGCAATAGATTTTAGCGAAACCAGTATGCCTATGCAGGACTATATCGCCCGCGTGCTTGGCTATGCAGCGACTGGTGTAACGCTCATTATTGGTACGCTTATCGGTTATTTTCAAAACAGCATTCTGTGGGTAGGCCTAGCGGCACTTCTTTACCCACATTTATTGCAAGTTGTTACCCGATCTTTTCGCGCACGGCATCCTTACGGAACCCGACAGATTCTTATTCATGGCGATGCCATTTTATGCGGTATCATGCTGGCGCTCATCGGCTTTCCTTTAGAGCTGACCTCTTTATTTTTAATCATGATCAATACCAGCTTTATTGTTGTCGGCAGCATCACCGCATGGACTTTCTGCGTAATCTCTTTATTTATAGGTGCGTCAATAGGTATTATTCTATTTGGTTTCAATCCTGCCAAAGACATTCCCAGTGAAGTATTTGTAGCCGCTGTTATTGGGGTTGGCATGCACTTAGCCATTACCGCTTTTAATTCACACCGACAAGCACGCGATCTAATGCGCCTTAAGCGTAAATTCCAAGGTCAGGTCGAACGCTTTCAACAACTCTCTCATAAAGTTTCAAAATACATTTCTCCTCAAATTTGGGAGTCTATTTTTTCCGGCCGCAAGGAAGTACGTTTAGAAACTCAGCGCAAAAAATTAGTCGTTTTCTTTTCTGACATTGTTGGTTTCACCGCATTATCAGAACAAATGGAAGCTGAAAGCTTAACCGATGTACTTAATACGTATTTAACTGAAATGTCGAAGGTTGCTCTTAAGCACGGCGGCACCATTGATAAGTTTATTGGCGATAGCGTGATGGTCTTTTTTGGAGACCCCAAGTCTAACGGTACCAAGCGCGACGCCCTAGCTTGCTTAGCAATGGCGATTGATATGCGCAGACACATGCAAATTTTAAGAAAGAAATGGTTAGATCAAGGCATTAAAACACCTCTTCAAATTCGCATGGGCATTAATACCGGATATTGCACCGTCGGCAATTTCGGCACTGAAAATAGAATGGACTACACCATTATTGGTCAAGAAGTGAATCTTGCCAGCCGCCTAGAAAGCAGCGCAGAAGCAGGCGAGATATTAATTTCAGAAGAAACCTACAATTTAGTAAAAGATAAAATAATGTGTCGTTTAAAAGACAAAATTGAAATGAAAGGTTTTTCACAGCCCATCGCGTCGTATCAAGTGATCGACTTTAGACGCGACCTTGGTTCGAATCCGAGTTTTATTGAACACGACTCCGAAGGCTTCTCACTCTATTTAGATACACAGAAAGTAAAGAGTTACGACAAAGATCGTATCGCCTCGGCATTAGAAAGTGCAGCAAAGAAAATTCGCGATAAAATAATTACCTAGAAAATAAAAAAGCCCAGTAAAACTGGGCTTTTTTATGTATTCCTGACCCTTATACTTTACTGGCGAATGGTTCTAAAATTCACGGCCGCTTTAGAAGAGTCGGAGCTGCGCATCGGATTAATATCCAAACCACCACGACGCACATAGCGAGCATACACGGTTAACGATTCTGGCTTGCAACGTGTCCAGATATCCCAGAAGGTACGTTCAACGCACTGCTCATGAAAATCTTGATGGGTACGTAATGAAACCAAATATGTTAATAAAGACGCCTCATCAATGTGCGCGCCTTTATATTCAATGTAAATAGAGCCCCAATCAGGCTGACCTGTTACCGGACAGTTAGATTTCAGCAAATGACTAACCAGGGTTCCTTGAAACTCGCCCGCTTCATCCCCTTCGGCTAATGCCAAAACCGTTGGATCAAGTTCATACTTGTCCATGGAGATATCTAAGCCATCAATGCAAAACGCTTTAGGCTCCGCCGGAAAACTATGGGTTAACGGTAAAATCGCAACCTTCACTTCTCCACCCGCCGCGGCGGAAAGATCTCTTACCATACGCTGCTCAACGGTTTCTCTATTGGCAAAACGCGTTTGATTGTAAGAATTTAAATATAATTTAAACGACTTCGATTCAATCAAAAATGGGCTTGTTGCTGGCAAACGAAATTCAGCCATAGCAACCTGCGGAATGCCCTTATCATTTAACCAAGAAATCTCATATCCGTTCCAGATATCTTCACCAAAAAATGGCAACGCATCACGCTCAATACCACTTGCTTTCCAACTTTCGCCACGCGAAATAGGAAATAGCAAAGTCGCATCATAGCTGTCTATATAATTCGAGCTTTTACCCAATGGGTTATTATCACTGTGTACCGACGCCATCAAAAAATACCTTAATATTAAAACTTAAATACAAATAATTAAATTTAGCTGCGCATACCTGTACCACGCTTTAGCAACCAAATACTAAGCGATGACAACAGAACAATGAATACGACCAACATAGCAATTGCAGCACTTATATTAACATCCGATATGCCTAATATGCCGTAGCGAAAACTATTTACCATATACAAAATAGGATTGAGCATGGAAACATTTTGCCAAAATTCAGGCAGCAACGAAATCGAATAAAAGACGCCCCCCAAATACGTTAGTGGCGTAATAATAAAGGTAGGAATAATCGAGATGTCATCAAACTTAGTCGCAAAAATGGCGTTAATAAAGCCCCCTAAGGCAAATAAAATGGCCGATAACAACGTCACTGCAATCACCACAGGCAAGCTGTGCAATTGCAGATCCGTAAAATACAATGATAACAACGTAACAATAATGCCGACCATAACACCGCGCGCAACCCCTCCCATAACATAGCCCGCCAATATTACCGAAGGATATACCGGAGAGACCATCAGCTCTTCAATGCTGCGTTGGAATTTGTTACCAAAAAATGATGACGCTACATTGCCATAAGCATTCGTAATCACACTCATCATGATCAAACCCGGAACAATAAATGACATGTAATCAACGCCATCCATCTCACCAATACGCGAACCAATAAGGTTACCAAAAATAATAAAATACAAGGTCATCGTAATGGCAGGTGGCAATAAAGTTTGCTGCCAAATACGCATGAAACGGCGCACTTCTTTAATAACAATCGTACTGAAGGCAACCCACTGAATAGAAAAAATACTGCGGTTAATCTGCTGTTTATTTTGCACGGCGCTGATATTTTGTTTCATGCTAGCCCTCCTTTTTTTGCTGACTCACACGGTCAGTCTTACTTTCGATATTATGATCTTGAACCAAGTTAACAAATAACTCTTCTAATCTATTCGCTTTGGTTCGCATGCTGCGCACCTGAATATTAGCAGCGGTCAAAGCACTGAAAATATCATTCAGCCCTTGCCCCTTGTCGACAGTCACTTCTATATGATCATCATCCACTTTTACTATTTGATAATCAGCCATCTGCGGCAAAGAACCTAGAACTGACAAAGAAGCTAAGCCCCCTTCCACATCCAAAACAAAAGTTTCTGTTTTTAACTGACTCAATAGCGCTTTAATACTGGTATTCGTGACAATTTCACCGTCATTAATAATCGCAATATTTTTGCATAATTGTTCAGCTTCTTCTAAGTAGTGCGTTGTCAGAATAATGGTGGTGCCTTCTTCATTCAACGCTTTCATAAACTCCCACATGGAGCGACGCAACTCAATATCGACACCTGCGGTAGGCTCATCCAAAATCAAAATCTGCGGCTTGTGAATCAATGCACGCGCAATCATTAAGCGGCGCTTCATGCCACCCGAAAGCATCCTAGAACACTCATCGCGCTTATCCCACAAATCCAACGCCTTTAGCAGGACTTCAGCATGAGATGCCACCTGCTTTCCCGTCAGACCGTAATAACCCGCCTGAGTAATAACAACGTCATATACTTTTTCAAACTGATTGAAGTTAAATTCTTGTGGCACGACCCCTAAACACTGTTTTGCTGCAAAGGTATCCGTCACTAAATCGTGACCCATAATCGACACACTGCCCGACGTTTTTTGCACCAAGGATGAAACAATACCCAGCGTTGTCGATTTACCAGCACCATTAGGTCCAAGCAAAGCAAAAAAATCACCACGCTGAACGGTTAAATCAATTCCTTTTAATGCTTTAAAGCCATTTCCGTAGACTTTCTCTAGTCCTTGGATGGATAATGCAGCAGTCATATTAAACCTTTATCTAAAACCATTTAAGATAGAATCATTTAAGCCAGAAGCTAGAACCAAAAGAGAACATATATGAATCAACGGCTCGCCTACCATGTAGAATTATTAAACCAACTAGCCATACAATTAGCTAAGTTGGAACAATCAGATCAAGAATACAATCAAGAAAACACCATTCTACAGCAACTTGGCCAACTGATTGAGTCTTTAAAAGATCCTTCTGCGCAACAGTATGATTCAGCAATCTTCGAAGGGCAGCAATGGCTTCACCGCTTTTTGACACACAACCCTGAATTAGCACCTGCCATTCATCGAGATCTACTGTGGTTCTTTGGTGGCGACTGCCTTCATTTTATGCCAGATGACGAAATCGAAAAATATCAGCTACTCGATGACGCAATGGCTGAAGCCATGCTGCGCAATGCACCATTTAATTATACGCTATCACGCGAAGCTATTTTTGATACCAAAAAATAGCCAACGGTTTGCTAAAACAGCCCTGCCGATCTTGCTAAAAGTTCCGCAGGGCTTTTTTACGCCTGCAATTAAGCCAAACTCAAATGACAGACATAAAAAAAGCCGCTTCAGGTGACTGAAGCGACTTTTAGAATTTGGAGCGGAAAAGGAGACTCGAACTCCCGACCCCAACCTTGGCAAGGTTATGCTCTACCAACTGAGCTATTTCCGCATGAATGATTTAACTGATTCCTCAGCAAGATAACAACTTCACTTGTTACCTTCGATCTTGTCAATACGTTCTTTCGTGAGAAAGAATGGTATCCCCAAGGGGATTCGAACCCCTGTTACCGCCGTGAAAGGGCGGTGTCCTAGGCCTCTAGACGATGGGGACACACCGTTTGAGTGATGTGCATTCTACACATCAAA
>PJEL010004897.1_pt1 | contig 10914 bp, 10 predicted proteins | sample 1853271 | NCBI WGS metagenome assembly PJEL01 (sample SAMN08108733, study PRJNA415343) | Invertebrate metagenome, whole genome shotgun sequencing project. | host: Globobulimina | place: Sweden: Gullmar Fjord | collected 2015-08 | reverse complement strand
CGATTGATTTAACATCAGCGTCACTGCCTCCCCTTAGCGATGGTAGCGCAGGAAAACGATATAACGGTATCGTTAAATATCACCTGTCAAATATCGGTTCATCGGGACAAGATGGTGTCAGGTTTGTCGAAGTGGATATCATCTGTGATCCCGCCTGTATAGTAATGAACACACGAGCAAAGGGAAAAAAGAAACATAAACGCCATATGCCCGATCACGATTAGCCTTTGCGGGCTCAACATTTGACAGCCTGGGTGCTAACACACCTTTCACCGGCTGTCCTATCATTCCTTATACCAATTGGTATTACCCATAAAATTGATAGCAGACAAAAATAGCGGCAAGAATACCCGCCAGATCAGCCGTTAAGCCACATACCAGCGCATGACGACCATTGCGGATCCCCACCGCACCAAAATAAACGGCCAACACATAGAAAGTGGTCTCCGTACTTCCCTGAAATATCGCTGCCAAACGCCCGGCAAACGAGTCGACACCATGGTGTTCCATGGTCTCTAACATCATGGCTCTGGCACCTGAACCACTAAATGGTTTCATTATTCCCGTCGGCAGGGCATCGACAAAACGAGTATCTCCCCCCAGTACTGAGACCACCACCGAGATAAGGTGTAACAGATAATCTAAGGCGCCCGATGCCCTGAGCATGGCAATCGCCAGCAGCATGGCAAGCAGATAAGGGATAAGCTTTATCGACTGTGCAAATCCCTCTTTAGCGCCGACTATAAACTCATCATAAACTGCAACCTTGCGTAATCCGGCGACAAGAATAAAACTAAACACGAGTAACAGGAGTACCCCGTTGCCCATAGCGGTAGATAGCGTGCCTATCGCCGTCGTGGTTAGTGTCCCTAAATAGAAGACCAACGCCATTATTGAGCCAAAAATTAATGCGCCATAGCCCAAGATAACGCTGTTTAATAAGGACAAACGCTGAAACATCGCGACCACCAATACCCCCACTATGGTTGAAGCTGAAGTCGCCAAGAGTATAGGCAGAAAGATATCCGCCGGTGCGGCTGCCCCCTGCTGCGCCCGATACAGAAAGACGGTGACAGGCACTAAGGTCACCGACGAAGTATTGAGTACTAAAAAAAGGATCTGCGCATTGGTTGCGACACTTTTGTTCGGGTTCAAGGTCTGTAGATCTTGCATCGCTTTAAGCCCAAGAGGTGTCGCCGCATTATCCAGGCCTAAAATATTGGCCGTCAGATTCATGGTGACGCTGCCGTACGCGGGGTGTCCTTTGGGCACCTCTGGCATTAACCTGGACAAAAGCGGTTCAAAGATTTTAGCGAAAAAACCGACGACTCCGGCTTTCTCTCCGACCCGCATCAGACCCATCCATAAAGAGAGGACACCAATTAATCCCAGGGCTATTTCGGCTGCGAGTTTCGAGCTATCAAATAGTGCGGTCACAGACGCAGACAGTACGTTCAGCTGACCATTAAAGAGTTGGACGCCAATAGCCAGCATGGCTGTCATAAAGAAAAAAAACCAAATCCGATTTAACACACTATATCCTTTTAATTAAAACTGAATCTGCGCTATCTAATTAAAAAAAACGAGCACTCTAAATAGTAAACCCAAGCACTCTTATTGCCACTTAATGCGTGATGCCCGCAGTCTCAATAATGCTCGCTTAAGAGCGAGCCGCTAAATGCTATGGTATAATCGCGCCAAAAGACACACCGCTAGATAACTGTCAGAGTCCTATGGTTCAACTAAATCAAGATTTTATCAAGAGCATTGCTAAAGATATGCCTGCTCACCTCTCAATGGATGATTTTATCAGCTACAGCAGCAAGCCTTTGCGACCATCCATTCGAATCAATACCCTAAAAGTTTCATCCCAGGATTTCATTGCATTGATGGCGCCTAAAGGCTGGACACTCGACCCCATACCCTGGTGTCAGGACGGCTTTTGGATCTCACTCGACAATGACGTGCAGTTAGGTAACACAGTAGAACACCTACAGGGTCTGTTTTATATTCAGGAAGCAAGCTCTATGTTACCACCCATAGCGCTCTTTTCGACATTAACAGACAAGGCTGAACACACCATACTCGATATGGCATCGGCTCCCGGCTCTAAGACCACACAGATAGCGGCAATGATGGAAAACTCTGGCCTACTCATCGCTAATGAATATTCATCGAGCCGGGTAAAAGTACTTCACGCCAATGTACTTAGAATGGGAGTCAGTAACACCGCCCTCACCCACTTCGATGCCAGAGTATTTGGTGAATACCTGTATGACCAATTCGATGCTATTTTACTCGATGCCCCCTGTAGCGGCGAAGGCACCATTCGAAAAGATCCCTTAGCACTTAATAATTGGGGGTTAGTGGAAAACAGCGCGATCGCCGATACCCAGAAAGCACTGCTTGAATCGGCCTTCCTGGCGCTAAAAACAGGCGGGACTCTAGTCTATTCCACCTGCGCACTGAGCAGATTAGAAAATCAAGACGTGTGTGAACACCTCAAATCCACCTTTCCTGAGGCGGTTGAGTTTGAATCCCTTGCCACTCTCTTCCCCGACGCAGACAAAGCTTGCACGGATGAAGGCTTCCTTCACGTATGGCCACAGATCTATGATAGTGAGGGATTCTTCATCGCCAAGATAACCAAGACCTGCGATGTTGAAAGACAAAAACCTGAGCCGAAGAGGCAGAAGAATTTTCCCTTTACCCCCATATCCTCGAAAGTTGAGCTTGAACTGCGCCAGTATTTCAAACAAACCTTCGACATCGACATTCCCACCGATGACATGCTTATGGTGCGAGATCTGGAGTATTGGTTGTTTCCCGCCGGTATGAAAACGTTGATCGGAAAAATGCGGTTTCAAAGAATTGGCTTAAAGCTCGCCGATGGGTTGAAAAAAGGATTTAAGGCGAGGCATGAAGCCATCGTGGCCTTAGCCGAAAAATCGACAGGCTATGAACTCTCCCAAGCGCAGGCCATACAGTACCTGATGGGAAGAGATATCCCCCTCGTTGATGGCGGTAAGCCTCAGGGAGAACTGATAGTGACCTATCATGGGTGTGCATTAGGGGTTGCAAAACATTTGGGAAGCCGACTTAAAAACACTCTTCCGAGAGATTTAGTGCGGGATAAAATTGCCGATTCGGATGCAAGTACAGCGGTCTGAAACATTTAGTTACAAAGCTATATTAAAAAATAGTAATATTCTCGCTAGGAGTTTTCACTCTCTACTACACTAATAGCCAGAGAGTTAATTCCCGCGAGGATCTCACCAGTAGCGCACGGCTCTTTAAACAGAGCCATTCCCCTGGACCCAGAACAATTGGAATAGTTTTGGGTCTTTTTTTGTCTTTTTTTCGACAGATTTCACTATCGAGCTATTAGCTATCGACCTGCAAGTTTGGCTGCATCGGTAAACAGATTAAAGAAGTTATCTGTGGTGTATTGAGCTAATTCCTCGAAGCTCTCGCCACGTAACTCAGCAATAAACTCGGCCACATCCCTGACGAATGCGGGTTGATTCTCTTTACCGCGATGAGGTACCGGGGCTAAATAGGGCGCATCGGTCTCGACAAGCAGCCTGTCTTTAGGCACCTTACGAATGACGGTTCTCAACTCACCCGCATTTTTAAAGGTCGCAATACCCGAAACCGAAATATAAAAACCTAGATCGATAGCGGCCTTAGCCATCTCCCAGTTTTCGGTAAAGCAGTGCAACACGCCACCGACCTTGTCACCGTGTCCATTTTTCAAAAAATTCAGTGTATCTTCACGAGCGTCACGGGTATGAATGATCAAAGGCTTATTGACTTGAACTGCCAGCTCGATCTGCTGCTCGAAGCAAGTCTGCTGTAGGGCCTTTGTTTCATTGGCATAAAAATAATCCAAGCCGGTCTCACCTATGGCAATCACCTTAGGCTCTTTTACAAACTCCTGTAGCTGAACGGCATCTAACCCCTCTTGGACATCCAGAGGGTGAACACCGGCCGAAAGAAACACCTGATCAAACTCAGCCATCTTATCGCGCATAGACTCGAAGCCATTTTGACGGACATTAACACAGAGGAAATAATCAACCCCTCTGCTTTTGGCTTCTTTGAGGATATGTTGAAGAGTTTGATGATCGGGCGCCGCTTTTAAACGGTCAAGATGACAATGAGAATCGATGAGCACGGGAGTTTCCAGCAATTAATGTGTAAAAAAGAAGATCTATTCAGTATATTCCGACATAGACATTATCGGATAACATCTACCTTGATATGAAAACCATACCTTAGTAGTCAATATCGACGGGCCTATCTGAAGTCATGGTAAAACGGACAATATGCTGACTAGTTACAGAGGATGGAAGGATACAGACCTACATGGTGCAGGTCAAATCACCGGACGCGAGCTCTCTGGATAACAGGTTTTCAATATGGTGCTTGTGGGTATCGGGATCCGTTAATATTTTCACGCCAATCCCCGCAGGCCGACCACCTGAGGCTCCTAATGGATTGATCCAAACTACGACCCCCTCAAACTGGTGCTTAGAGGTTGAGCCGGGAAGTTGATATGCAATCGTTAACTCTTGCCCCAGATAATGGCTTTCCGTGGTCGCAACGAACAAACCTGCCGGCTTAATAAAGGGCATGTAAGCGCGGTAAAGCTGATGTAGGGTGTCAAAATTAACAACTAGATCTATCATAAAACGATCACTTTTTACCCATCTCGTTGTATTCTAATATAAATGATTGAAATAAGGCTAAATAATTTACATTCGGCATAAGTAAAAGACGATGGTAAGTCGCCATCACCTTCGCGCTGAACTCTGTTATTCTCACTCTCAACAATGCATCTAACTCTGTCTGTTTCACTAATTTCTGCCTTAAAAGTAGGTATAAAACTTTAAGTGCATCAGAAACTTGCTTTTCATTTATATTAATTAAATTAGCACACAGGTGACCAGAGGACAAACTTTGAGACCAGTCTTTTCTTAGCTGAAGCAAGGCGGCATATCGGTCACCTTCCAGTGCCTTAGCTAACTCCAAGGGCCCGCCCATCACCGGCAGACACCAGGTTATATCGGATTTAACACCCGCTCCCTGTGGTAGCCAAGCCTTGATCTCTTCGCGTGTTGGTGCCTGAAAATGGATCCGTTGACAGCGACTACTTATGGTAGCCATCAACCGCGAAGGCGTATCTGACTGTAGGAGTAATAATGTCTCTTTACCGGGCTCCTCGAGAGTTTTTAGTAGGGCATTCGCCGAGGCCTGGTTTAACTTTTCACAATTACTAATAACGGCAACGCGCCTTCCGCCTTGCTGTGACGTCGACGTCAGCTTTCGACAAAGCTCCCTCACCTGATCGACCTTAATTTGATTTCCGTCGGCCACAATGTGATAAAAATCCGGATGGTTATTCGCCTCGACTAACTGACACGCTTTACAGAACCCGCATGCTCCCTGCGATGTCACCGTCTGGCATAGTGCGGCTTTTGCCAAGGCTAAGGAGAGGATTTCACCGCCATATCCGCTGTGCACCCCAACAAGGTAAGCATGACCGATATGTTGAGACTTTAGTTGCTCACAAAAATCACCGATAACAGGGGTCAACCAAGGCAGATCCATTACCACTCCATTGATTGTAATAACGCAAGAATATCTTTATGTACTTCAGCCATCGTTTGGCCTGCATCGATAACGGCGATGGAATCATCTTTCGATGCGAATGAGAGAAAGGTCCCACGGGCACGTTCAAAAAAAGCCAGCTCTTGCTTCTCTATTCTATCTAACTCACCCCGACTTGCGGCGCGACTTAACCCCAATTCAGGGTCGATATCCAGATAGATAGTCAAATCAGGCTTAAACTCTCCCAGCGTGGCGTTACTCACGACCTCGACTAAATCCATCAAGCCCCGTCCTCCCCCTTGATAGGCCAGTGACGAAAGGTTATGCCTGTCCCCAAGCACCCACTCTCCACGAGTTAGGGCGGGCTTAATCACGTTGGCGACTAACTGGGCTCTTGCCGCGTAAAGGAGAAGGCACTCGGCCTCGTCACAGAGAGGATCACTCTCATCGGCGATTTTAACCAGATCCCTCATACGTTCAGCCAATGGTGTACCGCCGGGTTCACGGGTACACACGGGGGCAGTACCTGTATGCTTCTCGATAAAGTCCCGAACAAGGGATATCGCACTGGATTTACCTGCGCCTTCCAACCCCTCGATCACAATAAATTTACTGGTTTTTTCGCTATTCATCGATTTCTCTGATACTTGTTTACGGCACGGTTGTGCTCGACTAATGTTCTTGAAAATACGTGACTGCCATCATTTCTGGAAACAAAATAGAGGTAGTTCACGTCTGCCGGTTGCGCCGCAGCAAGCAGTGATGCACCACTTGGAGCCGCAATGGGAGTTGGCGTCAGCCCATTAATTCTATAAGTATTAAACGGGGTTAGCTCTCTTAAGTCCTTGCGCGTAATATTGCCTTGGTACCTGTCTCCCATGCCGTAAATCACGGTCGGATCGGTTTGTAAGCGCATCCCTTTATTGAGGCGGTTAGCAAATACTGCCGATATCCAGGGACGTTCGCTGGCCTTGCCGGTCTCTTTTTCAATTATCGATGCCATGATCAATAACTCATAAGGAGACTTAAGGGGAAGGTCCTCAGCCCGTTGCGCCCAGGCGGCGGCTAACTCTTGCTGCATCTTGTTATAGCTTTGAGTTACGATTAACTGAATATCATCACCGGCAACATAGTGATAAGTGTCGGGATAAAACTTACCTTCAGGCAGACCTGACTCATCTCCCTGATCGGCTAAAACACGCCTGAATACATCATCAACAAACTGACTTTGAGGTAAGGCTTCCAATATCGCCAACCACTCATTGATGCTCTGACCCTCTATAAGCGTCACACTGAAGACTTTCTCTTTTCCCTCAACCAACTTTTCAAGCAGTTCGTTAACTGTCTCACCGGGCTCTATAACGTAAAATCCTGAGCGAATTTTAGCAAGTTCTGGTTTAAGACGAGCCAATACCTTCAACTTCCAGCCATCGGTCACTAATTCCCGTTTCTCCAACGTCGTCACCAGCTGTGAAAATGAGGTACCGCGTTTGAGTTCAAGATCTTCAGCCTGAATAAGGTTGAGTTGCGACTGGCTATACAAGGTAATGCTTTTATAACCCCAAATTCCAACCCCACCAGCGAGAGTAAGCAGAGTAAAGCTGATTGCGACAAGCGCTATAACAATTTTTTTCATAAGGTAAGGTGCAAAGAGTCTCTTATTGAATCTGTAAAAGGTGACCGCTCAAAGGTAAGATCATCGACTCGGTTAATATCGACAAGGCCAAACAGGCTGTTAGTAATAAACCCATGTTCAAATTGAGACAGTTGCTGATAGCTAACGTCAGTAATATGCAGATCGAAACCTCGTTCTATGAGTGCATAGATGACCTGCTCTCTCATCACTCCTGCAACCCCCGCCAAAGCAATGCTTGGTGTGACGACTCTATTCCCATCAACCAGAAACAGGTTGGCCATCGATGACTCGATAACATTGTGCTTTTGATCCATCACTAACCAATCATCAAAACCGGAAGCGAGTTGCTTTGATTTTATTAATACCTGCTCGAGACGATTAAGATGTTTAATACCGGCTAGCAAGGGTTGATGTGCCAGCTTAACATCGCTGCTCTTCAACGATATTCCGGCAATTTGCCATTGTGAATAATGGCTGGGGATAGCATGTATAGAGATGACTTCTGTAATGAGTCCGGAAGTTGGCGCAGCATAACCACGTCCGCCGACACCCCGGCCAAGTAATAGCTTAATACAGCCATCACCATGGGTCATCGCAAGGTGTTTAATCTGAGCAATGAGCGGATCACTGGCGCACCAGTCGAAACCTAACCGTTTCGCGCCCTGAGTCAGCCTCTGCAAATGGGCCCGTAAAAACAAAACCTCACCACCACTGAAACGCATGGTCGCAAACAGTCCGTCACCGTAGGCTAATCCACGTTCGAGTGGGTCAATCTGGCAATCTTGTTTCCCATTCACCCAAACTTCAGTCATGACCACACAAACCTGTGTTTGGCGCAAATATAGCCATTCGCTTACTCCCTTTAAAACCCATACACTCCTCTGTCCTTGGGTTGTGCTCACTATGTTCGTTACTGTGACGAAAATAGAATCAAAATGTAGGTTCGCTTTCTATAGCCAAGCGACTCCAATATGCACAACTTAAGGTCGTTAGTCACCCCAACATAAACGACATCTCCACCCTCCATGGCGGCCTTCACGAAATAGCTCGGGTATAAAGCGTATTATTTTGCTAACAGATGCTGAATTCGAGTCTTGAGAATATCGGTCGCAATACGGTTTTTACCACCGCGAGGAACAATAATATCCGCATACTGCTTAGATGGTTCGATAAATTGCAAGAACATAGGACGAACAGTCTCAGTGTACTGTGACATTACAGACTCCATAGTACGGCCGCGCTCGGCAACATCGCGAGAAAGGCGGCGCATAAAACAGATATCCAGAGGCGTATCCATAAAGACACTCGCATCCATAGTATCTCTAAGAACCGGATCGGTCAGCAGCAAGATACCTTCCAGGATGATCACCTTCTTAGGCGTCATCTTAATGGTCTCTTCCATACGCGTGTGTTCGTTATAACTGTACGTAGGGATCTCTACCGCCTCACCGGACTTCAAGGCCGTTAAATGGCTGCATAAAAGCTCATGATCAAGTGCTTTAGGATGATCGTAATTAGTCAGTACCCGCTGATCCATCGACAGATGTCCCTGATCTCTGTAATAAGCATCTTCGGCAATAACACCTATCTGGTCGGTGCCTAGATCACGGCACAACTCTTCGTAGATGGTTTTTGCGATTAAACTTTTTCCAGAGGCTGACGCCCCTGCGATACCGATAATGACACACTGAGAATTCATGCTGATAAAACCTTATTCGTCATCTGAAATACTGATTGAAACACTGGATTGTACTTTGGTGAGTGCAAGCTGAGCTCCCACTTTTCTTGCTATCTCACGATAAAGTGCTGCCACTTCACCGTCAGGGTCGGCAACAACCGTAGGTGTGCCATTATCTACGTCTTCACGGATGTTGAGTTTAAGCGGTAACTCTCCTAAAAGAGGAACCTGATAACGCTCGGCCATCTTGCTGCCACCATGACTACCAAACGGATGCTCTTTATGACCACATTCGCTACACAGGTGAAAACTCATGTTCTCGACAATGCCTAACACAGGAATGTTCACTTTGCGGAACATGCTGATGCCTTTCTTGGCGTCGGCAAGGGCAATATCCTGAGGCGTTGTCACCACCACCGCACCTGTCACCGGCACTTTTTGAGAGAGAGTGAGTTGAATGTCACCCGTCCCCGGTGGCATATCGATGACCATGTAATCGAGCTCCGGCCATTGAGTTTCATTCAACAACTGGGCTAATGCACCGGCAGCCATAGGGCCACGCCATACAGCGGCTTCATCATCGGCTAACATAAAACCGATAGATTGTGCCGTAATGCCATGGGCTGTCGCTGCCGTCATCATTTTTCCATCAGGCGAGACAGGCTTAAAGTCAGTCACACCCAACATTAACGGAATAGAGGGACCATAGATGTCGGCATCCAGGATGCCCACTTTAGCGCCTTCGGCTGCTAAGGCTAATGCCAAGTTGACCGCAGTCGTTGATTTACCTACACCACCTTTACCGGAGGCGACGGCAATCACTTGCTTCACATTCTCAATCGGCTCAACACCGCCAATGGCAGAGATAGAGGCAGGTTGGAAGTCGATTTCGCACTCCACTTCATCGATTGCATCTAGCACAGCAAGCTTTTTCGTTATCGCCATAACGGTATCACGGTACTGTGTCATGCAAGGATATGGATAACAAAGACCCAACTCCAAACGTTTACCGTTCATTGATAACTTGTTTACGCAGCCAGCACTGACCAAACCTTGTGCTAAATACGGATCTTGATATGCGTCCAAAATGGCCAAAACTGGCCCGAGAAGATCGTCGTTGAGACGGTAATTCTGAGAAGCTGAAGACAAAAGTGCTACCCCCTATAAAAAATTTGACCAAGTGTACCAGAAAATGACCCGAATATTCGTGTAGATTTAACCCACTTAAATCACCTTTTGATGAAAGTCTCGCTGGGATCGGTTAGTATCTATGCCATTCTTTTTGGGCTCCTTACTGATTTTGAGACAAGATGGCAAATTCACAACGTAAAATCCTAGTGACAAGCGCACTTCCATACGCCAATGGACCTATCCATTTAGGCCATATGCTGGAATATATTCAAACCGATATTTGGTCACGATTCCAAAAACTTCGTGGACACGAATGTCACTATATCTGTGCCGATGATGCCCATGGTACGCCTATCATGCTTAAGGCTCAGCAGCTGGGTATCGAACCGGAAGAGATGATTGCTCAGGTCAATAAAGAGCATCAGCAGGATTTTGCTGACTTCAATATCAAATTTGACAATTTCCACAGCACTCACAGTGTTGAAAACCGCGAACTTTCGAGTGAAATCTACCTCAAGTTACGTGATGCCGGTTTTATCAAGACTCGCACTATCTCGCAGTTATTTGATCCAGAAAAGTCGATGTTTCTTCCGGACCGCTTCGTTAAAGGCACCTGCCCTAAGTGTAAGAGCGAAGATCAGTACGGCGATAACTGTGATAACTGTGGCGCGACATACAACCCTACGGATCTGATTGATCCTAAATCGGCCGTATCTGGTGCAACCCCTGTGATGAAGGACTCTGAGCATTTCTTCTTCGACTTGCCTGCATTTGAAACCATGCTAAGTGAGTGGACTCGCTCTGGCGCGATTCAAGATGAGATCGCCAACAAACTAGCCGAATGGTTCGAACAGGG
>PJEL010004896.1_pt1 | contig 10915 bp, 7 predicted proteins | sample 1853271 | NCBI WGS metagenome assembly PJEL01 (sample SAMN08108733, study PRJNA415343) | Invertebrate metagenome, whole genome shotgun sequencing project. | host: Globobulimina | place: Sweden: Gullmar Fjord | collected 2015-08 | reverse complement strand
GCGAAGGAGACCCCCAGGGCACCGTCCTCCTGCACTCCCTCCAACTCTCCAACGCCGCGGGCCGCCAGCTCCCGGCCCGAGCGTGGAAGGAAGGTCGCACAGTATGCACTCCCGATGCCCTGTTCCCCGGTCGCGAGGTGAGCGCCCCGACGGTGATCTCCAACCTGACGCTGGTGCCGACGTTCGTCGATCTTCTCGGCGAAAGCGTGATCGGCGCCGACTGGGTGCGCGTGGTCAAAGGCTTCAACTACGACGACCCGCAGCTCCTCGCCGTGTACTACGCCCTGAAGGGCGACCCGGAGTTCGCCTCCACTGCGCACGATCCGGCGGTTCAGCGCTCATGGGTCGGATACTTCGGCGGCGACACCATGGACGAGATGCGCGAGGCGCAATCGGCGGCGCTCTCCGGCGTGATCCCCGACCGCTTGATGGGCGGTTGGTTCCTCCCGACCAGGGCCGATCCGTCGCAGGCGCCCGCCGGCTCGCACACGGCCTTGGCGTGGATCAGCGTCCCTCCGTGTCCGCGTCGCTGGCGTGGTCGTAAGCTCGACGGTTGGGACGCCTGGCGCGACCTGGCCGACCCGTTTGCCGACGCGGTTACCGACTTGTTCACCGAGCACGCGCCGAACTTTCGCGATCTCATCGTCGAGCGGCACACCAGTACGCCGCGCGACCAAGAGAACGGCAACCCGTCGGCCGTTCGCGGCAACATGATCGGCGGCAGCGCGGTGCCGGAGCAGTACGGGCGCAACCGGCCGTTGCCGGGCATCGTATCCGGCGGCGCCTCGCGTAGCTTCATCCCCGGCTTGTATCTCTCGAACTCGATTCACCCTTACGGCGCGACGCATTTGGCCACCGGGTATCTCGCAGCGCACGAGGTCGCCGAAGACCTCGGCTGTCGTGACGTCGAGTGGTGGCGCGCGCAGCCGTTCGATTGGTTCCTCGAGAACATGGGCAACGTCCCGCTCAACATGGGAGTCGGGGAGCGATGGCGCCCGGATGCGTCGGGAGAGGGAGCGCTATGAGCAACGGTACCTACGATGCGATCGTCATCGGCGCAGGGCCGAACGGCTTGATGAGCGCGGCCTATCTGGCCAAGAGCGGAGCCAAGGTGTTGTTGCTCGAGCGTCGTCACGAGACCGGCGGTGGACTCAACACGGATGAGTACTTCGGCTACCGGCTCAACCTTCACGCCGTCTACCACATGATGGGCGAGGCCATGCCGGCCCACCACGACTTGGACCTTCCCGGTCTGGGTGTGCGCTATCTTTACCCCGACCCGGTCGCGGCGTTCCCCAGGAGCGACGGCGGCTCGCTCATTCTGCGTCGCGACCCCGCGGCCAACCGCAAGGCGATCGCCGAACTCGATGCGTCCGACGGGGACGCCTTCGATCGCATGTGGGCCGACTTCGCTCCGATGCTGGATCGCTATCTGGTGCCCATGACCTACGATCTTCCCGAGCCCGCGCTCGATCAGATGGTTGCGTTCGAGGAGACCGCGGTCGGTCATCGGTTGGCGGAGATCTCCGAGCTCACCTTCGACCAGGTGCTCGACGAGTACGGCTTTCGCGACTCGCGAGTTCGCATGGCGTTGCTCGCGTTGCCGGCGATGTGGGGCCTGCACCTTCACGATCCGCTCGGCTATCTCTACCCGCTCTACGTGGGCCGCATGCTCGGCGCCGGATTGGTCAAGGGCGGTTCGCACCGTCTATCTTCGGCGATGTACCGTGCGTTTCTGCGCGCCGGCGGAGTCGTCGAAGACGCGAGCGAAGTCAGCCGCATCGTCGTTCGCGACGGAGTGGCCGTCGGTGTCGAGATCGCCGACGGGCGTAGCTACGAAGCCCGAACCGTCATCTCGACGCTCAATCCCGAGCAGACTTTCGTCGATTTGATCGAGCCCGCCGAAGTGCCCGACGACCTGGCCGCCGCCGTCGCCGCTTGGGAGTGGGAGGAACGAACGATGTTCGGCCTGCATCTCGGCATTTCCGGGGATGTCCGCTTTCGCGCGACCGACCCTGCCGTGAACGAGTCGATGATCGTGTTCTGCGGCATCGAAGAAGAGGGGCAACTCTACGATCACCTCGAGCGCGTGGACAACGGCACCGACGACGTGTGCGAATGGATTCACGCGACCGTGCCGACGCGCTTCGACGCCACCATGGCGCCGGCCGGACATTCGCTCGTACGCGTCGAAGCGGTCGTGGGTTACGACCGGCCCTGGGCGGAGAACGGAGAGGCTTTCGCCGACGGCTGCATCGAGTTGTTGGGGCGCTATGCCGACATGGACGACATCGTCTTTCGTCGCCACGTCACGCCGCTGGATATCGAAGCCAGGCTGACGACGATGAAGCGGGGTTCGATCAAACACGGTGCGTACTCGCCGCTGCAAATGGGCTATCTGCGTCCCAACGATCTGTGCTCGCGCAGCACCACGCCCATCGAGGGTCTGTTTGTCGGCGGTGCGTCGATGTATCCGGGAGGAATGGTTCTCGGCGGGCCGGGATACATCGCGGCCGGTGTGGTCGCCGAAGACCTGGGCCTCGAGTTCGCGACGTCTAGGCAACCGACCGACCCCGGCGCGGAGTAGCCGTCGTGCAGGCGGACCGCGAGGTGAACAAGGCGAACGCGGGTGAGGGTGCCCCGCTCCCGGTCGATGCTCCGCGCATGTACACCGAGCGCGCGGCGTCTTACCACTTCTTCGTGCGCTCGGTCCGCTATCCGCAGGGTCTGCAAGCATACTTTCGCTCCTGCCCGGCGCTCGGTCCCGACATGCGCGTGCTCGATGCCGGTTGCGGTAGCGGGATCGTGACCTTTGCGCTGCACGACGCGATGGTTTCGTGCGGGCTCACTCCGGCCGCCTTGCACGCTTTCGATCTCACTCCCGCGATGCTCGACCGGTTCGCGCGTGCGCTCGACGAACGACAGGACATGCCGACGGTCGAGCGTGTTCGCGCCAACGTGCTCGAGCCCGATCAGTGGCCGGCCGATTGGATCGATCACGACCTGATCGTTACCGCGTCGATGCTCGAGTACATCCCGAAGAGCGAACTCCCGCGGGCGCTCTCCGGGTTGCGCGAACGTCTCGCTCCCGGCGGCCGGTTGGTGTTGTTCATCACGCAGGACAACGCGTTGATGCGCCCTCTGGTGGGACGCTGGTGGGACTCGAACCTCTACACACGCGCCGAACTCGCAGCCGCGTTTGCCGAGGCCGGCTTCCCGGATGTGGTCTTCGACCGGTTCCCGCCCGCCTATGCCCACCTGAACCTGTGGGGGCACATCGTCCGAACCGCAATCTGAGAACGGGACCTGATCTCTTAGAGCTTCTCGATCTCCACGCGCGTACCGCGGTCGGGGGAACCCGGCTGACCCTGGAGCAGCGTGGGCTGCAACTGGAAGTAGCCGCCGGCCAGGTGGATCGGGTTCATGGGACTCGGAATCACGGATTGGTGGGAGTGCCCGCCTTTGAACTGGAACGGCTCCCACCCGTGGTAGACCACGATCTGGCCGGGGCGAATCGACGCCGCGATCTTCACCTGCACCGTGAACTCACCGAAGTCGTTGAAGCAGCGCACGCGCTCCCCGTCCTCGATGTCGCGCCGCGCGGCGTCTTCCACCGCCACGTAGACCACAGGCTCGCCTCGCTGCAGCTTCAGGAGATGCTTCTCGTCGCGCCATGAGGCGTGGATCGACCAACGGTTGTGCGCGCCGGTCATGCTCAGCGGGTAGTCGCCGCCCATCGGCGGGTTGTCCTTGTGGATGGGCAGGTCCTCGCCGAGTTCCTGAAACAGCGGATGATCGATGTAGAACTGCATCCTGCGGGTCAACGTGGGCCACGGCTCCTTCTTCTGCGTGTGCCACGTGTTGGCCGTGATCGTCTCGCCTTCGTTGAAGTCGGCGGCATGAGAAATCTGCGAAGGCGTCATGCCGAGCCCCGTGTAGCGGGCGTAGCCCTTGTCCTTCAGTTCCTTCCAACCGACTCCGTCGAGGTTGGTAGTGACCGCGAGCATCTCTTCCAAGAACTCCTCGGTGTTCTCCTCGGTGTAGCGACGGCCGAAGGTGAAGTCGTCGTAGACTTCGTCGAGCCTGCGCGTCTCGCCGGCGCGGTCGGTGAAGGTGCGCACGCCGCGTTCGATGGCGCGCTCTTGCAGTTCCTTCAAGTAGAGGCAGTGAAACTCCCAGTCCGGTTTGGATTCGGCGATCGGCTCGACGGCGCGCGTGGTCACGTGGCAGAACGGCGTGATCGGCGAGCCCCACGTGATGTCGTCCTTCTCGTACCAACCGGCGGCCGGCAACACGTAGTCGCTGTAGCGGGCGGTGTTGCTCATACGCCAGTCGACGGTCACGAGCAGGTCGAGCTTCGGCAGCAGCCCTTCGTACATGCGGTCGTAGCCGCGCACGCGCCGAAGAAGATTGCCGCCGACCTCGAAAATGATCTTGGGTTCGGTGTTCGGGACGATCTGCCAGCCTTTCTCGACGGCCTCGTCGAAGTACTCCTCGAACGATCGCTTCATCCAGGGGTCGATGTTCTTGGCCCCGCCATACAGATCGCGAAGCCCGCCGTACTTGTACAGGAACAACGGCGTGGCGATGTAGCGCCCGGCCTTGTACTCGCGCCGGGTCATCTCGAACATGATCATCTGGTTCGAGTAGCCCTCCCACTTGAGCTTGAGGAGATCCGGGGCCGACTTGAGCCCCATCGCGATCAGGCCGAGCTTGGGAGAGAGCTTGCCGCTGGTAACGCTGAGCGAGTCGGGGCCGGCGACCGACATGTACGGGAACGCTGCAATTCCGGCTCCCTTGCGTCCTATCTGGCCGGCGAGCGTGAACACGAGGATCTGCGCCCGCTCCATTTCGAGCCCGTGGTAGAACTTCGAAAAGTTCGTTTGGGTGAGGCTCGAAGCCGCTTTCGCCGTGGCGATTGCACGCGCCAAACGCCGGGTCGCGTCCGGCGGCGTGCCGGTGATCTTGTGAGCTTGCTCGGGGGTGTAGTCTGCCAGCCGCTTGCGCAGTTTGGCGAACACGGTGGTCAGGCGAACTTCACCGTCGAGTGTTTTCACCGAGAACGAGCCTTCCAGCGCAGGATCGATTCCGTCCAGCGCGAGGCTGCGCTTGGGCGCTTCGGTGATGGCTCCGCTCTTTTCGTCGTAGACGTAGAACACGTCGTCGGCGCCGCCGCGCTTGAGGTCGCTTTGCCGAAGGAAACGCTCGTCGTCTTCGCGCACGAGGAACGGAAGGTCGGACTGCTCCTTGATGAACCGCGCGTTGTAGATGCCCTCCTCGACCATCACGTGGGCGAGCGACAGGCCGAGCGCGGCGTCGGACCCGACGTTGACGGGAACCCACTCGTCGGCGTGGACCGCCGAGGCGTTGTAGTCGGGCGTGATCGTGATCACGCGGGCGCCGTGGTAGCGGGCCTCGTTCACGAAGTGGACGTTGGGGATCTGTGTGTAGGTCGGGTTGCCGCCCCAGATCAGGATGAGATCGGAATAGAACAGGTCGTCGTACGAACTCGTGTAGCAGATCTTCCCGAGCGTGACCGATGCGCCCGGGAAGTGATCGCCGATCTCGGTGTTGGCCTCGAACATCGGCGTGTCGAGCACGTTGACGGTGCGCGTGCAGCCGAGCCCGTGACACCCGTTGGTGACCGCGCTGCCCATGTCCCAGTAGATGGCGCCGGGTCCTTCTTTGGCGAGCACGTCGACCGACTTGTCGGCGATCGCTTTGAGCGCTTCGTCCCAGGTGATGCGTTTGAAGCGGCCTCCGCCGCGCTCGCCGACTCTCTTCAGCGGGTAGCGCAGCCGTGAGGCGTCGTACATGCGCGCGCTGTAGACCGCGCCTTTCTGGCACCCGCGTGGGTTGAAGTCGGGGACGTCGTCGTTGGTTCGCTCGTAGCTGGCGACCTGCTCTTCGCGCCAAACGACCCCGTCTTTGACGTACACGTTCCACGCGCAGCCACGTTGGTAAGCGCAGTTGACGTGGTGGGTGCCCTTGGCGATGCGGTCCCAGGTCCACTGGCGTCGGTAGAGTTCGCGGAAATCCGAGTAGGGCACCGTGGCTGAGCTCGCCTGTGTGCTTGCCGATGCGGACTCGGCAAACGCGAGTCGGCCGAGGGATAGCGCGACGGTCGAGACTCCGGCGGCTTTCAGAAACGACCGCCGACTGATCCTGGAGCTAGGGGTGCCGGTCTCCATTGTTTTACCCTCGGGCCGGGCCGCGATCCGAGTCCTTCCGGGTTTCAGGAAAGTCTCGGAGCCGCCGCGAATTCAGGACTCGGCACTCTCATATCATGAAAATGGAGGGCGGTTCAAATTTAGAGCCTGCTCTATCTTTGGTGTGCGGAAGGAGGGCGTACCTATATAGGGTCAGCCCCCGGCGCGCTTTACGGTGAATCCCCGGGCCGTGAGTTCGGTGACCAGCAGGTCGCGGTGATCGCCTTGGATCTCGATCGTGCCGTCGCGCAGCGTGCCGCCCGCGCCGCAGCGCGCCTTCAAGCGTTTGGCCAGCGCTTCGAGTTCCGCGCCTGCCAGAGGGACGCCGGTGACGGTCGTCACGCCTTTGCCCTTGCGCCCTTTGGTCTGCCGCCCGACACGAACGATCCCGTCGCTTTTTGCGGGCGCCGACGTCGCCGTGCACACGCACCCGGCCACCGTCTTGTGGCAGCGTGGGCACATCTTGCCGTGAAGCGTCGAGTAGACCGGTCCGGAGCCGGAGCGAGAGTGTCTGGCCATACGCCGGACACTACCCGATGACGCCGACGCGCGCCCGCGGCGTGCCCGCCTTCTCTCGGCCGGTTGACTGAGCCGCTGCGCTGAGAGATCAGGAGCGCCATGACGACCGTCCGTTCCGATCCTCCCTGGCTGATGCGGGCCCTCGCGTACTTTTGCCTGGCGACTTTGGTCGTGAGCGTCGCGCGCGACCTGTTCTACGAGCCCACCCGCAACGTCGAGGTGTGGTTCGGCTTCGAGGTCTACGGCACGGCCGCTCTCGTTACCGCACCGATCCACTGGGCAATCTTCGCCGCCGGGGCCTACGGGTTCTGGAACCGACGCGCCTGGGCGTTGCCGGCCGCCGCCGGTTACGAGCTGTACGCGGCGCTTGCCCACCTGGTCTGGAGCGAGGCGAGCACCAACGGCCGCGGTTGGCAGATCGGTTTGGCTCAAGCCGCCGCGCTGTCTTGCGTCGCGCTGTTCCTGTGGCGAGCGCGCGTGCGCTGAGTCTCCGATCGGGTTTCGTTTCCGGAGGGCTTACTCGATGTAGCCGAGCGCCCGCCTACAGCATGTCGACCGGATCGACGTCCACCAGGATGCGCACGTCGGCTTTGCGCGCGCGCGGTGCGAGGCGGTCGCGGATCTCGGCGGCCAGGCGGCGCACGGCGGTGCCGCGCTCGCCGCGTAGCTGGAGATGGTAGCGGTACTTCCCCTTCACGCGCTCGACGACCGCCGGCGCCGGGCCCCGTAGCATGACCGCACCTTCTTCGTATCCACCCACGCCGGCGCGGCCGGCAGCGGCCAGCAGCTCCTCGCCCATGCGCGCGGCCGCGGTGGCGATGCGTTCGGTCGCGATGCGGTCGGGCGAGACGAAGCGGAGATGCGCCATCCTCGCCGTGGGCGGATAGCCGAGCTCGGCGCGGTCGGCGAGTTCGGCGGCCGAGAAGGTTTGATAATCGTGCCGAACGGCGCAGGCGATGGCCGGATGGTCGCTCTGGTAGGTCTGCACGATGACATGGCCGCGCTCCTCTCCACGACCGGCTCGTCCCGCTACCTGGGAGAGCAGTTGGAAGGTGCGCTCGGACGCGCGGAAGTCGGCCACCGAGAGCGCCATGTCGGCGTGCACGACGCCGACCAACGTCACGCCGGGAACGTCGTGGCCCTTCGCGATCATCTGCGTCCCGATGAGCACGTCGAAGCGGCCGTGGCGCCAATCGTTAAGCACCGAGCCGGTGTGGCCTTTGCGGCCCGTCGTGTCGCGATCGAGTCTGGCGATGCGCGCGCCCGGGAGCAGCCGAGCGACCGCGGCTTCGAGCCTCTGCGTGCCGAGTCCGAGGGAGACGACCGAGTCCTTGTTGCACGACGGGCAACGCGACGGCGCCGGGCGGACGGCGTCGCAGTGGTGGCAACGCAGCTCGTGGCGGTCCTGGTGCAAGGTCATTCCGACACTGCAGTTGGCGCACTCGACGATCTCTCCACACTCGTAACACTGCACGCTGGCGGCGAACCCACGGCGGTTCAGAAACAACAGAGTCTGACCGCCCTCAGTCAGGTTCTTCTGCATGCGTTCGGCCAGGTATTCGCTGATGCCGCCGAGTGCGACGAGATCTCTGCCGCACAGATCGACCACTTCCATCATGGGTAGGGGGTTCGTCGTCGCCCGCTCGGGAAGCTCGAGCAGTTCGTACCTGCCTTCGCGCGCGTTGCGATAGGATTCCAGCGACGGCGTGGCCGAGCCGAGTACGACCGGGCATCCGGCCAAGCGTGCACGCACGACGGCGACGTCGCGCCCGTGGTAGCGGACGCGGTCTTCTTGCTTGTAGGAAGCGTCGTGCTCTTCGTCCACGATGACCAGACCGAGCCCGATCAACGGCGCGAGTACGGCCGAACGCGCGCCGACGGCGATGCGCGCTTCACCGCGGCAGATGCGTCGCCACTCGTCCCAGCGCTCGCCGGCGCTGAGCTCGCTGTGCAGCACGGCCACTTCGTTTCCGAAACGGCCGCGCAAGCGTGCGAGGAGTTGGTGTGTCAGCGAGATCTCCGGCACCAGCACGAGCGCGCTGCCGCCGGCGTCGAGCACCGTACGGATCAGTCGCAGGTACACCTCCGTCTTGCCGCTCGCCGTCACGCCGTGCAGCAGGAAAGCCTGGAACGAGTCGAGCGAAGCGGTGATCGCGTCGATGGCGGCCTGCTGCGCCGGGTTGGCCACCGGCGGCTCTCCGTGCTCGATGCCGGTTTCGGGTGTTCGGTAGCTCTCTTCTCGGGCGATCTCGACGATGCCTTCGCGCTCGAGCACCGCGATCGGCGCCGCGGGTGCGGCGAACAGAGCGCCGAGCTCCGACATCGTCGCCGAACGGCCGGGGCTTTCGAGCAGCGTCTCGAAGATCTCGCGTCGCCTCGGCGCGCGACGGAACAATGCGGCCGCGCGGATTTCGTCGGGGATTCGCACGAGTCGTACACGGCGCTCGAAGTGGGCTTTGACGCGAGGCTCGTCGAGTTTGTCGGAAACGCGCACGGCTCCACTCTCCGCCAATGAGCGCACGATGCGGCTGATCGAGCCCGCGTTCATGCGCCGCTCGAGCGCGCGCACATCGACCGGGCCGGCCGCGCGCTCCAATTCGGCGCACAAGTTCCGCTCGCGCTCCGAACCGGCGAGCGTCCGATCGAGGAGCTCGACGATTCGACGGGACTCAGTGGTGAGCCCGCGTCCGACGGCGAGGGAGAGCACCTCGGGGACGCCGGCCAGGTAGTACTCGGCGATCCAGCGCACCAGCTCGATCAAGTCGGCCGGCACCACCGGCTCGCTGTCGAGCACGGCTTCGATGTCGCGGCACTTGATTCCCTCGGGAGGGCTGTCGGCCGTTGCCAGCACCAGCGCGGTCACTCGGCGTCGGCCGAGCGGCACGACGACGCGCATTCCGACGAGCACCCGCCCGGCGAGCGCCGGGGGTATTCGATAGGTGAGTTGTTCGACGGCCGGGATCTGGGGGAGCGGTGCGACCGTGGCGAAAGTCGCGCGTGCCTCGCCGGAGTGTTCTTCGCCCACCGGCGTCATCGACTCGCTCTCGCCCATTCGGCTCACCGGCGACAAGCTGTCGCACGGCGCTCGGCCATTGTCGAGGCTCCTGGGCCTCGCGAAGGCATTACAGGGCCGGTCTTGAGGTCGCGGGCGCCGAGGGGCGACAGTCGTCTCATGTACCGATCGCTCGGCTCTCTCTTCTTCGGCGGTCCCCGAGATGCCGGGCGCCTTTCCTCTCGCTGGGCGGAAGCCCGGGCGCGCCGCGGGCCGGTCGCATTCTGGTCGGTTTCCCCCGACCGACTCACGGTGGCCGTGCTCGGGCCGACCGGTGACGAGCCCTTGCTCGTGGCTTGTACGTCGGCAGTCACCAGCGCGGACCCGCCGGCTCGAACGCTCGCGCCCGGGTTGCAGGAGGCAGCTTCGGCCGTCTCCGCGGTGCGAATGCCGCACGTGGTGGCGCTCGGCGCGTCGGTCGTCGAGTGGCTGGAAAGCCTGGACGAAGGGACGACGGGCACTGCGAGCGCCCTCGCGGCGCCCGTTGGGGAGGCCGTTCTTGTTGCGCCGGTTGTCGGTGCCGAAGACGTCTCGGTGCGCGTCGCTCGCACCGCCGTCGCCGACGTACGGCTCGCGTTCGCCCTCGCTCGTCTCCGGTTGTTGGCGGTGGATTGCGAACAGTGCGCGTTGGCCAACTTGGCGACCGCTCTCGGACACGGCACGGGCGCGGCGCCCGCTGCGACCGAGCGACTCGAGGCCGACGCTTCGCTCCAGCCGTTGGCCGCGGTCTCGGTCGCCACGGAGGCGGAAGAGACCGCGCTCGCGCTCGGCGATCGGTTGGCCGTGCCGGTCGGACTCGCGCTCGGTTTGTTCGGCGTCGGCCGCTCGCCCGACACGGAGTTCGATTGATGCGCGCCCGGCTGCTCGCCGCGGAGGAAGATGCCGACAGGCAGCAGCGAGGTTCTCGCCGTCGGCGCGTGCTCGGCGGCTTGGTTGTGCTGGCGCCGACGGTGGCGACCGCGTGGGTGCTCTTGCAGCCCGGCGGCACAGAGGCCGCCCGCCGCGAGTTCGGTCGATGGCTTCTGCGCGCCGGCTCGGTCGTCAAAGGAGAGGCTATCGCTGAAGCCGCCGGTCCTGCTCGGGTCGAGCACGTGCGCACCGTCGCCGACAGCGATCCGACAGACGATCCGACAGA
>PJEL010004895.1_pt1 | contig 10916 bp, 11 predicted proteins | sample 1853271 | NCBI WGS metagenome assembly PJEL01 (sample SAMN08108733, study PRJNA415343) | Invertebrate metagenome, whole genome shotgun sequencing project. | host: Globobulimina | place: Sweden: Gullmar Fjord | collected 2015-08 | reverse complement strand
CTCCGTAAACAAATTCTGGAAGGTATTTTTTTTGTAAGTGTTTCATTTTCTCTTTTTTTAATTAAAATTTCTAGATATTTAAATCTATCAAAAGGTAACATTTAAAAGAAGCTTTCTTAAAGTTTAAATAGGAGAAAACATTGATAGAAATATGGAACCTAAAAAATCAGATAGCTTGACAGGTCAAATTTCTAATCCAACTAAATATGATCCTAATCTTGGGAAAGTTTCATTGCCAGAAGATCCTTTAAAAGAAATAGAAAAGATTAAGGTAAAATTAGAGGATTTTAAGAAAAAAATGGTTAAGAAATTTCCATTTACAATTTCATTGAGCTTACTTCCTAATGATTCCTTTAAATTTTTTGAGGAAGATGAAGGATTATTACCTGAGGAGATTGAGAAAAAACCATTACATTTAATGCTTTTAATTCCTGAGAGTCATTTTAAAGATATTCCTAAAAAAATTAAGCCAGAGATTTTAAAGTTAGTAAGGGAGAGTAAGCAAGAGTTATGGGTTCATATTAAGACTCCGGTAGATGTTTGGAATTATGGATTAGATAGTAAACCTGAATTTCTCGACGCTGTTGGAAGAAGTATGCCTTTGCATGATACTGGATTCTTAGGTTCTGTAAGATTGGCAACAATTCATAAATCCTTGGTTTTAAGAAAGTTTGAGAAATATGTTGCAACATATGGTATATTTGGAAGTCTTGTTACAGGAACTGCTGGAAAAGACTCTGACGTTGATACTGTTGTGATTATTGATGATACAGATGTTAAGAGAATGCCTCGTTTGCAGTTATTAGAAAAACTTAGGGGAATTATTTATGATTATATAAGGGAAGCAAATGCATTATCTGGAGTAAAGAATGTTTTGAATGTCCAAGTTTATTTGCTTACTGATTTTTGGAACAATGTTAAAGATGCTCATCCTGTTATGTTTACTTTTATTAGAGATGGTGTTCCATTATATGATAGGGGAACCTTCTTGCCTTGGAAATTGCTTTTGAAAATGGGTAAGATAAAGCCTAGTCCTGAAGCAGTTGATATGTTTATGAAAGAAGGAGATAGGACAGAGGCATTGTTTAAGAGAAGGTTAATGGATAGTTTTGTTGATATTTTCTGGGGTGTTGTTACTCCAACTCAAGCATTGCTTATGCTTGCTGGGCATGCTCCGCCTGTTCCAAAAGTCATGGCTGGTGAAGTTAAAGAAATTTTAGTTGATAAAGAAAAAGTAATGGCTTTGAAGGATTGGAAATTCTTAGAAAAAGTTTTGAAAATGTGGAAAGATTATGAACATGGAAAGATGAAAGAAATTTCTGGAAAAGAAGTTGATGATGTTTACAAGAATTTTGAGATTTATATGAAAAACCTTAAAGAAATGAGAGAGAAACTAGAGTTAAAATTAAGAGAGCACGACTCTGAGAGGATACATGGAGAAGTTTTCAAATTAATGAAGAATTTGTTTGGGAATAAAAGCCAAGAAGCTTTGATTAAAGATTTTGAAAAAGAATTAGTTAAGAAAGGAAGAGTAGAACCTAGGATGAGCAATATATTGAAAAGAGTATCTGAAGTTAAAAAGAAAGCTAAAAGCAAGAAAGTTACTCAAAGTGATATGCATAAATTAAGCAGAGATGCAACTGATTTAGTTAATGCTGTTATTGAATATACTCAGAGGAAAGAATTAGTAGCAATTGAAAAAAGCGTAATGCAGATTTCTTATAAAGATAAGAAAGTAGAGATTGTTGTAACAGATTCTGGTGTTTTTGTTGTTGAGCCAAGTAATATTAGATTGATTAAAGCAGGAAAGCTAGTTGAAAGTGATAGAAAATCCTTGGAGGAAGCAATTACAAAGACAAAGGATAAAATAAAAGTTAATTTAGATTCTAAGGTTCTGGAAGTCTTGAAGGAAGAGTTTGGGGATTTTACAATTATAATATAATTACATTCATTTAATTAATCTTTCTATTGTTCTTAACATTCTTTGTCCATCAAGGCAATTGGATAGTTTTTGCGTCTTTCCTTCATAACTTAAAACAAGATGGGGTTGTTTTTTCCCTTCAACCCTATAACTTATTCCAAATTCATCAAAAATTCCTCTTTGGCTTGGAGTCATTGAGCTGGGCCCATTCCAACGTTTAAATGTTCCTTTAACTCTCTTCACTTGTTTTGCAGTTAATTCATTGCTGACAATCGGTCTTGATTCATATGGGATTCCCATGGCATTAATAAAAGCAATCGCTATTGGAGAAGCCCCATTATTTGAATCCGCAACACTTCTAAGTCTTTCTCCATATTCTAGAACTGCCAATTCCAATGATTCTGTATCGAGTTCTTGGATTTGATTTAATGAGACTGGACCGCCTTTATCTAAAATCATATTTTCAGAATCATCTAATCTATAATTTGATTTATTTGACATTTTTCCTTCACTGTATAAAGTTACTGATTCTAAACTTGGACCCATTTACAAATGGCGCAAAAAGAGTTTTATAAATTTATGGGGTTTCATAGCAACGTTTAAACAAAGAGAATTTTTTCTAAATTCTCGAGTCTAAAACTTCGAAAATCAATAGGCGAAGTTTTAAAAACCCATTTTTTCTAGACAAATCATGAAAGGCATTGTAGTACAATTTAGAAGGGGAAGACATAGAATACATGAAAGACACTTTTTATTAGACCTTGGCTTGAAAGATATGGAAGAAGCTAAGAAGATGAAAGGAAAAGAAGTTGTCTGGAAATCATCTTCTGGAAAAGAGATTAAAGGAAAGATAAGTGATTCTCATGGAAATCATGGATTGGTTAGGGCTATTTTTGAAAAAGGGCTGCCAGGACAATCTGTAACCACAGAAGTGGAGGTTAAGTAAATGGCATGGGGACAACCAGAAAATAATTGCGATGTTACAATAAGATCTGGTTATGATGGGTTGGATAATATAGTATATGTTATTGAACAAGGTGGGAGAGATTTAGGTACTGTTCCAAGGCATCAAATTCATGCTAAATTAAAAAGCCAGGGATTAAATGTTAATGTTGATGGTCTTCCAAGACCTGGAAAAAGTCAGAATTATCAACAAGCGAGGAAAGGATAAATGGCATCATTAAGAAAAGCATCTTCGTATTCAAAGAAAAAGGTAAGACCTTATACTAGAAAATCTAAGATAAGGCATAAGAGCTATATCAAGCAAATTCCTCAAAATAAGATTGTTAAGTATAATATGGGAAACCTTCGTGCGCATAATGAAGGTAAGTTTAAGAATCATTTAAAGATTATTTCAACTGAAAAAGTTCAAATTCGAGATAATGCTTTGGAATCATGTAGACAATTGTTAAATAAGGTTCTTGAAAGAAAAATTCCTGGGAAATATTACTTTGAAATTCCTGTTTATCCTCATCATTTATTAAGGAACAATAAAACTGCTGCGGGTGCAGGAGCTGATAGACTTTCATCTGGAATGAAGCATAGTTTTGGCATTGTTGAAGGCCGTGCAGCCATTGTTAATCCTGGAAAATCTGTTTTTTTTGTAAGTGTTGAAAATGAGGCAGATATTAAAATTGCAAGAAAGGCAATGTTGACTGTTAAATCTAAATTACCTTGTAAATGTAAATTGCTTTTCGAGAAAAAAGCCTAGTCCTCTGAATCTTCATCGTCATCTTCATCTAAATCTTGGTATTTCAATTGCGGTTGCGCCTCAGAACAATATCTACAATCCGAGTCAAACATGTGCTCTTACATGAGATTTGAAATATATAAAGATTTTGTATGTGTTTTTTGCTTAGGGAAAAACTTTTAACACATATTTTACTATAAATAAAAATGGTTAGGATAAAAAAAGCTAAAGAAATTAACTTCAAATATAACTTTAAGGTTTATTGGAGTTTTTTGAGAAAATATAAACTGTTATTCTTATTTGTAATGTTCTTAATTCTGATAAATGCTATTAGCCATGTAGTTGATAAGTTCTTGTTTAAAATTATTGTTGATAGGGGGACTGAATTTGTTTCTGGCTCTTTAACAAAAGAAGTTTTTGTTAGTATTTTAATAGGTGTGGCTGTTACTTTTTTAGTTATTCTTTTAGTTAAAGCAATTTCAAAATGGCTTCAACTTCATTATGTTAATCACTTAGACTCTAAGTTAATTATTGATTTGAAGAGGAAATTCTTTAATCATATTGTACATTTAGACCATAATTTCCATACTACTCATAAGACTGGTTCGATGATATCAAGACTTGGAAGAGGTGCTGGTGGTATGGAAAGAGTTACTGATTTTATGTTGTTTAATACTTTTCCTTTGTTATTTCAGTTAATTTTAGTTGGTGCTTCATTGATTTATTTTGATTTAGCTACAGGATTAGTTGTGGTTGCGTTTGCAGTTGTTTTTGTTTCATTTAGTTTGTTTATGCAACAAATTCAAAGAAATGCGAATATTGAATTTAACAATCGGGAAGATATTGAAAAAGCAAATATGGGTGATATTTTTACAAACATAGATTCAATAAAATATTTTGGAAAAGAAATGATGATTAAAAGGAGATATGCAAAATTAACTCAAGACACTAAAAAGTCAATGATGAAATTCTGGAATTATTATAGATGGCTGGATGCCGGGCAAACATTAATTATTGGGCTAGGCACTTTAGCTTTGTTGGTATTTCCAATACTGAGACTTTTAGATGGAAGCATTACAATTGGAACTGTTGTATTTATTTATACTGCCTATGGTAACTTGTTTGGACCATTGTTTGGTTTTGTTCATGGAATGCGTGGATTCTATAGAAGCATGTCTGACTTTGAATCACTATTTCAGTATTCTAAAGTAGATAATGAAATTAAAGACAAGCCAGGTGCTGAGGATTTAGAAATAAGAAATGGAAATGTTGAATTCAAAGATGTTAAATTTAATTATGGGAAGAGGTCATTGTTTGGAAGGTTTAATCTAGATATTAAAAAGAATGAAAAGGTTGCCTTAGTAGGGCATTCCGGATGTGGTAAAACAACTTTAATCAAATTATTGTATAGATTGTATGATGTTGATTCTGGAGAAATATTAATAGATGGAAAAGACATTAGGAATTTCAAACAAGAATCTGTAAGAGAAGCATTAAGCATTGTTCCTCAAGAAGCAATATTATTTGATGATACTATTTATAATAATATTAAGTTTTCAAATCCTGAAGCTACTAGAATAGAGATTATGAAAGCTATGAAATTTGCTCAGTTGGATAAGTTTATCCAAGAATTGCCTAAAAAGGAAAATACAATTGTTGGAGAGAGGGGAGTTAAATTGTCTGGAGGGGAAAAGCAGAGAGTTTCAATTGCAAGAGCTATTTTAGCTGATAAGAAAATATTAGTATTAGATGAAGCTACTTCTTCCTTAGATAGTAAGACAGAGTATGAGATCCAAAAAGACTTATTTAGATTAATGGAAGGTAGGACATCAATAATTATCGCTCATCGTTTATCTACCATTATGAAGGCCGATAAGATTGTTGTAATGAATAAGGGAAGAATTGTGCAGATTGGCAAACATAGTGATTTATTAAAGAAGAAGGGAATTTATAGGGAGCTTTGGGAATTACAGAAGGGAGGTTTTATTGAGGAATGAAAAAGGTATTAAACCACTACTTCCTGAGTAAAATATGAAAGCTGGGAAAATTATTGGCACAGTGTTTGTTTTTGTTGGAGTTGTGCTTGTTTTAAATTCAGGGATATTTTTTACAGGATTGGTTGTTGCTGGCGAAGATTCTGGATTAGGAAATATTGTTAGAGTTGGAAGTTTAATCGGGACCTTGTTTATTGTTGTTGGGGGAATTTTTACTTTTGTTTCTAAAAATATTAAGAAAAACAAAGGAAACAAATCTTATTAAAGGCATTATTTTTGGGAATTAGATGATAGTAAAAATATTAGGGGCGATAGATATTGCAGCAGCTCTGGCATTTTTGTTAATGATATTTGGTTTAGAATTATTTTTTCCTTATTTGATGTTTTGTTCTGGATTATTGTTTTTGAAGGGGCTTTTTGCATTTACAGGAGATGTCCTTAGTTTTGTTGATTTGGTTGCTTCTGTTAGTTTACTATTGAGCTTGTTGTTTGGTCTTCCGATTTTCTTGATTTGGACACTTGCCTTTTTATTGTTGGGCAAGGGGTTTGTTAGTTTTATTTAGAACAATATTTATTAACTCCATTTTGCTGAGTATTATATGGTGATAAAGAGGGATGATTTTATTAGGTGGTTTTCTGAATTAAGTAAGAAAGATGTTGGTCTTGTTGGATGGAAAGGTGCTGGTTTAGGCGAGATGTGTGCGCATAAGTTCCCTGTTCCTCCTGGGTTTGTTGTTACTGCTAAAGCTTATAAGTATTTTATTGAGAAGGCTGGAATTAGAAATGATATTAAGAGAATTCTTGGGGATTTAAACAGTGAGAATTCTAAAGAGATTAGGAAAGCGTGTGATAAAATATCTGATTTAATTCTTGGTAGTAAAATGCCTGATGATTTAAGAGATGAAATTCTGGAAGCCTATGGTGTTTTAGATGATAATGATATTAAAGGAGCTAGTTTAGGTGCAAGTGATATTTTAAGGACTTCTCATGAAAAGCCTTTTGTGGCTGTTAGGTCTAGTATTGTTGGAGATTTAGAAAAAGATAGTTTTGCAGGTTTAACTGATTCTTGGTTAAATGTTAAAGGTCAGGATTCCCTAATTAAAAGAATTAAGGAATGTTTTGCATCTATGTTTAATGAGAATGTGGTTTTCTATAAAGAAAGAAAAGGATTAGACAGACAGAAAAATTCTATTGGCGTTGTTGTTCAGAAAATGATTGATGCTCAAAAGTCTGGAGTTGTTTTTTCTAAGAATCCTGTGTTTAACGATAAAAGTGTTGTTATTGAAAGTGCTTGGGGTCTTGGAAGTGGAATTTCAGATGGTGCGGTTTTGGCAGATTATTATTCTTTAAATCCGATTAGTGATTTTGAATTAATAGAAGGAAGAATTGCAGATAAAAAAGTAGCTTTTGCAAGAGATTCTTCTGGTAATGTTAGAGAAGTTAAACTAACTGATAAAAGTAAACAAAGAGTTTTGAATCAATATGAATTAAAAAGACTTTCACAGTTTGCCTTAGAATTAGAAGAGCATTTTAGGACTCCTGTAAATATGGAGTTCGCTATTGAAAATGAAGGGTTTTATATTTTACAAGTAAGTCCTGTAGCTAATGATATAAATGATGTTTTTTCTGAAACAGGAGGGAATGTTTTGTTTTCTGGTATGGCTGGAGCATATGGGATAAAATCAGGAGCTATTAAATTAGTTAATAATCAGGAGGATATTGAAAAAGTAAAAAGAGGAGATATTTTAGTTCTTGATAAATTAAGAAACTTGGATTCTAGAATTGGAAAGGCGGGGGGAATAATAACTAACCTCGGGGGGATGGCTAGCAATCCTGCAATTATATGTAGAGAACTTGGAATTCCCCTTGTAACAGGGGCAAGAATTGCTACTGAAAAACTAAGAGATGGTGATGTTGTTAGCCTAGATGGATTTTCAGGCAGGGTTATTGAAGGGCGAGTTGAAGAAAGGAAATTAGATATAAAACCAATTTTATCTACAAAAACTAAAATTAAAGTTAATATTGATATTCCAGAGTATTCTTCTAAAGCAGCTGATTCTGGAGCAAAGCATGTTGGTATAATTAGGGTGGATGATTTAATTTCTGACTCTGGGATGCACTCATTATCTTATTTGAAGAAAGATAAATTAGATGAGTATATTGGTTTAATCCACACTGGATTAAAGAAAGTAAGCCTGCCTTTTGATGAAATCTGGATTAAGACTTCTGATTCTAGAAGTGAAGAATTTAGAAATTTAGAAGGTTCTCCAAAACTTGTTGAAAGTAATCCTTTATTAGGGTATAGGGGAATAAGATTTGGTTTGAAAAATCAGGATTTGTTAGATGCTGATTTTAGAGCAATAAAGGAAATTGCTGACGAGTTTCCTAGAAAGAAATTTGGAGTTATGTTGCCTCATGTTATTTCTACTGGAGAGGTTAAGATAGCTAAGAAGATATTCCAGAGTTCTGGAATTCCAAAGAACGTGTTATTGGGAATTGTTGTTGAAACTCCTGCGGCTGTTCATATTATTGAAGATTTATGTGAGGATGTTGATTTTGTTAATTTAGATATTGATAATCTTGCCCAGTATATTTTAACTGTTGATAAAAATAATTCAGAAGTTCAAGATTTATATGATGAAATGCATCCTGCTGTTTTAAAATCTATTAAAAAAGTTATAGATGTTTGTAAAAAGAAGGGTGTTGAAAGTTGTGCTTCTGGATCAGCGGTATTGCAAAATGATATTACTAAATTTCTAGTAAATAGGGGAATTGATGGAATTAGTGTTGATGCAGGTAATGCCTCTGGTGTCTCTGAGATTGTTAAAAGTGCTGAAATTGAATTAAATAGGGGCGTAGATAAAGTTGAAAATAGGGATGTTGATGAAGAATCATTGATATTGAATGCGTTAGAAGAAGAAAATGAATCAAAGGATTCTGGAGTTATTCCAATAGATGATTTGGATTTCAAAAATGAATATAAACCCGGATTTGAGAAAGAGGATGGAATCCCTAAGTTAAATGATGCGATTCCTGTTGGTTCTAGGGATTTTGAGGATAAAAAAGAGGATGTTATTCCGTTTGATAAGTTAGATGATGTTGGAAAGGAAGAGGATAAAGATATGGGAGATAGTAAAGATTATAATATTGGAGAGAGTATAGATAAAATTGGGGAAACTAAATGTAATGAAGAGAGAGTGTTAGATAATGTTGAAAATAAAGTTGGAGAGGCTGATAAGGCTGTGGATAAGGAAGAAGTTATTGGGGAATTAGAGAAAGTAGAGGATATTGCAGATGCTGTTTTTGAGGCAGAAGTTATTCAAGAAGTTCAGGAAAGCGAGGTTAGAGAAAAGGCTAAAAAAGAGGCTGAACAGCAAGGGAAAGAACAGCAAGGGAATGGGCAAGTTCAAGAAACAAAGAAGGAAGAAGTGGAAGGGAAAGAGCAAGAGAAAGAACCCACTGAATTTCTAGATATCTTTTAAACTGTTATTTGTTACTCCTGTGCAGTTTAGACAACCGAAAGGTTTATAAACCTGTATTTTTTATGAATATTATGGCTAAAAATAAAGGAAGTTCATTAAAACCTGAAGAAAGTTTTGATAAATATTTAAATGCAGCTGGGCTTGTTGACAGACTTGAACAGGTTGGAGCTGAATTAGAACATGGAACTCCTGCAGAACAAAATAAGGCTAGAACAGAATTAAGACAGAATTCTTATGATTCATTGTCAATAAATGCAAGACCTACAAAGCCTGAAGAGATGATTCCTGATCAGGTTGAAAAAGGGGCAAAGATTTATGAAGATAGATCAAGACAGACCTCTGCAAACCATTTTAGAAAAAGTTTAGGTCATCTTCACAATATTGATGCAGCTAGAGATTCATTGGAACAAATGGTTTTTGTTGAGGGCGTTAATAGTAGAATTTCTGAAGGAGATAAAGAAGAATTTGATAAATATAAAGCGTGGGTGGGATTAAAAAGAACCTCCAAAAAATATGATGCAAATGGACCTTTAACTGAGGATGAAAGAAAGCAGGTTCTTATTGCTGGAGCAAAGGGGTTTGCAGAAGAAGATACTAAAAGAATAAGAGAAGAGGATCAAGCTAATGGTGATGAGTTTAGTGATAGTCTTTATGAAACTGTCAAAGCCGCATCTATAATCGGAGTTACAAATGGAGATGTTGAGATGAGTAAATTAAAACCTTATGTTAAAGGTGGATTAAAGAAAATGACTGCTGAGGCTAAATCTAATTATGAAGCAGTAGCTGATGGTAATGATGGGATATACAAGATATTAGGAGATGCTGTTAAAGCATGGGCAGAGGAATCTCCAAGAGACTTTTCAGAAGCTAATCATACTATGTATAGGGCGAGTGAGAACATTCTCTTAAGGTAATTATTTTTTCTTAGATTCTATAATTTTATCTACAATACTTGTCATTTTTAACATGAATTTTTGTGCTCTTTCTTGCCATGCATCTATCTCTGCACCTTTAATATCTCTTATCTGGCCGTGTGCAATATTTTTGTGTAATCCATGAATTCCTGTAAACCATTTTATCAATTCCATGTTAAGCATGTTTTTGTTTACAAAAGATTCCCTTAACATTCCTGGAATATGTTCTGGAGAAGGAGGTAAAAGGCCGAGAGTCATTAATGCTGCTTGTGCAGAATCAACCATGCTCCAATAAATTCCTTCTATTGCGTTCATTTCTGCAGACTTGCTTCTTGCTAAATGCATTGGTGCTCTTTGGAGAGCCTCATAAACAGCCTCTGGTGTTGAATGTATTTTACCTTGCAAAAGAAGAGCTTTTACAGGATTGAAGAAACCCCCAAGATCAATTAATGCTTCCCCGTATCTTAAAATGTTTATTACAACAGGGTCTCCATGCATTAAATCTTTCCACCAAGTAGTTATTTTTATTGTGTTTATATGTAAATCTACTGTATGGGAGTTTTTTGCAATTATCTTTCCTAGCTCTTCCCTATACCATGCAATTAATTCTAAATCCCAATCTATTGATGCGTCATCTATTATAATTATTATATCAATGTCGGAACCTTTTTTTTGTTCTGCTTTTGTTTGTGAACCAAATAAAATAGTTGCTTTAATTAAATTTGAAAATTTCTTGTGAACTTTTGCTGCAAAATCTAAAGCAATCTCTTTTTCTGACTCTGGATTTAGTCTAGGTGGTGTTGCTTTTTTTACTGTCCTTTTCTTTTTTGTTTCTTGAGTTTTTTTAACACTCTTTTTTTTAGTTTTTTTCTTTACCATCTTTTTTAAGTTCTATATTTTAACGCAATAATGTTT
>PJEL010004894.1_pt1 | contig 10917 bp, 10 predicted proteins | sample 1853271 | NCBI WGS metagenome assembly PJEL01 (sample SAMN08108733, study PRJNA415343) | Invertebrate metagenome, whole genome shotgun sequencing project. | host: Globobulimina | place: Sweden: Gullmar Fjord | collected 2015-08 | reverse complement strand
GGATAAATGGTTTGAGTACAGGTGACCACGTGGACAGCGATTCGGGGCTGATTCGAATCAATGAATGTTTTATTTTTTGTCTTTAAGACTAAGAATGTAATACATTCCTTTTAGATGCACGACGATCAGTCAAGGCCATCCTCAATTAACATTGACGATGTTGGGTTTCCCATATATAGGGGATACATCCTGTCGACAGGACGTCCTATATAGGAAATATCCTGACATCCTGTCCACATCCCCATCAGGCACTATCGACATACTATTTACGAGTTATATGAAGATCTCATAAATATAGCATGGTATTCAGTGGATCGTTGACAGAACCTTGTGTGCTATTCACGTCGGTCATTTAATGATCATAATCATAATATGAGATTTTCCTAGAAAAAAAAAGTCATGAGTGTGTCCAACATTGCGTTGTGTACTCAATGAGTCGATCCAGCCATGATGACGGTGTAGTATGTGAATAGTGTTGTCCACAGCATTCACATCGAACCCGTGAAATGCCATGAACTTTTCGTCATGATTAATCATCAGACGTCACTGTGTGTATAGATGGTTTCACCAATATATACTACAAAATTCGTCGACGTTCCCACATGTATAGAATCACAACGTTTCGTCCTTCATTTGATATTGACATTAGTAGTATATTTTCTCAATCATGGGGCCCAAAAAGAAGGACAAGGGCAATGATGGCGATGCCTTGACCAGAATTGCTATAGTTGGTGCAGACAAGTACGTTTTATTTAAGATATGCATGTATATGGCAGTCAACGATGATTTTGCATGATATTGCTGTAAGAATAGTCTATTGAAAGTCTTGGATTAGTGTCACATGCGATTGTGCAGAAGGATGCCTGACGGCGATTTCCTTCTCAGCGCATGTTTACCATGAGTTGATCTAACACGCACTCTATCCTGCAGATGTAAGCCCAAAAAATGTAGGCAAGAATGTAAGAAGAGTTGTCCGGTAGTCAAGATTGGGAAACTCTGCGTGGAGGTTGCACCAACTTCGAAACTGGCCTGGATTTCAGAAGAGCTGTGCATTGGTTGTGGTATCTGCGTGAAAAAATGCCCATTCGAAGCAATTATGATTATAAACCTTCCTAAAAATTTGGAAAAGGAAACGACACATAGATACGGTCCAAATTCGTTCAAACTTCATCGTCTTCCAATGCCACGGCCAGGGCAGGTGTTGGGACTTGTTGGATCTAATGGAACAGGAAAGAGTACCGCGTTGAAGATTCTTGCCGGTAAACTCAAGCCAAATTTGGGAAGATTTGATAAAGATCAGCCAGATTGGGCAGAAATCTTGGCATATTTCCGTGGCAGTGAGCTCCAGAATTATTTCACAAAGGTTTTGGAGGATGATTTGAAGGCGATTATTAAACCTCAATATGTTGATCACATTCCAAAAGCTGTCAGAGGAAATGTGTTGGATGTAATTAATGAGAAGGATGAGAGAGGTGCAAAGGATCAGCTGATGAAAGAACTTGATCTTCTTCAGGTGACTGATCGTAATGTGGAGAATCTCAGTGGAGGAGAGTTGCAACGTTTTGCCATTTGTATTGTTGCTGCCCAGGCTGCCACCGTCTATATGATTGATGAACCTTCTTCATATCTTGATGTGCGTCAGCGTATGAAGGCCGCTGAGGTGATTCGTGGGTTGTTGAATCAGGACACATATGTTATTGTTGTCGAGCACGATCTCTCTGTGTTGGACTATTTGTCTGATTTTGTGTGCTGTTTGTACGGAAAGCCTGGAGCATACGGGGTTGTTACCATGCCTTTCTCTGTCAGAGAAGGTATCAACATCTTTTTGGCTGGTTTTGTTCCGACTGAGAATTTGAGGTTTAGAGAAGAATCGCTTTCTTTCAAGGTGTCAGATACTGGATTGGAGGCAGACGAAGAGGAAAAGAGATTTTTGAATTATAAATACCCAGCAATGAGAAAGACACAAGGAAACTTTACATTAAATATAGAAGCTGGAGAGTTTAACGACTCGGAAATAGTCGTTCTTCTTGGAGAAAATGGAACAGGAAAGACAACATTCATCCGCATGCTTGCTGGCATGTTGGAGCCCGACTGGATTGGCGGGGACAAGCTCGACGAGTTTGCTGTGTCGATGAAGCCTCAGAAGATTAGTCCAAAGTTCCCAGGAACTGTCAGGGATTTGTTACACAAGAGGATCCGGGATTCATACTTGCATCCTCAGTTCCAGGCAGACGTTATCAAGCCACTTAACATTGAATCTCTCTATGACAATTCTGTTCAAACTCTCTCTGGTGGTGAGTTGCAGAGAGTCGCCATCACCATGTGCCTTGGACAGCCTGCAAATGTGTATTTAATCGATGAACCTTCCGCATACTTAGATTCAGAACAACGTATCATGACAGCAAAGGTCATCAAAAGATACATCATGCACACCAAGAAGACTGCATTTGTTGTTGAGCATGATTTCATCATGGCTGCCTATCTGGCAGATAGAGTTATCGTCTATGAAGGTCAACCATCAAAAGATGCAGTCGCAAAGACTCCAGAAACATTGCTTTCTGGTATGAATCGCTTCCTCAAGAATCTTGAAATTACCTTTAGGAGGGATCCTACCAATTATAGACCAAGAATCAACAAGAAAAATTCACTCAAGGATAGAGAACAGAAGAGCATGGGAAGCTACTATTACCTTGATGATGATTAAGAGGTCTTTATCGTTGTATGCGCATGATGATGTACATGTAAACAACTCTAGCAATTTTCATCATCCTTATCATAAGGCATATATGCCACTTGTCCAGAGTTTCACGAGGGACGACGTCATTACGTCTTACGTATGTCAGGCCAATAGCTCCATCGCATATAAAAATACACTATTTGATTACAATAGATTTGTTCAAATGCAATGGACCCCAAAGAAGCCGAACAACAGAAACAGTTGGAGGTAGCTTTTGAAATCAATAAATTACTTAACTGCGGTTTGGATAAAGAAACGCTTTCTCTTTGCATGGGATTGCTGGAAACAGGGGTAAATCCAGAAGCATTAGCGGATGTAATAAAAGAGATACGACGAGAGAAAGAAAGAAGGTTATCAGACGTTGGAAAGACGTCGACAAAGGAAGGACAGCCCCCAACACAGGGTCAGTAATTAGGGAGGAAGAATGAGTGATATCGACGGTCCTGTGAGTGCAGCGACAGACACGCCGGCGTTAGTGGGTCAGGTAGGTCAAGATTTTATCCAGAACACGCTGCTAGGGAACCCAGTCGAGTCTGTCGCTGTGATTCAACAAAAGTGTACCTTTGATAATCCACGGTGTCAACCTTTACTTGGTTTGTTAGATCAGTTGGGTCTTGAAAGGAGGGAATCTCATAAATATGTCGTACAGATGGCATTAGATGCTATTCTAGAAAAAATTCCGAGTCTCTCATCGGACAAGCTCATTGGCTTGTTGGAAGAGACATTTCCATTCATCAGCATTCACCAGCTACAGGCTGTACCATTGGCAGTGCTGGACAGGCTGTATCCAATTCCGGTAAACTTTGTAAAGCAGCTGGCAATGGATACTGATGTATTTTGGGATTTGCCTTCTCGCGTGCAACGTCAGGTGTGGGTCTTGGATAAGAAACTACTGCAGCGACATGCTCTCTCTTTCATTGCAGCATACAAGTATGAGCAAGAGACATGGGTACAAGGTCTGAACATGGACATCGGAATGTCCTCTTCCAAAGCAGATCAGATTGAACCACAGCCTCCCAGAAAAAGGCTACGGAGAACGAGCCCTGCACTGTGCAGATTGACTGAAATGGTGGGTTCAAACCCTGATTTGTACAAGGGGATTAATGTCATATTCACTGCAAAATATGGTGACCGAGAGTCATCAATCTATGTGGGAATGAAAGAAGCATCTGTATGTGCGTGTAAAACGCAACTGCTCATGTCTTTATATGATGCTGAACAATCTGCAGTTTGTGCTACGGATCCTACATTCTCACTTGTCTGGGCATTGGATGCATGCATTCGAGACAAGGAAATTTCTCCACAAAAGCTTCAGGAAATCGACGCATATTTCAACACCGCAGATAAAATAGAAGAACGACGAGCTCAAGTCAAAGATCAAGTGAAGGCGACCAAGATAACTCTAAAGAAGAGTAGTGTAAAGAGTAAAGACGGGGATGCAGAGAGTGCAGGTATTCCAATAATTCAATCTCCAGTCAATGATAGTAAGCAGCTCGGGGAAGCCTCAATGTGTCTTCGAGATCCCTCAACATTTCATTTGATCGTCCATGAAATCATTAGGTCGATCAAATATTGTGTGCAGAATGAGCAGATTCCGAGAAAGAATTCCAGGTTGTGCAGATTGACCAAAATTCTCTCGGTAGCGACAGAATCAAAATACATGTTTCGGGCGAATACATTCTCGTACCCAGATCCAGATCCTGAACTTATCAAGAACTTATATCCACTGCTGTGTGGTTTTGTACTAGATGCAAAGTTGATGGAAATGGGGGAACATGATTTGCTTGTAAGTCAGAGCGATGCCATGGCTGAAGCACACAAGGAAGTAGTATTCATCATGATTCGTAATGAAATTGCACGAAAGGTAGTTCAAGTGTTCTCACTTGAAAGACTCGCGTTCAATGACTTGTGGATGGCAGAGTCATTGCTTGATCTTGTGGCATCATGTATTGCAAAGATAGCTCCACCAGCACTGCCTGAATTCGCACCATTCGCATTTAGTCTCGCAAGGAGAGTTTCTCTCATGATTCAAAATAATCTGGATGTGCAAGGTAGCCTTTGGAACCTGATTGTGGATAAAATATTACTAAATCTTGTTGATTCTGAAACAGAGGCACACGAGGAGATCCTTCGATTACTTTTGAAAGCGGCTCCAAAGCTCGATATAAAGACATTGGGAAGATATTTAGACACGTGCTTGGAAAAGAGCTCAAAGAGTCGACAGCTATTCTCAGATCGTGCATTAGAAGAGGATCCCTTACCCCCCAGAGCGCTTGTGGGTATGTCATCACACCATGCATCAGATGAACAGTACCCATCGGGACTCGGTACCAATCAAGGTGATGGTACAGGAGATGGAATAAAGTCCACGTACATGCATATTGCAGCGTCATATCCTGGGTTATTACAGCCCAGTGTTGCACCAATTCTGACTGCATATCTTTCCAAAGTATAGTTTACAAATGCAAAGTCAATGTAATAAAAACTGAAAAGAAAACCAAGACAAATCTACATCAGTAAAGAGCACAAACGAGTATATTGTACAATGTAAGGGGTTCAAGGGTGTAGAGATCCTCCAGTACCACTATCAAGCAAGACAGCTCTCAGTTTCCGTGGATCTGGAACGTCATGCCCCTCCTTCATCACCACAGCGACAGCTTTCACCTCTACAATATCTCGAAAAATCGAATGAGAATCATGTTCGGCTATACGTATCGCCTTTCCCAACGAGCTCAAGTCCAACATCTCACCAAATTCGACTGCAGCAGCTTCACTCTGAAACATCACCACACCATCCACCAACGAACTACATCGAATCACATGTGTACCTCTTTTTGAGAATAAGAGAGAATTAAGTTCAGATTCTACCCCATTCTGATACATTCGCGTTCTCAGGGTATACATGGCATGCTTCTCATCATCAGATACCACAATAGTATACACAGGCCTGGGAACAGGCCAAGGACAGCCATCGGCTGCCACATAAAACGCATCCTTGACACGTTCATATTCATTTTCTTGTTGTTCTTGATATTCTTTCGAGGTCACATGCCTGAGAAAATCCAGTGGAGACACTGCTTCCTCAGGGCTCAACAAACCCTCTTCTACACACAAGGCACCTTGTTTCGCCTCCTCCTCCCGTGTCTCTACAGACGAAGAGCATCGAGGTTCCGTGCAGACCACCACGCCATCCTCTTCCACGTCACAGGGATACCGGATCCTCCTCTCTTTCCCGTCCACATACCTCAAAACCCTTTCACACGCCTGTCGCCTCTCCACAGACCTAAATACAGACGTATTCCCGCGAACCGAAGGAGATGATTCAGCATATACTGTATAAATCCTCTGTCGGACAACCCGTACAGAGGTTGGGAATGAAGAGAAAAGTCCGTGGTTGGTTTTCATGACCTTTCCATTCAAAAGCAATCACGTCGACACACTTGCCTTTTTGCAGTGTCGGGATACTTCCAATCAATTCCAATATACTACGTGAACGTATTTTATGGGTCGGATACTCTCCGTTGTGTAACTGTACCACCGTGAACAGTGTTCGGTGTTGTTGTCGTTTTCAACCCTAACGATTTCTTTCTTTTCACCAAAGGTTCCCACCGGAAAAGACTCTAAAAGACAATAATAATATACATGCAATGATAGTATTCAATAGCATGTAAGGATTCCTGGGATACTTTACTGACCTGGTTTTGTGCTGTCCATGGGATGTTCCATGTCCAACCAACCAATCTTTCATCGTCGTATGTTGATTCAGTGCAATACGGTTGGCTGCATAGGGGTTGAGCATGCCTATACCAGTATGTATATGACAAAGAATGAGGGGTACATGCCATGCAGTACCTGGTGACACCATCATCATGAGGTATTGAAGGGGGAGACCTTCCTCCCCAACTTTTTCCTGGCGATTGCCTGCCACGAAAGCTCAAGCTTTGCAAATCCTTCTGCTGATATGGATGCCATTTGTGTTGCAGATATGAGAGAGCGAGAAAGAGAGAGAGAAAGAAAGCGTCATGATGATGGTTTCAAATATTTGAAACCAAATCCGGAAAAAAATGTTACAAATCATGTCAAAAAAACCAAAGCAAATACGTGTTGATTTCTGTCCAAGCACAAAATCAAATGGTATCGTCTACCTGAATATTTCTCAAAAATTCTATACTTTTATCATAGCACATACGGAGTTTTGGGGAGCTCCTTCCCAGCTGCCTGTGATCAGTTTCAGTTTCAATTCAATCCACTCTTGAACTCTGTCACAAAAGTGAGACAGAATACCGTACCCAATAGCTCAATCAATTGGAACATATAGATAACCGTAACGCCTGGGTTGGACGAGGAAACAAGCTACAACACGAAGTACAACCATGAGGATGGCAAACAAAAAGTTGTTTGACCAAATTTTCGAATTGAAATATTTGTGCCGACAGTTGAATCAACACACAAAGAAATGTGAACAGGAAGAGATTGCTCAGAAGAAAAAGGCCAAGATAGCCCTTGAAAAGGGAAACATGGATGGTGCCAAGATTCATGCAAGTAATGCTATTCGAAAGAAGAATGAAGCACTGAATTACCTTAAACTTGCGTCCAGATTGGATGCAGTAATTTCACGGTTAGATCAGCAGAGTACTTTAGCACAGGTGGATGCGAGTGCGGTTGGGATTACAAAGAGTATTAATAGATTGCTAGGAAAAGTCTCTGCTGGTAAAATGTCGAGTAATATGGATGAGTTCAACAAGGCACTTGGAGATTTGGATACTGCGACTGCGTCAATGGAAAAGTCTATGCATCAGGAGAATGGATCCCTGGATGATAAAGATGCTGCTGCTGAATTACTGCAGCAATTGGCAGATGAAAATAATATGCAACTCAAGGTGGAGGTTCCTGGAGCTCTAGAGGTCACTCCTCCTCAACGGGCAGCAGAGGAGAACATGAGCGCTACGGATGAACTTCAGGCTCAACTTGATGCATTGAGAGCAAACTAAGATGAAATAGACGTGACTGTATTGATATGGTACTTGTCCCTGCAGCTGCTGAATTAGAATTTTCTCTGAGAAATTTTTTGTTGACAACACAAAAAAAAAGAACACACTCACATACGCAACCCCCTGTATCAAATCAAATAATAATATTGTTGTAAAAATAAAGCATGAGTGGACGTCAGGGAACAAATGCTCTAGGAGGGCAGTTGTCATGGGATCAACTTCGAAGAGAAGCTAGGAAAATTGAGAATGAACTCGACACAAAACTTGCTGCGTTTGGTAAACAATGCTCTAAATTTGAATATGGATCGACTGGGGAATCTGGTATGTCTGTAGCCACGAACCTGACGCTGACATCTAACGAGATTGAGTCTTTGATCGAAAGACTGAGAACTATCAACGATCAGATAAGCATATTGTCTCAGAACGGTACAGAAACTAGGAATCAACACATACTTGCGCGGCATAGAGATATTCTTCATGATTTCACGGAGGAATATAAACGACTGAACAGTATTGCCATGTCTGAGAGAAACAGGGCAGACTTGCTTGGCTCTTCGCAGGGATTTGGAACATCGCAGCCTGCAAGTACGCAGGGGGTATTGCTTCGAGAACGGGGAGCTTTAGATAGATCGCATTCAGAGATAGATAACGTTGTGGCTCAGGCATATGGAGTGGCATCAAGCCTGGGGCAGCAGAGGCAGATGTTTGATGGAATAGATGCTCGACTGGCAATGATTGGGGCCAAGTTTCCAGTGATGAATTCTGTGATGAATGCAATTCGACGAAAAAAGAATCGTGATACTATGATTTTGACAGGCGTGGGCAGTGTATTGTTTTTATGTATGTTTGTATATTGGATGAACAAATAACCAGAAATGTACATACGTGTTGCAGTAATATGATATATATAATAATAATAATACTCTTCTAAGGTGTATCTGGTTTCCATGCTTTCTTTCCCTTGATTACCCACGATCTGCCAGCATCTAAAGAGATATCTTTCACCCGCTTGATAACACACTGCTCGCTGTCTTCTCCTGATTCAGAGAGCGAGGGGATTCTTCTCAAGCTGGATGTAGTCACTCCACACCGCCTCAAAAAGGCAGCAATAGTAGAAGATATATATCCTATATACGTTCCTTCTTCTTCTTGCAGTGCCAGGGACGAATTCTTGTCCACAGGATCAACAAGCCAATACTTTAACGTTGCAGTATCCCCTCTATACCAAGAGAGATGATTTTCAAATTCGTCGTCTCTGGACACACCACACTGCGAGATCCCAGCCCTCTTTACAAACCCTTTCCTCACAAAATAGTTTAGCAACGATTTGATGCCTTCTCGGATGGAATCCAAGTCTGGACTTGCACTCAGCAGACTCCCTTTTCTATTATCCAAAGCTTCCAAGGAAAAAAACGGGGAAATTCCCATCTGCTCCGCATCTTCCGTGTACGTCTCTTCAACTATATGTTTTAAAATACTAGACCCTATTGCAATATTTGCATTACGAATGTATGTATCCCGTTTCCTATCATCATCACTAGGAGCCATCTGCAAAATTGCCCTTCCCCTCACATACGTTTCGAAATCAAAATAGTCTGCATCTCTGAACGCCCGACGACCATTCACAGATCCACAATGACCACAAGCTCTCGCATCTCGGTACCGTGGCAACGCCAACTCTCGCACTTCCTCACACCGTGATTGGTATTCTTCCACCCGTGTTGTCCCTGCCACAGTCAACAGTGACTCTATCAGCACGTTTGCAAACTCTGCATCCATCATAATACCATCTCCTCCCATGTCAAGAAACGATCCACGCCGTCCAAACCACATCATCACAGGATTCTCCCCTCGAGAGGATGCCTCGCTCGTTCCAACACCGAGCACATACGAAGAGGACAGCCCCATCAACATCACGAGCGATGCTCGCCTGCTATCGTCCATCATGTCGTAACATAATCTCTTCTTATCTATACTCTGACAGGATATTTGATGATTCCGAATCCTTGCAAACGATGGCAGTCTGCCATTGGGCATCCCGAGAAGAGAACCACCAGCAATGGAGGACCGTATAGACCCTTCCAAGTACCACATTGTATACTATTCAGAGAATTAATATGCTACTAGTATATATAAGAATAATTTACTTCAAAACGGAATCAATTAATGGATGTGTACTACAAAAGACAAGCCCTTGTGAGTTTGCCTTTCAAGGATTCAAGTTGAAGGGGGGTGGTGGTGGCCTTTGTAGTTCAGATTGGTATTTTTGTCTATTGACCCATCAATATCACCACTCTGTTACTCGTTTGAGTACATGTATAGTATTTTCATACATAGCATTGATACCACGTGGATGTACACTGTGGTCACAATTGCATGTGCTCATGCAATTGACACATGCCAGTATCAGATCCATGTTGTTGGTACCACAAGATCTCTTTTTCTCTGTATATCTTGTATCTGTATCAATATAGAGATGAGATTCTGATTCTCTATACTCCAAACAACCAAACCAACAAGCAAACCAACAAGTAACGAGTGACGTTGTATTTCTGACGCAATCAAACAGGCCCTGTATAGGGCTGGATTCAAAATTTGAAAAGTCAACGCTTTTGATCGTAGCACGTGGTCAAACTGGCGATGCTCGTGGCGGTCAAATACAATGAAACGTTCCGTTACTCTATACTTGACCAATTCTATTGTATACTGCAATTTTTACAGTGCCGTATACTTGACCAATCATTTCCTTGAGAACTAGCGACGATGGTCGGCAAAAAAAGTCGGAGAACACTGTCCTGGGGGTGTGCATTTCCTCTGGGTATCGTTGGATCACTCCTTCTTTTATATTCCTCAAATATTAGTCATACTATCCTCGTATCGTCTCGAAATTGTCTGAAATTCGGTAGTGTATCGTCTCAGCATGCTCCTGACCCTGCTAGAGAAACTTGTCAGGCGTTGTGGGATGCAAAATGGGCACAACATGTATCCTATTTGAACCATCTAAAGCATGCTGAAGATTCCAGAGCATCAACTATGCACGAATGGAACCATATGCTTGCATATGATATGTACGAGCCTGAGTGGGTGTGTGAAGCAGATGTTCGTGTCGGTCCATCTGATATCAACCTTGGGGATGGTCCAAAGTTTGTGTGTGCACCTGATACACTCCAAAATGCTCAGGATTGCCTT